>TARA_R110002012_G_scaffold18455_5_pt1 | contig 11557 bp, 13 predicted proteins | sample TARA_R110002012 | Tara Oceans TARA_R110002012 (sample SAMEA4396515) | marine metagenome | biome: Westerlies Biome; feature: [DCM] deep chlorophyll maximum layer (ENVO:01000326); material: water (ENVO:00002006), including particulate matter (ENVO:01000060) such as... | depth 40 m
GACCCTGTCCTTCGTCGGTGATGGCGGCTTTATGATGAGCGGCAATGAACTGGCCACCGCCGCGCAATATGGCGGGCGGCCCATCGTGCTGCTGTTCAACAACGGCATCTACGGCACGATCCGCATGCATCAAGAACGCGACCACCCTGAGCGTATCTCGGGCACCACTTTGCAAAACCAAGATTTTGTCAAAATGGCCGAAGGGCTCGGTGCCCATGCCGAACGAGTCACAAAGACCGAGGATTTCGCCGCCGCCTTCACACGTGCCCGCGAGAGTGGCCGCCCCGCACTGATCGAACTGGTGACCGACCCTGAGCAAATCTCGACCCGCACCACGATCAGCAAGCTGCGCGACGCCGCGCGCAAGAAGGCCGAAGCTGACCAGCGTTGAAGGATTGACCCAATGACCACTCTGACCGCGCCGCGCGACCTGCCTCAGACAGACGCGCGCGACCATAGCGCTCTGCTTGACGACCTGCGCCAAGCCATCGGTGACACATATGTCGTGACCAACGCAAAAGACTTTGACGCAAGGCTTATCGAAGACCGCGGACTGCGGCGCGGCACGGCGCTGGCCCTGCTGCGCCCCGGTTCAACCGAGGAGGTCGCCACCTGCATGCGCCTGTGCCACGCAGCACAGGTGCCGGTGACCCCGCAGGGCGGCAACACCGGACTTGCAGGCGGCGGCGTGCCGGATGGTGGGATAATCCTGACGACTGAGCGTCTGAACCAAATTCGCCAAGTCGACCCGACCAATGCGACAATGACGGTCGAAGCGGGCTGCATTCTGGCGAACATTCAAGCCGCTGCTGATGGGGTCGATGCGCTGTTTCCGCTGTCTTTAGCCTCCGAAGGCTCCTGCCAAATCGGCGGCAACCTGTCGACCAACGCGGGCGGAACGGCGGTTCTGCGTTACGGCAATACCCGCGATCTGGTCCTGGGTGTCGAAGTGGTGCTGCCCGATGGCCGTGTGCTGAATGACCTTAACGGCTTGCGGAAAAACAACACTGGGTTTGATCTTAAGAACCTCTTTATCGGGGCTGAAGGGACGCTTGGGATTATCACTGCGGCAGTTATCAAACTTTTCCCCAAGCCGACCGCCCGCGCCACGACATTGGTGGCCTGCACCGGTCCCGAGCCTGCGCTTGCTCTCTACGCGCGGATGCGCGGGCAAGCTGCTGATACACTCTCTACTTTTGAGTATATCGACCGGCTTGGCCTGCAAATGGTGATCGACCACGCGCCGGGGTGTAATGATCCGATGACAGAGGCGCATCCCGCTTATTGTCTGATCGAACTCACTGGCAATGGCGCGCAGGCTGACCTCGACACGCGGCTCGAAAGCGCATTGGAAGCAGCGTTTGAGGCGGAGGAGATCATCGACGCGGTGATCGGCGCATCTGAGGCGCAAAAGGACGCGCTTTGGGCACTGCGGGAAAACCTCTCAGAAGCACAAAAGCCTGAGGGCGCGTCGATCAAACATGACGTATCGGTCCCGGTCTCCCGCGTGGCCGATTTCATCCGCGAGGCGACCCAAGCTTGCATGGACCACATGCCCGGCCTGCGGCCCTGCCCCTTTGGCCATTTCGGCGACGGGAACTTGCATTTCAACCTGTCACGCCCTGTGGATATGACAGATGCCGACTTTCTGGCGGAATACGGAGCCTTCAACCGCATCGTGCATGATATCGTGCATCAAATGGGCGGTTCTTTTTCGGCGGAACACGGCATCGGCACCTTCAAACGCGATGAGCTGCGCCGCTATAAAGATCCGGTGGCACTTGAGTTGATGGAGCAGATCAAAGCGACACTTGACCCGGGCCACTTAATGAACCCGGGCAAAATACTTTAACCGCCTATCCGCGCCCGGCGAAGGGCATCTTGGTGGCCATAACGGTGACGAACATCGCGTTTGCATCCAGCGAAAGTTTCGCCATGTAAGACAGCGTCGCTGCAACGTCGTTCACATCCATGCGCGGCTCTGACATGCGGCTGCCATTGGGCTGCAAGATGCCCGCTTTCATACGCTCTGTCATCTCACTCGCCGCATTGCCGATGTCTATCTGTCCGCAAGCAATGTCATGCGGACGTCCATCGAGTGATAACGCGCGGGTAAGTCCGGTGATCGCATGTTTTGTGGCCGTATAAGGGACGGATAAGGGACGCGGCACATGCGCGCTGATCGAGCCGTTGTTAATGATCCGCCCACCTTTTGGTTCTTGCCGTTTCATCAGCGCAAAGGCCGCGCGGGCGCAAAGGAACGACCCGGTAAGATTGGTGGCCACGATGTCATTCCAATCCGCGACGCTCAGCGCGTCCAACTCTACCGCAGGGCCGTTGCGCCCGGCATTGTTGAATAGGAGGTCCAACCGCCCGAAGGTGGTTTCAATCTTTTCAAACAGCGCGGCGACATCCGCCTCGACACCCACGTCGGCGGCGACGGCCAGATGCCCCTCGCCCGCAAGCGTTGCGCGTCCCTCATCAATCTTGTCTTGCCGCCGTCCTGTCAGAACCACGGTGAACCCATCCCGCGCTAGCTGCTGCGCACAGGCCAAGCCAACGCCGCTGCCGGCACCCGTGATCAACGCAATTTTTCGGTCCATCGCACTATTCCATTCATAAGGGTATTGCCTGAAAATCTAATATATATGATCCGCAGAGGATAGGGTTTTCCACTGGTCTTTTACCAACGCCCCCAGCCCAAAACCTATCGCCTCACATTTCCGAGAGGGGTATAGACGACCGGTCTATTACGGAATAAATGCCCCTTATGACCGAGGCAAAGAAATCAGACCAAACGCGGCAACGCATCTTGGACACCGGACGTAGCCTCGTGCTGCGGCACGGGTTCTCGGGCGTTGGCCTATCGCGTATCCTGAGCGAGAGCGGTGTGCCCAAGGGCTCTTTCTACTATTACTTTGCATCGAAAGAGGCCTTCGGCACGGCGATGCTTGCTGACTATGTAGAGGGTTACCTTACCCGTGTTGACGCGCTCATAGCAGGCCCAGGCCGAGCGGGTGATAAGCTTGATAGTTTCTGGGACGCATGGCTGAGCCAATCCAGCGCGCCGGGGATCGCCAGCGCCTGTCTGGTGGTCAAGCTTGGGTCCGAAGTCGCTGATCTGTCTGATCCGATGCGCGATACGCTGGATCAAGGTGTTGACGCTTTGGTAAACCGTATCGCGCAATTGCTGCGGCACGGTGCGCAAGATGGCTCCGTGCGCGCGGTGGACGATCCTGAAACCACCGCCCGTATGCTCTATGCCAAATGGCTAGGTGCTGCGGTGCTTGCCAAACTTGCCCGTAGCGATGCGCCTTTGCGCATGGCCCGGGCTGAAACCTCTGTCCAACTCTCCCGCACCCGGGACCAACTCCCAACCTGAAAGGAAACAGCATGTTTGCTGCCATCCACGACACCTTTGGCGAACCCGCCGATGTTCTGACCACCCGCGAAACCGACACGCCCGCGCCCGCCGCTGGCGAAGCGCTGATCCGCATGGTGCTGTCGCCCATCCACAACCACGATCTTTGGACCGTGCGCGGCAACTATGGCTACAAGCCCGAACTGCCCGGCGCCATTGGCGGGTCTGAAGCGCTCGGCATCGTTGAAGCCGTCGGTGAAGGTGTCGATGATACGCTGATCGGCAAACGCGTCACGGCGGCTGGCTTCCACGGCGCATGGGCCGAATATTTCACCGCCCCCGCCGCAGGTCTGCTGCCCCTGCCCGAAGCGATCTCGGACGAGGCGGGCGCGCAGCTGATCGCCATGCCATTCAGCGCCCTGTCGCTGCTGGAGACACTGAAAGTCCGCGAAGGCGACTGGCTGATCCAGACCGCTGCCAACGGTGCCGTGGGCAAGATCATGGTCGGGTTGGCCAAAGCGCGGGGCGTAAATTTGCTGAACCTCGTGCGCCGCGAAGGGGCCGCCGAGGAACTGCGCGAAACGGGCGCGGAGAACGTGCTTTCCACCGACGACGCAGATTGGCAGAGCAAAGCGCGCGCGCTGATCGGTAAAGCTGGTGCAGTGTCGGCAATTGACTCTGTCGGCGGCGAGTTAGGTGGTCAGCTGGTTGAGCTTTTGGGCAAAGATGGCGAGCTGATCGTATTCGGCACGGCGACAGGTCAGCCGCTCACCATGTCCTCTGGCGAGCTGATCATGAAGCACATCACCGTCAAAGGCTTCTGGGGGTCGCGGGTTAGCGGCGAGATGGCACCTGAGACACGCGTTCGTTTAATCGGCGAACTGGTGCAACTGGCGGCCAAGGGTCAGCTTCCGCTCGACACGGGTGGCATCTACCCACTGGCCGAGGTGACCGAAGCGATGAAAGCCGCGCTGACCACAGGCCGTGGCGGGAAGGTTATGCTGCGCCCCTGATCGACATCTAAATTCTGCAGCGGCCTTAGAATGGGGCCGCTGCGGTCAGGCAATCCTGAATTCTCGCGGCGCCCAAAAACAAGACGCGTCCAGAAATTTCCGCCCCATATTTGGGCAACACCCGCTGTCAGGCGCCCATTTGACGCCTCAGCGATGACTCTTACCCATCTCTATGGTGATTAAAAAATCATCGGAGTTTTGTGGGTGGAGCCGTCACTATTTTTCTTGAAGCCAGCATAAACAGCCCGAGCGCGATCCCGGTGCAGCCGCGCGCTATCGGCGCTGCATTGGTTTCGGCCAAAGCGGCGCGGGGGCGCTCGACGCTCGGTGACCTGCGCCAATCTGGTGCGATGAAACTGCTTTTCCCCCGTCCCGACAGAGCCGCGCTGCAAGTGATTGCTATCAATACCGCTGGTGGTCTCACGGGTGGCGATGCTTTCACCCTCACCGCTTGCGCCGAGGAGGGCGCGGCACTCAGTCTCACCACACAGGCCGCCGAGCGGGCCTATCGGGCGCAGCCGGGGGAAGTGGCCTCGGTGCGAAATACAATCACTGCGAAACCCGGCGCAACGCTGCATTGGCTGCCACAGGAAACGATCCTTTATGAGCGATGCGCGCTGCGGCGGAGCCTTTCGGTGGATCTTGCCGACGGTGCGTCACTTCTGCTGGTAGAGCCGCTGGTCTTTGGCCGCGCGGCCATGGGCGAAGCCCTACGCCACGTGAATTTCCGCGACACGATTAGGGTCAACCGTGCAGGCCGACCGCATTTTCTAGACGCCATGACGCTGCGCGGCGATGTGACTGCCCATCTGGCCGCGCAGCATGTCGCCGCAGGCGCTGGCGCGTTGGCGACGCTGATCTATGTCGCCCCCGACGCCGAAGCGCGGCTTGCGCCCTTGCGTGCGCAGTTGCCCAAAAGCGGTGGCGCCAGTCTGATTGGCCCTGACCTGCTTGTCGCGCGCATTCTTGCGCCGGATAGTTTCGATCTTCGCCAATCGCTCGTGCCGATCCTGCGCGAGTTGAGTGGTGACACCCTTCCCCGATCATGGATGACCTGACGTGCAATTAACCCCGCGAGAAAAAGACAAACTGCTGATCTCAATGGCCGCCGAGGTGGCGCGCAAACGCCTTGCGCGGGGGGTCAAGCTGAACCATCCGGAAGCGATTGCCTTGATCACCGACATGGTGGTCGAAGGCGCGCGGGATGGGCGCAGCGTGGCCGATATGATGCAGGCGGGTGCCCATGTGATCACCCGCGACGACTGTATGGAGGGGGTCTCAGAGATGATCCCCGAGGTGCAGGTCGAAGCGACTTTCCCCGACGGGACCAAGCTCGTCACCGTTCACAACCCTATTAGATAAGGATATTCCATGCCACGCTTTGCCCCTCTTCTTGCCCTCCCGCTCACGTCGCTTGCCACGACCGCCTTTGCCCATACAGCGCCAATCCCACACGGTCATGGTGGCGAAGCGGGAGGCTCATTGACGATGTATATCGTCGCGGGTTTGGCTTTTGCGCTGTCAGGACTGATTGCCGTTAAGCGCCGTTTGAAATCTGCCAAAGCATGATCCCCGGCGAGATCATTCCGGCAGAGGGCACGCTTACCCTTAACGCTGACAGCAAAGCGATCACGCTGATGGTGGCCAATACCGGAGACCGCCCGGTGCAGGTCGGCAGTCATTACCATTTCGCCGAAAGCAATCCGGCGCTGGCGTTTGATCGCGAAACGGCGCGGGGGTATCGCCTCGACATCGCTGCGGGCACCGCCGTGCGGTTTGAGCCCGGCCAGCGCCGCGAGGTGCCCCTTATCCCGTTCAGCGGCGATCGGCGCATCTTTGGTTTCAATAGCGCGGTGATGGGAGACCTGTGATGCCTGCACAGATCAAACGTGGTGACTACGCGGCTATGTTCGGCCCCACGGTAGGCGACCGGGTGCGGCTGGCGGATACCGACCTTATCATCGAGGTCGAGCGCGACCTGACCACCGAACGCAGCGGTCAAAACGCCCCCGCCTATGGCGAAGAAGTCAAATTCGGTGGTGGCAAGGTGATCCGCGACGGCATGGGCCAGTCCCAGGTGACCCGCGCAGGCGGAGCCGTTGATACGGTCATCACCAATGCGCTGATCGTCGACTATACTGGCATCTTCAAAGCCGATGTCGGGCTGAAAGACGGGCGCATCGCCAAGATCGGCAAGGCCGGCAACCCTGACACGCAACCGGGCGTGACTATCATTATCGGGCCGGGAACCGAAGTGATCGCGGGCGAGGGGCGCATTCTGACCGCAGGCGGGTTTGACAGTCATATCCACTTCATCTGCCCCCAGCAGATCGAAGACGCGTTGCATTGCGGGCTGACCACCATGCTCGGCGGCGGCACCGGCCCCGCGCATGGGACGCTGGCCACCACCTGCACGCCGGGTGGCTGGCATATTGGGCGCATGATGCAATCTGCCGACGCCTTTCCGATGAACCTTGCTTTCGCGGGCAAAGGCAACGCATCCCAGCCCGCCGCCCTTGAGGAACAGATCAATGCGGGCGCCTGTGCGCTAAAGCTGCACGAAGATTGGGGCACCACCCCCGCCGCCATCGACTGCTGCCTCAGCGTGGCCGATGCGATGGATGTACAGGTGATGATCCACACCGACACGCTCAACGAAAGCGGCTTCGTCGAGCATACCGTCAAGGCCATGAAGGGCCGCACGATCCACGCCTTTCATACCGAAGGCGCAGGTGGGGGCCATGCGCCCGACATCATCAAAATCTGTGGCGAAGAACATGTGCTGCCGTCGTCGACCAACCCGACGCGGCCCTTTACTGTGAACACGCTGGAAGAGCATCTCGATATGCTCATGGTCTGCCACCACCTAGATAAATCCATCCCCGAAGATGTTGCCTTTGCCGAAAGCCGCATCCGGCGCGAGACCATCGCCGCCGAAGATATCCTGCACGACATGGGCGCGTTTTCGATCATCGCGAGCGATAGTCAGGCCATGGGCCGCGTTGGAGAAGTGTTGATCCGCACGTGGCAAACTGCAGACAAAATGAAAAAGCAGCGCGGACGCTTGGCCGAAGAAATCGGCGAGAACGACAATTTTCGCGTGCGCCGCTACATCGCCAAATACACGATCAACCCGGCCATCGCGCATGGAGTCTCAACGCATATCGGCAGCATTGAACAGGGCAAGCGCGCGGATCTGGTGCTGTGGAATCCTGCGTTTTTCGGGGTCAAACCTGAGATGGTGCTATTGGGCGGCAGTATCGTTTGCGCGCAGATGGGCGACCCCAATGCGTCCATCCCCACGCCACAGCCGGTCTATTCGCGGCCCATGTACGGCGCGTATGGCCGCGCGGTGGAAAATTCCGCCGTGGTGTTTGTCAGCGAAGCGGCACAGGCTGCGGGGGTTGGCAAAGAGCTTGGCCTTGCAAAGCAAACCATTCCCGTGCGCAACACCCGTGACATCGGCAAGCGCGATCTGAAACTGAACGACGCGTTGCCCAAGGTCGAAGTGAACCCCGAAACCTATGAGGTCCGCGCCGACGGAGAATTGCTGACCTGTGAGCCCGCCTCTGTGCTGCCGATGGCGCAACGCTATTTTCTGTTTTGAAGGATTTATTATGCCTCCCATCCTTTGCCAAGATATCCGCCGCGCAGCCGATTGGACCGATGCGAGTGATCAAGTGGAGCTGGCCTATGATGGGCGTTTTCTGCGCCGTCGCGTGCTCACGACCACGGGCGGACTGTCGTTCTTGGTCGATCTCGCGCAGACTGCCTCGCTTGATCATGGCGATGCTTTTGTCTTGTCCGATGGGCGTGTGGTTGAGGTCGTAGCGGCCGACGAAGACCTGTTGGAAGTAACCGGTTATGACCTGCCGCGCATTGCGTGGCATATTGGCAATCGACACAGCCCTTGCCAGATAGAGGCCGACCGCCTTGTCATCCAACGCGATCATGTGATGGTCAAAATGCTGGCGCAGATCGGCGCAGAAACCCGCGAGATCACCGGCCCCTTCCGCCCCGAAGGCGGAGCCTATGGACACGGGCGCACCCACGGGCATGACCACAGCCATGCCCACCACGCCCCCCAAGATCACGACCACACTCATGCCTAACGCCAATCAGGCTGAACAGCTACTGACGCTGGTGCAGATGTTCTCCCCCTCCTATCCGGTAGGGGCATTTGCCTATAGCCACGGGCTGGAATGGGCCGTGCAGGACGGGGCCGTGACTGACCGGGATAGTCTTAACGATTGGCTAGGTACGGTGTTGCGGCACGGGGCTGGATTGGCCGACGCCCTGTTTCTCGCGGCCGCCTACCGTGCAGATGCCCCGTCCGAGATTGATGCCGACGCCCGCGCCTTCGCGGCCTCGGCCGAACGGCTCAAAGAAACCGTGTTGCAAGGCGAAGCCTTTGCCCGTGCCAGTGCGGAAATCTGGCAGATTGACCTGCCTTCGCTATGCTATCCTGTCGCGGTTGGTCGGGCCGCCGCGCTGCAAGGGCTCCCCCTGCGTCAAACGCTTGAGATGTTTCTCCACGCTTTTGCGGCCAACCTCGCCACCGCCGGAATGCGGCTTATTCCATTGGGGCAGACCGAGGGGCAGATCATCATTCGCACCCTTGCACCGCTTTGCCTTGAGATTGCCGAGACCGCAGAAAATGGCACGCTCGACGATCTCACCTCTACCGCCTTTTTAAGCGACATCGCCGCCATGAAGCACGAAACCCAGTATTCGAGGATTTTCCGCACATGAAACGCAACAACGGCCCCCTACGCGTCGGCATCGGTGGCCCCGTGGGCGCGGGTAAAACCACCCTGACCGCCGCGCTTTGCCGCGCTCTGCGGGACAGGCTTTCGGTGGGCGTCATCACCAATGACATCTACACTCAAGAGGACGCCGAAGCCCTGATGCGGATGCAGGTGCTGCCGCAAGACCGGATTATCGGCGTCGAAACCGGCGGTTGCCCCCATACGGCAATCCGCGAGGATGCGTCGATCAACCTTGCTGCTGTGGCTGAAATGATCGCACGGCACCCGGAGGTTGAAATCGTGCTTATCGAAAGCGGCGGCGACAATTTGTCGGCCACTTTTAGTCCCGAACTGGCAGATGTGACCCTTTATGTGATCGATGTGGCCGCAGGCGAGGAGATACCTCGCAAGGGGGGGCCAGCAATAACGAAGTCCGATATCCTTGTGATAAACAAGACCGACCTCGCCCCTCATGTTGGGGCGTCGCTTGACGTTATGCAGCGCGACAGCGCGCGGATGCGGCCAAACCTGCCAACGGTTTTCTGTGCGTTGAAATCCGGTGAGGGGATCGACGATGTACTGGGGCATCTGGCACAGGTCGGCGGGTTGGAACTTGGCCTGCGTTACTCCGCTGTGGCTGACTAACTTCGATAGATATCCACCATTGGGATGGATACCTCGATCCGGTGCACCGTGTCGTTGCAACAGTTTGGGTATCCTCCCGACACAAGATCGCTGGTTTCGGGGGCTCCCGTTGCCCGCTGTCCGTGCGCCCTGTTGTGAGACTGGCAAGACTTACTTTCCACAGTCACAGGCGACCCATAACGCGGAGAACCCCCATGGCTGAAACCTCTGAACGCTTGTCTCTTCCCTATTTGATGCCAGCACAGGCGCAGAAACACGTAACCCATAATGAGGCACTGCAACGGCACGACCTTTTGGTGCAGCTTGCGGTTGAGAACTTTGACGCCAACACCCCGCCGTCATTGCCACAGGCGGGAGAGGTCCATGCGCTTGGCAGTTCGCCGACGGCGGCTTGGGCAGGCCATGCAGACGAACTCGCCGCTTGGGTTGAGGGGAACTGGCACTTCGTCATGCCACAGGAGGGATTGCAGGCACTCGATAAATCTAGCGGCGCTTTGCGGCGGCGTGCGGCAGATGCCTGGGTTGAGGTTTCTGTGCCCGATCTGACTGACCTGCCCGGCGTGGGGATCAACGCGGGCCACAACAGCGGCAACCGCCTATCAGTCTCCTCTCCGGCAACATTGCTGAACCATGAGGGGGCGGGGCATCAGCTAAAGCTTAACAAGGCCGGCGCGGGCGATACCGCAAGTCTGCTGTTCCAGACCGATTGGTCAGGCCGGGCCGAAATGGGCACAGCGGGGGCGGATGATTTCTCAATCAAAGTCAGTGCAGATGGCAGCACATGGACCACGGCGCTTGCCTTTGATGCGGCGACGGGGATGGCCTCGGGCATGGCGCTTACCCAAAGCACCGAAGATACGACGGTGGGCCGATTGCTTCGCGTGGGCGATTTCGGCATCGGGGCGGATGCGGGGCCGGTCGTGACCGATCTCGACGCGCATCTGCTGTCGGGCAGCTATTCAAGCTATGGCGGCGCCCATGCGCAGGCACCCGCGGGCGCCAATCCCTTTTCCACGCTGGATGGGGTCTTTGGCCTTCTCTGCGGTAACAGCACCCTGGGGGACCAAAACGCGTATATTTGGCAGATTGCGATTGGCCTCGACACGCCGGGGTTGGCGTTTCGCGTGCGGGCAAGTGGGGCATGGGGCAGTTGGCAAAGGCTGTGGTCCGGGGCAAACACGACCGTCGATGCCAATGGCTTCGTCAAAGAAGCGAGCCCGATTGTGCGGCTGTTTTGCGATACCTGCGAGGAGCCGGCGGTCCCCCTAAACGCGCAGTTTGAGCGACAAGCGCTTGGGCAATATACCTTAACAAATGTGCCGCCCCTCGCCTCGAAGGGGTGGCAGATTGAGGTGCCGCAGGATGCGAACGGCAATCGGTTGGTCTATGTCGACTGCACCTATGACGCGGCGAACGGCGCGCTGCATGTTCGGACCAGCAAGGTGATTTGGCAGGACAGTTGGGCCGCCGGTGCGCCTTGTGACATCCCCGAAGGCCGCTGGGTCGACTTTCGCTTTGACATGCCCAAGCACTGATCGCGTGACCCCGGCCCGCTGTAACCTCAGCGGGCCGGGAAACGTTTAGATAATCCCACGCAACTGCTCGACCTCATAGTTTCCCCCGCAAAGCAAAACGGCAGAGGTCTGGCCCGCGTATTTCTCGGGGTCCGCCAAATAGGCGGCCAGCGCCAAGGCAGCGGCGCCTTCGACCAGCATATTCTCATCCCATGCCAGTACTTTCAGCGCAGCGGCGATTTGATCTTCGTCGCAATGCACGATCTCGTCGATCAC
>TARA_R110002012_G_scaffold88582_4_pt1 | contig 11550 bp, 12 predicted proteins | sample TARA_R110002012 | Tara Oceans TARA_R110002012 (sample SAMEA4396515) | marine metagenome | biome: Westerlies Biome; feature: [DCM] deep chlorophyll maximum layer (ENVO:01000326); material: water (ENVO:00002006), including particulate matter (ENVO:01000060) such as... | depth 40 m
GCCGCGCCAAGCTATACCTATTTCGAGGAAGCCTTTGTCATATTCAGCCGCACGCCAAACGCCCGGTCCCATGATATCGAAGATCAGCAGGTTTTCGTACCACCCCACCTCCCCCTCGCCGCACTGGTGGCGGAGGAAGGCGGCCTTCCGGTAGACCAATGGACCGATGATCAGACCCTCGCCGCCCTTCCGCATTGGCAGCTTATGGTGAAAGACCTTGCCGCGACCGACACGACGCTGGACCGAGCGGAACATGTCGTCGCCGTGCAGCAAGGCGAAAACGCTTGGCTGATGAAGATCGAGGATTTCTTTCGGCGCGAGGCCGGAACCATCGGGGCGCGTTTGCGCGCCTATGCGCCATGACCCGCTCCATCCGCACCATGCCCGACGCGCAAAAGAAGGCGCTCCACCGGGCCCGTTGGTTGGAGGCCATCTGGCTCGCCGTCTTGGCCTCCATCGTGGCCGCGATTTATTTTGCGGTGGGCAGCAGTCAAGCGATGAAAACCGCATGGATCGAAGACCTGCTCAGCTTTGTGCCGCCCCTCGCCTTTCTCGTGGGATCGTGGATCGAGGGGTGGAAACCGAACCGCCGCTTCCCGCTGGGGTATATCCGTGTCACCTCAATTGCTTATCTAATCAGCGCGGTGGCCCTTGGCGGCGTGGGGATATTTCTCATCGTCGATTCCTCCATCGCTTTGATCAAACAAGAGCACCCTACCATCGGCAGTGTCGAACTCTTTGGTGCCACCATCTGGTTTGGCTGGGTGATGATCGCGGCGCTGGCCTATAGCGTCGTGATGCCGGTCATTTTCGGCCACTTAAAGATGAAGCCCGCCAAGATGTTGCATGACAAGACCCTCTACGCGGACGCCATGATGAACAAGGCGGACTGGATGACGGGGCTTGCCGGTATCGTGGGCATCCTCGGGATCGGGATGGGCTGGTGGTGGGCCGACGCGGTCGCGGCCATCGCAATCGCGCTGGACGTGCTTCACGACGGCTTCAAACATACCGGCGCGGCGATCCGCGACCTCAGCGATGAGATGCCCCGCACGATCGAAGACAAAGAGTTCGATCCCTTGATCGAAGAGGTTCAAAAGACCTTTGATGCGCTGCCGTGGGTGCGCGAAAGCCGCCTGCGTCTGCGTGAGGAAGGGCGTTTTCTGACCGGCACGATCTACGTCGTGGCGCATGAGAACGGCTGTTCTGCGGAAAGGATCGAGGCGGCGGAGGCAAAGCTGCTGGACCTGCACTGGCGCATCCACGACATCTCGATCATGCCACGGACCAAGATCGAGGCGTCGGTCACGATTGAAGGCCTCGATGACGGCACTTTGCCTTTGCGATCCGGGGCGCGACGGCATCCGGTGGGCTGAGTGCGATTTCTGTGAAAGAAGCTGAACTGAGCCGCAGACCGGCTCAGTTGTCTTTCCACTGGGTGCGCTGAAACGCCCCCCGGTATCACCCCGCACAGCAACTGCCATACCGTGCGGGGCACAAGGCAACTGGTTTATCCCCCAACGAGCGTGCCGCCGTTTGGGTGCAGCACCTGCCCGCTCATATAGGACGAATCCTCGCAGGCGAGGAACAGCAGGGAGGGCGCAACCTCATTCGGCTGACCGGGGCGGCCCAGAGGGGCGTTCTGGCCAAACTCCTCAACTTTATCGGCGGGGAACGACGCCGGAATCAGGGGCGTCCAGATCGGCCCCGGCGCCACGCCATTGACCAAAATACCCTCGGGCGCGAGCTTGCTTGCCATGGCGCGCAAGAAAGACAGGATCGCCCCCTTGGTTGAGGCATAGTCAATCAGCAAATCCTGCCCTTTATAGGCGGTGATCGAGGTGACACAGATGATCCGCGCGCCCTCTTTCAGGTGCGGCAACGTCGCCTGCGTCATCAAGATCATGCCGATGATATTGGTGCGGAACGTGCGCTCAATCTGGGCTTCTTCGATATCCTCAAGGCGCTCCTGCGCGTGCTGTTCGCCCGCGTCATTGACCAGAATGTCAATCTTGCCAAAGGTCTCCATCGTGCGGCGCACGGCATCTTTGCAAAAGTCTTTCTGACCAACATCGCCCTCCAGCAACAGCGCCCGGCGGCCCTCGGCCTCGACCAACTGTTTGGTCTCTTCGGCATCGTGGCTCTCATTGCGGTAAACGATGGCGACATCCGCCCCCTCGCGCGCATAGAGCAGCGCCGTGGCGCGCCCGATCCCGCTGTCGCCCCCGGTGATAAGCGCAACCTTATCTTTGAGCCGATCCGAGCCGGGGTAGCGCGGCGTGTAATCGGGCGCAGGGTCCATCTTATGTTCCCGACCGGGCTGGCTTTGCGGGCTCTCGAGGGCATCAAAATTCTGATCTGTCATGGCGTGTTCCTATCCTGCTACGGGCCCAAAATGAGGGGCTTTCAAAATTTAGGGTTACAGAGAGGTAATGATTGCTCTGGCTAAATGGTTTCTACCAAGCTCGGAGATGAGAGAAATTTTGCGCACAGCAGTAGCTGACAGACGGATATTTCCTCATGAACAACGTTCAGTCGAACTCACCGCCAGCACAATGCGCGATCACCTCTCAAGTTGTCCGATCCCGGAACTCGGGATGCGGGTTGGACTTGGCCCAGGCGATACACCGGTCTTCAAGCCAAGCGTTCAGTTCGGCATAGCTTTTAAACTTCGGTCGCGGCACGAAGAACCGCCGCCGGACAACGCCGACCTGGTTCTCGACCTGTCTCTTCTCCCAGCCCTAGGCAGGGGTGCAGGCGACCGGATCGACCAGGTAATGTCCTCACATCTGCTGGAACCGGCGATTGTAGGCGCGGGAGCGACCGACAAAGATCGTATCTACCGCCGTGTTCGCGTCCATTTTCCTCGGACCAATGGCGGACAATTACCGCTGTCGTAAATCCCCCGAGCGCAGGCTCCGCCGAAAAATACAAAGGCTTTGTCGTGGGCGTCAAAGACCATCTCCGTTCGCCATTTCTCTCGGACCAATGGCGTTCCAACGGCTCACCTCGCGCGGGTAGGCTCGCACGAACAGCATTCGGCTATGGCAAGGGCGGACGTTCGCCACCATCACTGTCGTCGGCGCGCCATCGATCACCACGGTCTCATGGCTCCAATCAAACTGATAGGCCTCACCGGGATGGAAGGTCAGCGGCACATAGGCGGCGGCCGATGTCTCCTGTTCCTCCTTGGCCCTGATCCGAGTCAGTATCTCGCGCTTGGGCTTGCGCGCGTTCACTGCAAGCATCTCGTCAAGCTTGTCTTTCCAGGGCCCAATCTCTGGCTGTGGCTGGACCCTCCTCTCATGGGTGAGTTCCATCACACCGGATCGGATCACCTTGCGCACAGTGTTCCGCGATACCCGAAACTCTCGCCAAATCCTGCTTGATTGGCTTCTTATCCTGAAAGTACACCCGACGGATCTTCGCAATCGTCTCCACAATCAACATCCCGCACTGTGCCCCGATAGCCTCGGGCGCATTATTCACATCAGTGTAAGAGGGGGCACTTTTGGACGCCGATCACCCCTCTACGGGGTCAAAATTGCATGGTTGTTCACAACTGCGAGCAGAGTCACTGTCTCTATTGTCTAATTATAGGATTTTATGGGCGGTATTATTGCTGTTGCCGAGAGAAGGGCTCTGCCGAGATGGCAAAGGTATCGCTTCACTGGCAAGACCAAAACCCGCGGTATCCCACGGTCAAACCCTCGTCGAGCTTGAAAACCAATTCGGCCTCCTGACGCCAATCAGCTTCTCCTTCTGGCAATTCGCGGACGAAGATTGATGCACCAGCGCTTTCGAAAGCGTGTCCTTCGCCCGGTTCGCCTGAACCGGGTTCCAGAGCTACAAGAATTCCGTTCAGTTTAATTCCGGCTGAACTTCCATTGGAAGCGGCCCAAAGAATTGGATCGGCTTCAGGGCTGCGATTAAAGCGACAACGTTCACTTACATTAAGAACCTGATCCGCCTCAGCTTCAGTCATCGGGGCGGGATCGAGCCGAGAAATCAACGTGTTGTTTAGTGCATCCTCGATAGTTCCAAGTTTAGCTGGTGGATCTTCATAGATTGTCTTGACGGTATTTCCAGCAGACGTCTGAGCAATGAGATACTGCATCTCCGCTACTTCGCGGCGTTGCGCTCCGATGATCTCATCGGCCAATTTTCGAACGCGGGGATCTCGTATCTGCGCGCGCTCGGACGTCATCACCGCAATCGAATGGTGCGGTATCATAGCGCGCATGTAGGATGTACCAGAGACCGTCACCTGGCTTCGTACAAGCCATAGCGAAAGTGCGAAAACAACCGATGCTCCGACAAAAATTGCGATATTGAGCTTCCGGCTCTCATACATGCCCAGCATATAGGCGAGCATAATGATCGCCATCGTCGCGCCCATGAGAACCGCCATATAGGTCCGGGTCTCAGAGAAGTAGACGTGCTCCCAAGCATAGGTATTGAGGTACATCAAAATGAACATGACCACAGTGGACGTAGCTATCATAAGACCAAATTTTACGTACATTTGAAGGCTCCTTACGTTCAAATTGCCCGCAGCCGCCTGAATAGCTATCCGGGAGCGGCGCGCAGTGTTCCGATCTTACTGGTCACTCTGGCCAGTCGTCCCGGTAAGTTGTTTGTATTCCTTCTCAGTCATGCCGGGCAATTTTGTCACGAAAGCTGTGAGTGCTAAGATCTCCTCCTCCGAATGGCTTTCACCAAACGCCGGCATTCCCGTCAGCTTGAACCCATTTTGGGCAATCCAGTAAATTTCTTCAGGTTCCCATTCTTTCGCAGCCTCGGCGAGGTGGGGAGGTTTGGGGCGCATTCCATGTGACCACTCTGCAGCCTCCTCTCCTGGCCCTCCGTGGCAAAGCACACAGGATTCAGCGTAGTGCTCCGCTCCTTCAGCAACTTTTTCCGCGCCAAATTCCTCAGGCAACTTTACCTCGGCAGATTGTCTCTCTACCGCCCGGTCACGCGTTTTTTCAAACGTCCAGCGTATTGTGTCTGAATGGGGGTCCGTAGCAGCAACGTTATAAAAGCCCGTATAGGCAATCGTGAGCCAAACGCCCGCTGCGAGAGCCACCACGGCGCCGCTCCCCATGGCTAATCCCAAAATAAAACGTTTCATAGCAACCTCCTCATGTCCCCTCTTCTCAGGTTTGGATGCGACGCCCGACAGCCAGTACCTCGCAGCGTCCATGACGCGCCCGCGTGACGAGAGTGAGGTTCGCCTCTTCGGCCAACCGGACGGCGTAATCGGTCGCAGCCGAAACCGCGATCAGCACGGGCGCTCCGATTGAGACGACCTTTTGGATCATATCGGTTGAAACCCGCGAGGTTAGGACGATCGCCCCGGTCTCGGGGGCATGACCGGCGCGCACCATTGCCCCGACCAGCTTGTCGAGCGCGTTGTGGCGGCCGACATCCTCGCGGGCCATGACAATCCCGGCACTGGGCTGTAGAAATCCCGCCGCATGGCAGGCCCGGGTCCGGTCGTGTTCGGGCTGATGCGCACGCAAGAGCCTCGGGCCGTCGCATGCTTCGGTGTGGGTCAGACGCAACGTGCCATCTGCAAGGCGCGGCAACGCCCGGGTTGCCTTGGTCAAACTATCGATCCCGCAGAGCCCGCAGCCCACGGGACCAATCATCGCCCGCTGCCGTTCGGCCAACCGCGCGCCTGCAGTACCATCTACCCAAAATCGCACCTCCCATCCCGCCTCATGCTCCAGCACCTCGAGATCCTGCATTTCCGTCCCGGTCTCGATCAACCCTTCGGTCAGGGCAAAACCGAGAGCGAAATCCTCCAGATCGTCAGGGGAGGCCATCATCACTCCGAGCGTGGCGCCATTGCAGACGATCGCGACGGGCGCTTCACGCACCAGTGGCCGCGGCGGGGAGAGCGCCTCGTGGATGCTCATGAGATCACCTCCACCGGCGTGCCCTTATAAGCGGGGGTCTGGGAGTTTTTCTCATGATATTCCAGAGGCACGAGCGGGTTTAGTTCGGGATAATATCCCGCCACGCAGCCAGCCGGCAGGTCATAAGCGGTCAGTGTCAAATTCTCCACCAACCGGTCATGTCCGTCCTCGACCGCACAGCGCAGGCTGACCTTTTGTTCTTCCACCAGCCCCAGCCGGGCAATCTCGTCAGGGTTCATCAGCAGGATATCCCGGCTCCCCTCCAGCCCGCGCAGCCGGTCGCTAAACCCATAGATCGTCGTGTTGAACTGATCATTCGATCTCAAGGTGATCAGGGTCATCACACTCGACCCTTGCGGAACTTCTCCAAGCGCCGAGAGTGTTGTTGGCGTGGTGAACTGCGCCTTGCCGCTTTCGGTCTGCCAGTTTCTATTGCGGGCTGGGTTGCCGCGATAGAAGCCGCCTGGCTCGAACATCCGTTCATTGAAACTTGCAAAATCATCGGGGTAGGTTTCGGCGATGAGGTCGCGCACCGAATCGTAATTTGCAGTCCAATCGTCCCACTTCAGCTTCGGGTTTCCCGGCAGGGTGGCCTTGGCGATACCGCAGATGATAGCCAGTTCGGACATGCAGCTTTCGCTGGGTGGATCGGCCTGTCCGAGCGAGCCATAGACGTTCGAGAGGGAATCTTCCATTGAGACCGCCTGCGGTCCGGTGGCCTGAATATCCTTGTCAGTCCGACCCAGACAAGGAAGCAGAAAAGCTGCGCGCCCAGGTACGAGGTGAGACCGGTTCAATTTCGTCGCGATATGCACAGACAAATCCAGCGATGGCCAAGCTTGCTCCATTCGCGTCCGGTCCGGCAGCGCGCGGATAAGGTTGCCTCCCAAACAGACCATTGCTTTCACTGAACCCTTCAGGATGCCCTCGCATGCGCGCACCGCGTTCAGCCCCTCCTGGGTAGGCGCTTTGATGTCGAACATCTGCTGCAGTTTCTCCGCAGGCATATGGGCGGATTTTTCGCCAACTCCTACCGTGCGCTGCCCCTGCACGTTCGAGTGCCCGCGCACCGGCGAAATTCCGGCCCCCTGTTTACCTATATTGCCGCGCATCAACAGGAGATTACAGAGCATGCCAAGGTTCAGCCAACCGTTCACATGCTGGGTCAGCCCCATCCCGTAGATGCCTATCGCTTTCTCGGCCGAAAGATAAATTTCTGCCGCCTCTTCGATCATCGCTCGGGTGAGGCCGGAGTTCCGTTCAATTTCATCCCAGGAAAAAGCACGCGTCGCCTCGATCATTTCCTCATAGCCTGTGGTCTCGGCATCAATGAACGCCTGATCGACCACTGTACCTGGGGCGACCTCTTCTGCGGCCAGTACACATTTGATCAGTCCCGCCAGAACGGCGACATCTCCTCCCGGGCGGACCTGATAGTATCTCTCTGAAATTTTAGTGGTTTTCCCCACCGTCATCTGGGTGAGGTTCTGTGGATCGACAAATTCGATAAGCCCTCTTTCCCGCAGTGGGTTAAAGGTGACAATGCGACAGCCCCGTTCGACCGCAGCCTTTAACACATGTAGAAACCGGGGCGAGTTCGACCCGGTGTTCTGCCCGAAAAAGAAAATCGTGTCACAGTGCTCGAAATCTTCCAGCGTGCAAGTTCCGACCGGCGTGCCGATGAAGGTCTGAAGGTTCACGCTGGTGGTCTCGTGGCACATGTTCGACGATTGGGGGAGGTTCTGATGCCCCATGGCGCGGGCAAAAAGCGCATAGAGATAAGACGCTTCCAACCCGGCATGGCCCGATGAATAGAACACCGCTTCCTGAGGTCGGATCGCATTCAGTTGGCGTCCGATTTCAGCAAAAGCCTGATCCCAGGAAACCGGCAAATAGCGGTCGCTGCCGGCGTCGTATTTCATCGGTTCGGTCAGTCGCCCGGACTTTTCCAAGTCGTGATCGTGCCAGCCCCTGAGGTCGGCCAAACGGTGCGTTTCGAAAAATTCCTGGTCGATCCGGGCCCTGTCCAATTCCCAAATCGTGGCCTTGGCTCCATTCTCGCAAAACTCAAATGTATGAGGGTTGGCAGGTTTGGCCCAAGCGCAAGAGGTACACATCATCCCTTTGGTTTTGTTTTGAGTGGCCAATATTTTCAGGGCAGCCGCCGAAGGTTTTGCATCCCCCAAGATATGGCCAATGCCTTTTAGCGATCCCCATCCGCCCGTGGCATTGTCATAATGCGGAGTGCGCGGATCTTGCTCAGTTTCTTTCCGATCTGGACGATGTATTTTATCTGTCATCAAATCACCCCAAGTATAGAGCCTTTGAACGACAACAGGGTGATAGGCTTTAGGGTTCCAGCCGAATGTTCTTTCTTTGCCACTTAACGCTTCTTCCGGCTGGGAAAAACTTGTAGCGAGCGGAGCAGTTGTTGACTTCGCAATATTGCGGGATACCGCGTGGTGGCGCTTCAAATGCAACAAAACCCTATCTTCGAGCGTTAGCAAATTGGACGCAGCCCTGCGGCAAGGGAACTGAACAACATGCTCGACTGGATTGCGAAAAACACGGGCACACTGCAAGTAGCTATTAGTCTGCTTACGGGGATCGTTTGGCTTGCCTACCTTCACATCCTATGGCTGAATTTTCGGCGCCAGAGGCAGGCGGTGATTTTGATAAACCGCTCCGTTGCGCAGGACGAAAACGCTCATTGCTTCGTAACCAACATGGGCGCCGAGCCCATCTACCTGATGGAAGTCATGGCGCGCGTCGTCACGGACGAAAAGACCTATACCGTCAAGGTTACGGAGCGCGAGGAGGTCGCTTTGAACGAGTTGAACAATCCACTAACCCGCACCAACCAAGGTCCACTAAAGAGCGGCGATTTTATCGATATCGGCTCCTTCCTGGATCTTCTGCATCGCGCCGACGCGCGGATAGGTTCGGAGGGTCTCTTTGAGAAGGTGCGGCAAATGGATCTGACAGTGGCTGCCGTCGATGGCCATACTACACATTTGGTGGCCGCGCGTCACAAGTTCAAAGCAGAGTGGATAGACGGCAAACCCTACTTCGTGCCCGAGCGGGTAATGACACACCAAATCCGCAACATATTTCAGCGCCGCAAGATTAGCGCAATGTTGGAGGAACGGATAGAATGAGAATGGTCAGTGGCTCCGGAGTGATGAGCGACGCGGCGGCCGAACAGCCCAAACTTCGCAGATACTTACAAGCCAAGCTGAACCTGTTTTACTTTTCAACCTGAACTTCTAAGACGCCCGGGCTTGGACTATGCGCACCGCTTTGAGTTTAGGCTCGCGCCGATGCGCAAGTACCAGCCATGGGGAGTATTTTGGGGGAACCCTGTCCTAGCGGCTCCCGTTTGTTCCCCGAGGATGCGAATGAAAGGAAACACAATGCGCAATGTTGAATTGGTGGCGCTCGGAATCGCTGCTGTGACCTTTGCCGCTTTGATGAAAAAGCGCTTTGGGACCCGGAGTTCTGCGGCTGAGGCCCCCGATGAAAGAGAGGACCATATCCGCGTGGCAGGCCCTCGCGAAATGACCGATCCACCCCGCAGATGGAACATTGTGGACGAGGCGGTAGACGAGTCGTTCCCTGCAAGTGATCCGCCTGCAACCTATTAAGCGCGCAACAAACGCGAAAAAGGCCGCATACCAGTTCGGGCACGCGGCCTTTCTCTAATTTTCCAGTCTGCCAAAGCAGAGCCAAAGAACGTGCGCCTTCAGCGTCCATTTGCTTTTTGTCATCCTGTGAAGGTTCTGAAAATCGATCGGTCGTCTCTACATAGATACTGCGCTCAGCGACGTGAAACGTTACGAAGGACGAACCCGTCCTTCGGCACCGGAGGCAAATCCTGCGGACTGAGTTCCAATGCCTGCTGGGTCAGATCGTAAGTGATGGCATTCACTAGAAAGTCGCAGAAGGTTTTCATCTGGCTGGTTGTAATCCATTCTCCCGGACAGCGGTGGTTCTCATGGTACGCCCCACCCCCTTGCGGTATAAAATTGAATGGGTCTTGGGGCGTGGCGCGAAATCGATCTGGCAAAAACGCATCGGCGGCCTTCCAAGTCCGTGGGTCCGTGTTGGTCCCATGGAGGTCGAGCAAGACGCGGGTGCCTTTCGGGAAACGGTAACCCTGCCATTCTAAATCCTGCTTCACCCGCGCAGCAACCACCGGGAAGAACCGGTATAGTCGGCGCACTTCTTGAACAAAGATTTCCAAGTTCTCATCGTCTTGCCTCAGCCTCTGCGCCCAAGTGGGGTTTTGCTGCAGCGCATGAGCCGCTTGAACAATGAACACCGAGACGGCCACGGTGGGGCGCAGGACATTCAAGATCTCCACAGCGGCGACTTTGACAGGCAAGAGCTCGCCATCCAGATTCCGCCACATGGCGATTACGTATGCAGCAGAGTTCCGATCCGCCAACAAGCGGCCCTCTCGCAGCTTCCTGATAATCTCAACCGCCCAATGCTCCGCCCGCGCCCTTGCCGCCCGCGCCTTCCAGTGGCGCCATCCTACCGCTCCCGCATCCTGAAAGAGGGCTGTTAGCTGCGCTGTCCGCAGGGCGACTTCCGCATCAGGCAACGGCACGCTGGACCATTCGCAGACTGCTTTGGTAAGGATCGTCCTAACCTCGTCGTAGAGCACAACCTCCGGCGCGTTTTCCCATCTCGCGACCTGCTCTTTAAGCAAACGGCTGGAAATAGCTTGCAGAGCCGCAATTCTGCCCTCCCCCATCAATCCCATGAACATCTGCTTTCGGTGTCTATGGGTTTTGCCGTCCAAACCCTGGACCCCACCTTGGCCAAGCAAGGTTTTCTGAATCCGTTTTGGCATGGCCCCTTCGCGGGTGAAGTTCCCGTGCTCATAAAAGACCTGGGCAGTCGCGGGGCCGGTCAAGCAGATGGTCCGCTGCATCAAAACGCGCGTCTCAAAAAGATCGGACCGAAGAGCACGGCAAGTCTTAGAAATATAGCCGTAAGGATCTTGCAACAAAGCGAGCGTGCTGTCGAAGCCTTTCGCCTGCGGAATATCTGGCATTGCTCATCCTTCCATTGCACCAACCCTTAGCACTTGCTTAGCAGACTGGAGCCTCAGTCTGACCGTCGGCACAATGCGTTCACCACGTTGGGCGTTCCGCCAATGACGCGGCCAGACCAGTGTCGGAGATCATTCTCCTCATAAGTGCTCGCCCTGCTCGTAAAACTTTTAAAATCCTCCCAGCCGGAGCCCGTATCGACCCGGATAGAGGCACCCACCGCTTGCAGCAGAGCAAATCCGCCCGCCACATCCCAGATGTTCGGTGTTTCGATCCGCGTGGCCGCAAGCAAACCCGCGGCGGTAAAGGCGCATTCTATTGCGGCCGATCCAGTGCGGCGTAGGTCCCCCGGTAAACCGGCGGCGTCCAGCCCTTTGCCAAGCCCAATCAGCCGCCTACGGACGTCAGGACTCAGCACTGCCTCGAAGCCTTCCGACTCGAAAGAAAGAGGGCCTCCCAGGCGGGCATGATAGACGCCGCTTCTGAGTGCATGGCTTGTCGAGCACCAGACCGCCCCTACGACCGGCACGCCGCGATTGAGCACACCAATAGAGGCCGCGAAGAGC
>TARA_R110002012_G_scaffold50006_6_pt1 | contig 11543 bp, 14 predicted proteins | sample TARA_R110002012 | Tara Oceans TARA_R110002012 (sample SAMEA4396515) | marine metagenome | biome: Westerlies Biome; feature: [DCM] deep chlorophyll maximum layer (ENVO:01000326); material: water (ENVO:00002006), including particulate matter (ENVO:01000060) such as... | depth 40 m
AGGTATCTATCAGATGGAAGATGATGGTGTTATTAATCCAGATAATGTTTCTCTTGTGCCAGGAACTGTGATTCCAAAGTCACCAGGATCTTCAGGATTACAGCCAATCGCTACTGCTGGACGATTTGATGTTGCTGATTTAGTTCTCAATGATATGCGTAACAATATTAAAAGAGCTTTGTATAATGATATGCTTGGTGATCCAAACAGAACACCAGCTAGTGCAACAGAGATTGCTGAACGAATGGCTGATCTTTCAAGAAGAATTGGTTCTGCGTTTGGACGATTACAAGCTGAGTTAGTTACACCAGTATTGCAAAGAGTTGTTTATATTTTAAAGAAACAAGGTCGGATTGAGATACCAACAATCAATGGTAGAGAAGTCAAAGTAAGATCTGTTTCTCCATTGGCACAAGCACAATCACAAGCAGACATTGTATCAGTTGATCGTTTTCTTGAACTGGTTGGTGGAAGGTTTGGACCACAGATGATTAACCTACTTATTGATAGTGAAGAAGCATCAATCTATCTCGCAAGGAAGTTTGGTGTACCAGATAATTTAATCAGGGATAAAGCAAGTCGTGATGAGATTATACAGCTAACAGCACAGATGGCTCAACAACAACAGCAACAATCTATGATGGAGCAAGAAGAATGATTAATAAAAAAAAATTAAACGCTTTTATCAGGAAAAGTTCTAAGAAAAAAGAAATCGATATACCAATCAAAGAAACAAAAAATGAATTAGAAAAAATAAAAGTAGCTGGCACTAGATCAAAAGAACGTGAAGAAGCAATTAATTATATGGGAATGTCTGGTCTTTTTGATACTTATAAAAGTTTTAGAATAGATGGTTTTGCACCAAAATCAGCATACAATAAAACCTTAAATTATTTGTTACCAAGAATAAGAAAAACAAAAAGAGAAAATTTCGGAAATAGATATTAAATAATGGCAACTCCAGCTTGGCAAAGGAAAGAAGGCAAGAATCCTGAAGGTGGTTTAAATGCCAAAGGTCGTGCTTCTTATAATGCCAGAGGTGGTAATCTCAAACCTCCAGTATCAAAAGAACAAGCTAAGAAAAGTCCAAAGTCTGCTGGTCGTCGAAAAAGTTTTTGTGCAAGGATGCGTGGTATGAAAAAGAAATTAACTTCTGCTAAAACAGCCAACAATCCAGATAGCAGAATTAATAAGTCACTTCGTAAATGGGATTGTTAAAGGAGATATATTATGCCGATGGGTAAAGGTACATATGGGTCACAAAAAGGTAGACCTTCTAATGATGACAAGATGTCTGGTAAACAAAAGAATTTACCTGAAGCATTAAGAAAAAAGATTATGGCATCTAAAATGAAGAAGAAAAAGAATGGCAGTAAATGAAGCTGGTAATTATACCAAACCATCAATGCGTAAAAGAATATTTGCAAGAATAAAGGCTGGTGGTAAAGGTGGAAATCCTGGTCAATGGTCTGCTCGTAAAGCACAGATGTTGGCAAAGGCTTATAAGAAAGCTGGTGGTGGTTATACATCGTGAAGAAACCTCAACGATCTCTTATTGCTTGGACTAAACAAAAGTGGCGAACCAAAAGTGGTAAGCCATCAACACAAGGTTCAAAAGCAACTGGAGAAAGATACTTGCCGACGTCAGCGATTAACTCTTTATCTGATGAAGAATATCAAAGAACTTCTAAGGCTAAACGTCGTGCAGTTAAAAAAGGTAAACAGTTTTCCAAACAACCTAAAAGTATTGCAGATAAAACTAAATCTCATAGGAGATACAGTTAAATGAAAAGAAAAATTAAAACACCTAAGAAAACTCTTCTTAAAAAAATTGGTCGTCTTGATACTGGCTTTGAAAAATGGGCTTATGAAAAAGACCCAGACATTGAAATACCAGCATCCAAAGAAAAGTGGGGTGGTTATCTTCTATCACTGTATCAAGAGTATTTATCTGATTCATTTGATGAAAAAAATTAAAGGATTATAAATGACAAATATAGGTATTGATGGATTTAATCGATCCAAAGACAATGATGAAATGATCTCAAATGCTGTTGGTTCTTGTTTCGCAACACCGATTGGACAAGAAGTTTTAAAGTATTTAAAGAGCATTACAATAGAAATGGTTGGTGGACCAGATATATCAGATGCAAAGTTACGGCATCTTGAAGGACAGAGATACATTATAGGTTTAATTGAGAGACGTATTGTACATAATCACGGAGTAAAACAAAATGGAAGAAGCAACACAGACACAGGAAGTAAGTCAGGAAGCAAACGAGCAGACCAACTCTTTACCAGCAAGACCTGATTGGTTACCTGAAAAGTTTCAAACACCTGAAAACCTTGTTCAAAGTTATAGTGAATTAGAAAGCAAGATCGGTGCAAGAGACGATAGTGTTAAGGAAGATTTCCTTAAAGAACTTGAAACAGAGTTCTATAATGGAAGACCAGCATCAGTTGGTGAATACAATATTCCAGAAAGCATTGATGAAGAGTTGGCAAATGATAATCCAATGTTTCAATGGTGGGCGAATGAAGCCTTTGAAAATGGTTATTCTCAGGAAGAGTTTGAAGCTGGTATCAATCAATTTGCTACCTTTATGGATGGTATGGGTCCTGATCTTGATGCAGAAAAAGAAAAGCTGGGTGACAATGCAGAAGCAAGGTTAGATGCTGTAAGTGCTTGGACAAATAAATTCTTTACTGAAGAAGAACTCCCATCCGTTCAGCAGTTAGGATCAACAGCAGAAGGTGTAGCTGTCCTTGAAAAGATTATGTCATTACAGAATGGAAGCTCTTTGAATAGTCTGTCAACACAACCATCAACAATATCTCAGACAGATCTTGATAACATGATGAAAGATCCTCGATACTGGAAGCCAGGTGAAAGAGATCAGGGGTTTATTGATAAGGTAACACAAGGCTTTAACAAGCTTTATGGATCGTAAGTTTATAGCATCGATTGGGAAAATAGATATAGTAAAATCTAATTCCCATGATGCATATTTCCTTCATAACAATCTTAGATCTCAAGATGTCAGGGAATGTTTGATCCATGGTGTCACTCCTTATAAGGCATTACATATGCCGTTATATAATGAGAAATGCAAAACCTATACTGCACTTGTCGACGACAGTCCTTTATGTATGTTTGGTACTATGCAACATGAAAAGAATCTGAATGGTTCTATATGGTTGCTGGGTTCTTCTCTTATAGAAAAACATTACTTTAGTTTTTTAAAAGCATCTATTGAGATGGTTCAGCTTATGCAAACTGACTTTGAAGTATTGGAAAATGTTGTACCAGTAGACCATACAAAAACTATTTCATGGCTTGGTTGGCTTGGTTTTATTTTTCATAAAGAACCAGTAATGGTAAATAGTTATGCTTGTTTACGTTTTGTGCGTTGTCAAGATTCGTTAGAAGTGCAAATTCTTAATTCGTAATGACCCAAATGTAATGTTTGGAGACCTCTAGGTTATTGGTGTTTAAATCCAGTAACTGATGACAGGCAATCTCTGTATGCAACCTTTGGACAATCATCTGCAAACTGAAACTTAACTTTTTATAAGGAGAAAATTAATGGCTAATTCCATTGATACTGCTTTTATAAGACAGTTTGAATCTGAAGTACACTTAGCTTATCAACGTATGGGTTCTAAATTAAGAAACACTGTTCGTAACGTAGCTAATGTTAGAGGAAGCACAGTTCGCTTCCAGAAGATTGCTAAAGGTTCTGCGTCTACTAAAAGTAGAAACGGAAATGTGACTCCGATGGAACTCACACATACAACTGTTGACGTAACTATGTCTGATTTTTACTCAGCCGAGTACATCGATAAGTTGGATGAAATCAAAACTAATATAGATGAACGTCAGGCAATCGCTAAATCTGAAGCTGGTGCTTTAGGTAGAAAGACTGATGAAATATTAATCACAGCTATGGATGCTGGAGCTAATTCTACTCAAATTCACGATACAAGTTCTGCTGTTGAAAAAGCAGATGTTCTTGCATTGTTTGAGCAGTTTGGTGTTGCAGATGTTCCAGAAGATGGTGGTCGATATGTAGCAATGAACCCAAAGGGATTTGCTGATCTATATGCAATCAATGAGTTTGCAAGTGCAGACTTTGTTGGCGAAGCTAACTTACCTTTTGCTGGTGGAATGACTGCAAAGAACTTTCTAGGATTTATGTTCTTTTCTTCATCTGCTGTCACTGGTGGTAAAAATATAGCTTACCATAATTCTGCTGTTGGTCTTGGCATTGGTGCCGATGTCACAACAGAATTAAATTACATACCTGAAAAGGTATCTCACCTTGCAACATCAATGATGTCCATGGGTGCTGTTGTTATTGATGACAACGGTGTTTATGAACTTCTTGATAACAACTAGGAGGGTTAGAAAATGGCTTACGCTTCAAGTGGACTAACTCGTGTCGGTGGTGATTCAAATGGTAGCTTGTGGATGTATACATCTGCTGATGCTATCGCGACTGTAAACACTGCTGGGTATTTTAACGACGCAGCAAATATGCTTGATGTTCGTGACTTAATTATCGTTCGCGATACTAATGTTCCAACATCAAATTTTTGTACTGTGCTTTCAAATACTGGATCTGTTGTTGACGTATCTGATGGTACGGCAGTTGCAGAAACAGACGGCGACTAAATAGTATGGCTACATCAACATCAGCAACCTCACCCATTGACGTATGTACAAGGTCGTTGGTGTTGATTGGCGCCCAACCAATAACATCTTTTAGTGATGGATCGAATGAAGCATTGGTCGCTGTTAATCTTTATGAAGATACAGCACAAGCATCTCTCGTAAATACCAGATGGAGATTTGCAGTTAATCAGGCTGTCGGTAACAGATTGTCTGATGCACCTACTGGACGATGGACGTCTGCTTATCAAATACCTTCTGACTCATTAATGATTAATGCCGTAACAGTTAATGACGTATCCATCGAATATCAAATTTATGGCAACTTTATTTTTAGTAATGCAAGTGTCAATGATGAAGTCGTGATTGATTATAATTTTAGACAAGATGAAAACAAATGGCCTTCATACTTTATACAAGCTGTTGTTTATGAACTCTCTGGTCACTTTGCTTTAGCTTTAGCAAGGAACGATCAGATGTCTAACAATATGTTTGATAAGGCTCGGTTCTTTATGCAGAAAGCAAGAACCCTTGATAGTCAGCAACAAACAACTCTTAAGCTATCAACTAATCGTTTTGTAACTTCTCGTAGAACAACTGGCACATTATCGAGTACTAGCTAATGGCTCGTATTCGTGTCCCTCTCAACAACTTTGAAAGAGGTGAAGTATCTCCTTCAATGACATCAAGGACTGATTTGAATGTATATGTTCAGTCAGCAGAGAAAGTCAGGAACTTTTTCTTAATGGCTGAAGGTGGTCTTCGACGTCGTCCAGGCACAGAATTTATTCATAAGTTTTCGACAGTGACTGTTGATACCAGTAAAAGATTACAAGTTCGTATTGAACCATTTTTATTTTCAGACGACGAGCGATACATTGTAGCCTTTAGTGCTGGAAGATGTGACTTCTTTCGTATTGTTGCATCTACTGGTGCGATATCACATATCCAAGCATTAACCCAAGATACCGATAGTGCAACGTTACCTTGGACTGTCGATACAGTAGAAGCAACTACCTTTGCACAATCAGCCGATAATATGTTTGTTTGTCATTCTACTCACCAGCCAATGAGAATAGTAAGAACAAGTCTGACAGCATTTGAGGTGCGTAAATATGTATTCGATACAACCACAGCAGACGATGAGACATTCCAACCTTACTTTTCCTTTCAAGCCAGTGGTGTCACTCTAACTCCACAAGCAACATCTGGAACTGGTAAGACCATGACGACGTCATCTGACTACTGGGTATCTGGACATGTCGGCAAGATCATTCGTTATGCTGGTAATGAAATACTGATTACTGGCTTTACAAGTGCAACAGTAGTTACTGGTACTATCCGTAAAACATTGTCAGCAACAACTGCTTCTACTAATTGGGATGAACAAGTCTTTTCTTCTGTTCGTGGATTTCCGTCAGCCGTTACATTCCATGAAGATAGACTTTGGTTTGCTGGTACAACCAGTAGACCTGATGGAATCTTTTCATCAAAGGTATCAGAGTATTTTAACTTTGATGTAGGTACTGCGTTAGCCAATGAGAGCATACAGTTTTCTATCAGTGCTGGTGAATTTAATACGATAAGACATTTAACATCTTCAAGAGATCTTCAAGTCTTTACCAGTACATCAGAATTTTTTGTTCCTTCTTTTGCAACAACAGCTTTAACCCCAACTAATGCACAAATTAGACGACAAACTCCCTTCGGCTGTGCATTGGTCAGACCCACCCCTTTTGATGGTGCCACAGTTTATGTTCAGAGGGGTGGGAAAACTGTCCGTGAATTTGTATTTAGTGATTCAGAATCTGCGTATGTTTCTACACCGATATCATTATTAAGTTCACATCTTGTGATTGACCCAACACAAATGTCAGCAATGCGTGGTGCATTATCAAGACCTGAAAGTTATGCTTTCTTTGTCAATAGTGATGGAACGATTGCTGTATTCCACTCTATTCGTAATGAAGAAAAAGCTGGATGGACTTTATGGACGACGTCAGATACATCAACAACTGGTGGCTTTCATTCTATCTGTACTGTTGATGAACGATTATTCTGTGTTGCTAAAAGAGATTTAGGTGGTGGCACAGTCAGGTTTATGCTGGAAGAGTTTCTTGATACAGCAACCTTGGATTGCAGTGATGACTTTAGTGGTTCAAGTGGAGTGTTTACAACCAACTCTATATTTGAAAACAATGCTAAACTTGATGTTGTCACTGGTAATGATTACTTGGGAAACTTTACTCAAGGCTCTAACCAAGTCAATGTTTCAGCTGTCAATACTACTGACTCAGCAGAGATTGGTTTTGGATTTACTGGCATCCTTACAACCTTACCGATTGATGCTCAAGTTGATGGGGGTCCCTTAACAGCAGAGCCTAGACAAATAACAAGAGTTAATGTTGATTTACTTGAAACATTATCTGTATCGGTTGGTAGTGGAGGAACATCTGTTCCTTTAATACTGCAAAGTGTAACCGATAATTTTTCTACTGGATTGGCAAAGTTTTCTGGAAAGAAAGAATTTAGAATGCTGGGTTATAGTTCTGATCCAAGAGTTTTTATAACTCAAACTGCACCAGTATCACTACAAATTAACGGCATGATCGTGGAGGTCGCTTTCTAATGTGTGTTCCAGCACCCCAACTATTATTATTTACAACAATGGCATCAGGCATGGCAAGTTATCAATCGGCAAATGCTGGTGCCAGGGCATCTTTAAAAGCTGGTCAGCAAACAGCAGAACGTATTGAACAAGAAAAACAAGTAGCCAAACTTAATGCTGAACAGGAAACATCAGAGTTAATGAAAGACTTTTCTGAATCAATGGCATCCAATATTGCTTTTAGAGCGATGTTAGGCAGAGATGTAAATGATGCTTCATTCAAAGCCTTTGAAGCAAATAACTTTAGCACCTACCAAGAAGATATTAAACGTATTGGTATTCAGGCTAATCAGGTTGAAAAGAATTATAATCTGCAAAAATTTGAAACTCTTTCAAGCTCTGTTGATCGTGCAAAATCTATGAGAAGACAAGGTAGAGCAAGCCTACTAACTTCTGTTGGTTCAGGTATTTATGATTATCGAACACTTAACCAAGAAAATGAAGCTCTTAAAAAGAGAGAGGAAAATTAATGGCAGTCATTAGACAAAACAATAAAGTATTTAATAAGCCAGTTGGTATTGTTCGTTCTCAGGAAACTTCATCTACATCTGATCTTTGGAAATCTATATCTGAAGCATCGAATGCTGTCTCTGCTATTGCCATGAAAAGAGCTGTTCAAGATTTACAAACAAAAGAAAAAGAAATTATAAAAGCTGAAAGATTAAAAGAGAAAGAAGAAAATGAAGCTGAAAGATTAAAAGAGAAAGAAGAAAATGAAGCTAAAAGATTAAAAGAGAAAGAAGAAAATGAAGCTAAAAGATTAAAAGAAAGAGCTGATTTAAAAGCTGAAAGGTTAGCAGAAAAAGAAGCAGATAAAGCTGAAAGGTTAGCAGAAAAAGAAGCAGATAAAGCTGAAAGAGAAAAAGAAGCAAAAGAAATTAAAGAAGCAAAAGAAAGAGGTTTGCTTGGATCTATGTCTGTTGAGGTTCTTGATGAAAATGGTCGTATAACAAAAGCACCAATAAATTTTGGACCAGTTGCTACTGAAGTATTTGAAAAGAATATGATGCAAAGATATGAGATTCAAATGAAAACTTTGCTCGATCAAAAAATTCTTAAAGCACTTGAAAATAATTCTTCTGATGCTGAAGACTTTAATAACTTTGCATCGATTGCTGTTGGTCCATTGATTGAAAATGCAGAGCCAAGTTTTCAAGGGATACTTAAAGACTATGTTGCAACAAAGATTGGTGCTGGTCAGAACACTATTTTAGCTAATCGACTTAGAATTGAATCAGAAAAAACTTATGCTTTAATGACTAATCAAGCTGATGCTTTTACACAAGACGCAATTAACTTATATGAAACTGGTAATAAGCAAGATGCTGAACAAAGATTTGAAGAAGCTGAAAATTTATTAAATGGGATGATTGATAGTCGAGTTGCTTCAGCATCACAAGTTTCAGACATAACTAATAAATTAAGACGTCAGTTTGTAAAATTTAAACTTGGACAAGAAGTTCAAGATATGAGCAGTGCAGACATACAAGTTGTTCTTAATGAGTATGTTCAAGGCAATCTTAAAGACGATGGATCAGAACTAAAAACAATTCTTACTACTTTAAAGCCTGAAGATTTTGAAACAGCTAAACGTACTTTGACAAACCTTGAACAAAACCAAAAGAAGATTGAAGAAGATGAAGTTAAAAATATAAAACGTCTTAAGTTTATTAGTAAGTTAGGTTCTGGAACAAGAGTTAAAATAGGTGCATCAGAAATGGCTTCTTATTCACAGTATGCTTTTGATGAAGCTGGTTTAGAATTTAACGAAAATCCAACAGCTGAACAAATAACACAACTTGCTAGCAGTAAAGAGTTTTTAACTGTATTGGCTCAACAACAAAAACTTCCTGATGCAATAAAATTTAAACTGGAAGATATGGTTAATGGGATTATGGGTGATGATCCTGATAAAGCTATTGCATTAATGGAGTTTTATCAAAGCCTTGAAAATAATGTATCAATTACTGGTGTACCAAGAGATATTACATCTGCTGTTGGTTTAGATGGTGAGTTAAGAACCAAACTGCAAGGCATTAGCAAATTGCTAACATTTAATAATACACCTGAAGGTTTGGCACAAATACTAGCATTAGCAAATGTACCTGAGAATGATCGTATCTCTCGTGCTATGACTAATATTAATGATAAACTTAAACCTCAAAATCCAATTACAACATATGCTGGTGCAAGAGGTTTTGTTTTTAATAAACTACGAAAAGAGTTTGACGACAATGAAATAGCAGAAGAAGTTGTTGATGAAACATTAATGTTGATGAATTTATTACCAGCCAAAGAAGCAATGAATGTTGTTACATCAACAGTTAAACAAAAATGGAAAGACTCACAATACACAGTAGATTTTAAATCAGGTGGTACAGCTATCAGAACAAGGTTTGCACCTGAGACTATCTTTGGCGAAGGCACAAAAGTCTTACAAGATTTTGAACAAGCTGTTGTAGATAAGTCAGGTGTTGTTGATGCAGAATTAGGTAAGAATGTTTTTGTGATGGTTGATCCTAATTCATCAAATCAAAATGTACGTTATTATCTGATGAAAGGTGAAGAAGGTATCAGTGGTATTGAGCCAATTATCAAAGATGGAAAGCTAGTATCAATAGAACTTCTTGAATATGCCGACGACATGCAAGAACAATATCAAAATGTTCTTTTGGAAAACTTATCTTATGCATCTCAAATTGCCAAAATTGTAAAAGATGCAGAAGATTATATCTTTGTTCAACAGCCAATAGTGAATATTGATTCCAGTTCTGTTCAGGAAATGTATGAAGGTCTTAAATAATGGTTGATATAGGCAAACCACTTGTTTCTTATGACAGCATGTCTTTTGCCGAACAAGATCCTTCATTTTGGGAAGGAATGTCAGCAACTTATGGTTATCAGTATAGACCTATCATTGGTGCAATGTACGGCAGTTCTTTTGAAGAAGATGATAACTTTAATGTTTTAGATTATTTAAATTCTGAAGATCTGGAAGATGGCAATACTACACGCATGTTGGCGACGGCAAGATCTGAAGATCATTTAAATTATTTAAGAACACATGTTGGTAAGATGAAAGACAATAGAGAAACTCTTTCTCGATCAGGTTGGGGTTCCATGATTACAGCTGGGATACTTGATCCAATGAATGTGTTTTCATTACCATTTAAAGGTGTCGGTATTGGTGCAAGGTTTTTATCAGGTGCAAAGTCAGGCTTTGTCATTGGCTCTGCACAAGAAGCAATCAGGGCTCCCTTTGATCCTCAATCAACTATTACTGAAACTGGTATTAACATAACTGGATCAACAGCATTGGTTGGTTTGTTAGGTGGTGTCACTGGTGTATTTAGTGGCAGAGCAGTCAATAAGTTTGCCCAGGAACAAGCTGATTTAGATAAGTCTGTTAATCGAAAAGTAAATCCGAATACAGCTTTTGATTACAAAGACAATGCATTTGTAAACTCACCAGCATTTAAAGCTGTTCCAACACCAATGAAAGATATTCTTCAAGGCCCTTATCCACAATCAACAAAGAAACTACAAACACAGATATTAGCAGATGGTGGTTTAACACAACAGTTAAATATATATGGTCAAGGTACTCAATCTGTGTGGCTAAAAACTGCAACTTATATGGGTGATTATCAGGCTCATAATCAAAAACTCAATAATATTTACGATCAGTTTATGAACAGTACAAATCAAAGTATTAGTGTTCGATCACAAAACTTTAGAGATTTTGGAAACAGATTAACAAGAGAAAGAATAGCAAGGGAAGATCCTAAGTACACACCAGCAAAATTATCTAACATTGAAGAAGAATTTATTAATCAGGAGGATTTGTTTTATACACGATATGGTGTTCAAATGCTTGATAATGGACAACTTTCTACAAAAGAATCTGTTACAAGAAATATCAATCGTTTAGAAAAAGAAATAGAAGATTTTAACAATCAATTAAAAACTGAAAAAAATTCTAGAGCTAAAACAAAAATCAGGGGGATAATTGAAAAACAATCAACAAAATTAGAAGATGAAAAAGTTTTACAAAAATTAGACTTTGATCCTCAATACAAAGGTGTTTACTTTCCAAGATATTTTAATCTTGATGCTGTCTCAACAAAAACAACTGACTTTCAAAACATTTTAAAAAAATGGTATTCTGATAATCCTAAAGGCTTTATTAGCAAAGCAAGAATT
>TARA_R110002012_G_scaffold74987_1_pt1 | contig 11540 bp, 11 predicted proteins | sample TARA_R110002012 | Tara Oceans TARA_R110002012 (sample SAMEA4396515) | marine metagenome | biome: Westerlies Biome; feature: [DCM] deep chlorophyll maximum layer (ENVO:01000326); material: water (ENVO:00002006), including particulate matter (ENVO:01000060) such as... | depth 40 m
TATTGATGACCCGCTAAAAGAGTTTAGTATGACGGGTATTCAAAAAGTTACAGATTGGTTTTATGGTGACATGATACCAACACTTCACCACACGGCTTCATTGAGGGTAATAGGTACTCCTTTCAGTTATACCGACATATATCAACAATTGGCGGAAAATCCAGCATATACTGTAAATACTTATCCTTGCCTCAATGCCCTCAATGAACCCTTATGGCCTGACCGTTGGAATTATGAAGCACTAATGGCTCGTAAAGCGGAAGTAGGTTCTTTAATGTTCACAAGAGAATATATGTGTGTACCTATTTCAACGGGTACTTCTCTCTTTAATCCTGAGTATTTAGATAATGCTAAGAATAAAGATTTAGTATTAAAACCATTACGAAGAGAAGGATATAAATACTTTGTAGGAGTGGACCCTGCTATTTCCACCGATGGAGATTACAATGTTATTACTGTAATAGAAATGGATAGTGAAGAAAATAAATCTATTGTCTATGTTGATAGGGCTAAAAATGTTCAATTCCGAGAAAATATTCAGAAGGTTAAATTAATTGGACAAGTCTTTAGGCCCGAAGTTATTCTATTTGAAACAAATACATTTGCTAAATCTTTTACTCAAGAACTTCGTCAAGTTGCTGATTTAAATATTCATGACTTTAATACCACTAGAAGAAAGAAACAAGAGATTATTCTTAATTTACAAATGACTCTTGAAAATGGAAAGATTAGTTTCCCGTATGGTAATGAAGAGAGTAGGAGAGTTTCTTCTGTATTAATAGAAGAAATGTCAATGTTTGCTATTACTGAAAAGGGAAAGTTTGAGGGAATTGGAGCGCATGACGATATGGTGATGAGTCTTGCATTAGCAAATGCGGCCACATATCAAGCGTCAGAAACCTTCATACTTCTCGATGATTTGGGCTTATTTGAAGATGAATCCAAAGGGCATCCTATGGCTAGAAAGCGTTCCATAGGTCTTAATTTTTGAGGTGTTTATATGACAGAGCAAGCAGATAAATACAGACAAGCGGCTGAACAAATGAATAGATTAGCCGAATTAGATGAAGAAGAGGATGAAATGAAAGATAGCGTTTCCAATGAATTAGGAATAGAATTAAAGTATATCTTTACAGAAAGTCCTGTTTTATCTGAACATGAAGAGATTACTAAACTCTCTGAAATGTATGGATTAAATGCTTCTCAAGCAAGAAAAGAATTAGGTGGTTTTCCTGAACAATATGTGATTCAAGATAAAAGTATTCCTGATTTAGTTAAGAGCATGAGAAAGGCTAGAAGAAAACTAAAAGGCAATCATAGAGACAAAATGACTAAAGCCATTGATACTATGATAGATGCGTATTCAGACCACTTAAATAAATGTATTGATTCTATTACTTGGCTTTGTGATTATACCGTTCCTCTTAAAAAAATGAGATATAATGAAAAAGATTTACATAAATTATACTCAATAAAAGGTATAGATGAAAGAAGAGAAGTTATAGATTCTTTATGTAAATATTGGGAAGCAGAACTAAACCAAAACAATATGGCTTATGGAAAAGAATATAGTGATTTATTTAAAACTATGAGAGAATCTAAAAAAGAATTTAGAAAATGTATTTCTAAAATAACTAATCAGTCTATAACTAAAAGTAAAAAACAAAGACAAGAAGATTTTATTCTTAAATCTGTATGTGAAAATCCCGGAATTAATGCTAAGGCTATTCATGATAGAATGCCTACTCCTTTGTTTAAGGCTACTACTCCTAGATTTATTTCACAATCAATTAAAAAATTAGATATTGTATCAAATAATGGAAGTTACTACAAAGTACCTACCATGCTAAAGAAAAATATTTGGGCTTATACTGCCGCTTTTATTGATTCTGACGGATATATTACTTTAGACCGCAATATGAATCCAAGAGTAGGATTAGTGGCAACAGGAGAAAGAGGTAAGACTTTTATGCAAGAAATGCACAAATCAATAGGATATGGTCGTATGCACTTAGACCAGAAATCTCCACAAGATACTCGTTTAATTAACCGATTAAATTTTTATTCTCAAGCAGATGTAACTGCGCTATTAACTAAGTGCTTGCCTCACTTTAGATTAAAGAAGGGTAATGCTAAATTATTATTAGAACTTATTCGTATGAAGAAATCATATAAGAAAAGCGATTGGTATAAAGGCCGTTGCGATGAAATTTTTAAGTTAATGAAATGGGAGAATCATAAAGACCATGTTGGTTTTGATTGGGCTAAAGAAGGAATATATCTTGACGACATCACTAAATTACAAGGTAATTGTAAAATGTCTGTCATGGATAATTTAGAACAAATCGGTGGTAATCTTTGATGTATTGTGGTATTTGTTATTATTTTAAACAAGACAACCCTTTTGGATTTTGCGATAAATGCTGGATTAAAGCAGGAAAACCACTACCTATGAAAGAAGTGATACTATGAATTGGAAACAGTTACGAAATGGTATATTAAGAGATGAACTTCCTAGAGATAGGGAGAAGTATGTTAAGTTTAGTAACTTGGCAAGCATCAATCAAAGAATGGTTCAGTATTATTTGAAAAGAGGATTTGAAAGACCTGAACTAAGAAAAACTCTATTAAAAGGAATATTAGATGAAATGCTTCGTTCAAGTAATGAAAGATATGATGTTGAAGATAGCGGGCAACCGTGACCGAAGCGTTCATAGGCAAGTGTAGCGTAGGGCAAACTAAGGGGTGTTTAGCATGGCTGATAAAAAGAGAAAATTTTCTTTTACTAATCTTTTTAGGCGTTCAACTCCTAAACCTGCGGATAGAACCGTATTTAATATGGGTATTCAGGAAAGAGAAAATACTCACATGATGACAGGCCCACTGTTATATAACATAATGAATCAATCTGTTATCGGTAGGACTTGTACGACTCAATTAAAACAAGAAGTTTTTAGGCGAGGGTATGTTTGGGAAAAAGCATATGAGGCTCGTTGTAAAGAATGTGGGAAAAAACACACAAGACCTGTTCAAGAATGTTCTAGGTGTCAAAGCACTGATTTACAATTTCCTGATGTAAAACAATTAGAATATGCTGAGAAGTTTATTGAAGGCTATGTAAATAAAGCAGAACAATTATTCATTGATGTTCTTCAAGAACTAGAAGATGATTTGAATATTATGGATGATGCGTATATTGTTCTTGTAAAAGAATACTTTATTGACGGTAATCAAAAAATAAGAATGCACAGAATAAAAGAGTTGTATAGGGGCGACCCTGTAACTATGTTTATTTATACTGATGAGTTAGGTCAAAGAGGAACAAAAGGATTTACTTGTGTGAATCATAGAAATTCTATTTCAACTGAAGCCCATGAAAATTGTTCTATATGTGGTAGTAAATTATATCCTGTTCATTATGTAAATAGAGCAAATGGAGAAGACCAATACTTTTTAGAAGGTGAAGTGTTACACTTTAGTAAATACAGCCCTTCTCGTCTTTATGGGCAATCTCCTGTAATTACTTTATTTAACAATATAATGACTCTTATTGCTATGGAAAATTATGTTAATTCAGCATATACTAAGAGCAGAATGCCTAGAGGATTATTAGCGGTACAGACCCGTAACATGGATTCAATGCGTTCTTTTTGGAGAGGCGTTAAAGAGAAAATGGAGGCTGACCCTCATTTTATTCCTGTTATGGGAATAGAAGCCGAAGGCGGAAAAGGTGGTGTTGAATGGATTAAGTTTATGGACAGCCTTAAAGAGATGGATTATATTTCAGTAAAGGATGATTTGCGAGATAGAATTTCAGCATTTTATGGAGTAAGTAAAGTATTCATGGCTGATAATACTACAAGCGGTGGATTAAATAATGAAGGTATGCAAATACTTGTTACTAATAGAGCCGTTCAAAAAGCACAAAATGTGTATAATAGTTATGTATTTCCTTACTTAGTTAAGCAATTTGGTATTACTGATTGGGAATTAAGACTACCTCCTAGCGAAGAAGAAGATGAAATTGCTGTTCTTCGTAAGCGTGAGATTGAAGTCAATGTTGCTGCGTCTGTTAAGAATTTAGGATTTGAAGTTGATATGGATGAAGACGGAAACTTTACTTTTAAGAAACCTGAACCTGAAGAAAATCCCGAAGGTGGCGGAGAAGGAGATAAACCCGTTGATAAAGACCCATATGCGGGAACAAACATTGATGCTTCACAAATGGGCCAAATGCAAGAACAAATGATGCAGGGTGGAGGCAAACCACAGGAAAATCCAGCGACAACTAGAAATAAGCCTTCTATGAATCAAGGCCCAGACAAAAGACTCACAGGATTACCGTTAGATGCCGGAAATCAAAATACTGATAAAAGAACAGAAAGAAGGGTTGGTTAAGGCTAAAAAAAATTCGGCGCAATTTTTTGAGAAATTAAAGGTGATTTACTGATGGAATGGCAATTAATATTAAAAGGCTTGTTACCTATGGATAAGGACTATGTTCCGCATAAAGGTAAAATACAAGATAAACTAAGAAGAAAGCCAAGAACTAAAGTAATTGGTGGAACAGACCCTTCTAAAATAAAAGATATTGAAGAAGCCTCATTAGATTTTATTGATAAAGATTATGAAGATTTATTAGCAGAATCAACTAGACAACAACTAATAGATGCCTTTTCGGATTCTATGAAAGAATTATCAAAAGAAGAATTAATAAAGATTCTTATTAAGACAAGAGGCGAGATAACAGTAAAGACTCCTAAATTATAAGGTGAATAATATGACAGAAGATTTAAAACAAAAAGAAAGAAGATTAAGTAAAGAATTAGCCCAAGTTAAGGCTATTAATGCAAACCAAAATACTAGGCTAAAACCTTCTAAAGATTTTAGCGTAGGCATTCCTGCTGATACCTCAGTTAAGAAGACATTACATTCTTCTGATATTCCTGATGTAGTTACTCTTCCTTCTAAGATGCGAGGAAAGAAAGAAAACATTCCTTTTTGAAGGTGATTAAATGAGTATAGAATTATCTAAAGATAAATCTTTTAAGAATAGTCTTTTGAAGGCTAACTTAGATAATCGTACTTTAGGTTTAGTTAATTCTGGTGCCAATATATCTTCTATTAAGAAATCTTTAATTCTTAATATGGATTCTAATAATATTGTCGAGTATAGAAAATTAATCTATAAGGCAGAAGAAGAAGAGAATAGGGCTGAAAGGAAAGAAAAAAGAAAAATAACTGATAGGCAATTTGAAACTATTATTAGATTAACTGCTGAACTTGAACAAATACCCGAATCAGATGTTGATAGAACTAAAATAACTGGATTAAGTCAAGTTGCTAGAGAAAGAATTAAAGACCTTAGAGCAGAACTTAAAACTCGTAAAACTATTGGTGTTGATGAAAGCGATGATGAAACCATTTTGGAAGAAGAAAGTGATTTACAAGGTGGAACTTTTTCTGGTACAAAAACACGAAGACAAAAAGATTTAGCATCAGCAAAAGAAAGTGACCTTCTGAAAGAAAAAGCAGAAAAGAACAAAGCCCGTGAAAATTTATTACGAGCGCAAAATTGGTTAAATGAATTAAATTCACTTGTGGAAAAATTAAAAATTAAAAAGAAGGGTGATGGTTTAAGCATACAAAGAATGGCTGAATATCAGGTATTTGGAATGAATAGAACTGAGTCTAATGAAGTAATTAATTTAATTAAAGATATAATAAAGTTAAATAAGAAAGGACAAGATTATCTGGTTGAAAAATATAAACCTTTACTTCAAGATTTTGATAAAGATAATAAGAATGTATTAGTTCCTATTACTGTAAAAGACAACACATCAAAACCCCAAATGAATAAAGTTATATTTGTTGATAATTTACAAGAAGGATATAATATTCTTGTTGGAAAGACTTTCTTGAAAGATTTTACTTTGTTAGATGTATTAGAAGAAATGCACCGAAAGCAACATGGAAAGCAACCTAAAAGCACTATGCCAAAAGGCACTAGAAAAAGAGAATTACAGGACTTCCAAAGGTTATTGACAGGTAAGGTTCCTAAAGATGAGGCTAGATTTAAGAAACTTAAAAAATTAGTAAAGCAACTTAGAAATAGTGTTTTAACTAATTCAGCCAAGCGTAACCAATATGAAGAGAAGTTAAAAGAGTTAAAGGATATGTCTAATGATTTAGATGCTTTGGTTGCTAGAAAAGTTAAAAAACTAATGTCTTCTTTAACTACTTTAAGTGGCTTTGATAAATTAGATGAAGCAAATAAATTAATCGGTGATATTAAAAATAATCCTAAAAAATATGTTGATGAACTACAAGAAGAGTTACAGGAAGATATTGAAATAGAAGAAGCCAAGATTAGAAAAATTATAGTTATTTTAGGTACAGAAAAAATGGTTTCTGCTCCTTTAACTAGGGTATCTAAAATGTTAAAAAAAGTGGAATTGCTCACTGAATCAACAGGTAAAGATATATCTGGTGAATTAAAAGAATTATTTGCTAAACTACCTGTTCATGTTATTAATCTTAGAAGATATTCTAAAAAGATAACTAAACAAACTGCTGACTTAGATGATGTTATAGAAGAGGCTTTTGATGAATGGGGATTAGAAGATAATAAAGTATTAACCATTGATTCAGCAGGATTAGGATTTAAAGGTGTTAGTGATATAGGAATAGGAGAACTAGAAAAACTTGAGACTCTTAAAAACAAATTCCAAAATGCTGTGGATGAAATAGAAAACATTATGAATGAAATAGATGGTCTATTATCTGCAATTTCAGATGACATAAAAGAAGATATGAAGCCATTATCTGAAGAAGAGTTAGCCGAACAAGAAGAAGAGGCTAACTTAACTGAAAAAGAAAGGGAAGAAAGAGTGGCTGAAATGAGAAATAGAAAGATTACTCAACCTAAACCAGCCGAAGGCGATGCTATGGCTGATTATGATTATGGAGATTATGGAGAGGATTAATAATGACATGGGACTTTTATGGAAATGGTGAGGATTTTATTCTCAAAGAAGAAAAGAAAGAATCACCTAAAGAGATTTTAGATTCAATGAATGCTAAAGCAAGAAAGAGGCTAAAAAAGACTTTACAATCTGCTGAACCTACTGAATTTTTTGGACAAGACTTTACTAAATTAGGTGACTTAATTACTGTTCTTAAAGCATTAGACCTTATGAAATCAGATAAGAAACTAAATAAGAAAATGAAGTCAATGGATGAAAGGAATGTTGATATAGTGGCTACTGCTACGAAACTTCGTAAGGAGTACGAATTACTCTATCGCCAATTAAGAGATTTAATTTATCCTAAAGGAAAGAAAGATTAGGTGTTATTATGAAGCATTGGGAAACTTTACTTAAAAAAGACCCGTATAAAGAAGACTTAAATTCATTAATTAATAGTTTGCTTAACAATCAAATATCAGAAGAAGAATATAAAACTCAAAAAGAAGAGTTAGATAAGGGAATATCAAAAAACCTAAGACAACAAGGTTCCAACTATAAATCACCTAAGAATCTAAAAGAACAAGGTTCAAAATACAAAAAAATACAGGAAAGGAAACGAAATCCTCCTAAACACGGTTCACCAGAAGAATTAGAAGAAATTAATCAACTACTTAGAGATAAGGGGCTGAATGTATGACAGAAGAAAAATCAATCAATGAAGAACTACTCACTATTATTAAGGCTTTAAGTGAAAAAGTTGAAAGCCTTGAGAAAGCAGTTTATAATAAAGAAAATCTATTAATGAAATCAGGATTTATTGTAGCAAATACACCTACACCAAGTTTAGTTGGAAATGTAGGTAACACAACAGAAAGTGTGGCTAACATGGAATGGTCTGATATTCATAAGATGGTAGCACACTTGGAGTGATTAATATGCCCGAAAGAGTAACAAAAGAAGAAAGAATAGTTAGCCTAGTCATCGCTAAAGCGAGAGAAATGAAAGAATTATTGCATTTATCTTTAAATGATAATAATAGAAGTCCTAAAGAGGATAAATCAGAAGTATTTAAACTAAAGCGACCAAAAGCCCAAAAAGACACGACTAAGTTTAGTGAGAATAAAGGGCCAGCAAATGAGCATGGTTTTGCAGGAGACATGACTACTTTTAAGAAAGGTATAGTAATCATAAAGTCTATTCTAAAGGAATATGATGAAATGCTAGACAACCCTGTTCTTAATAGAGAAAGAGCAGAAATGGCGGCGGCGGCGGTGGCCGATACTCGCAAAGATTTAGATAGGTTAGAAATGCGTCTTAAAACAGGACAAATGAATCAAGACGATTATGAAAAGAGATTTGGCATTATGATAAGAAGATTAACTTCACTACAACAGAAAGTAGGCCCATTCCCTCCTAAGCAAGCACAACCCCTATTACCTAGTCAAAACCAACGCCGCTAATTGGGGTGGTGTTATTGAAACTTGGCTCTATTGAAAAAGATAAACAACCCTCCACGGAGTTGATGCGTCTTTTTGAAAAGACAAGAGTAGCGTATTTGTCTGCTATTCACGACCCTAAAGAGTATTCGGGCCGTTGGCGTAAAGTAGTTGAATTAGTTGAAGAATCTTATGAAGAATTAGATGCCGCAGGTAAAGAGTTAAAGAACTTTTTAGAAGAGGATGAAATTACTGATAAAGAAGTAAAAGACCCCACTTCATCTAAAGCACGAAACTTATTTGAAAAAATTAAACTTGTTAGGTATAATTCTAAAATAATTGCTGACCCCTTTGCTGAAATGTTCAAAGGAAATGTTCTTGAAGAGTTATTAGATAATCCTGAGTCTATGGTTAAATTTGTTCACTATGCTATGAGGGAAGATAATAAAGCACTATCTCCTGACATTTTAGCAATTAAAGACATGGAACCTGACACAATTACGCAGGGTCTTATGGGTCTTGACCTAGAATCTGACGATATAGCCTTGTATATTATCGAGCATTACGGGGATGGAAAAGACTCAAAGAAGGTTGAAAAGAAAGTAAAGGCTGCTATGGATATGTTAGAGTTAATTTTCTTCTCTCAGCATGAAGAAAAAGAATGGGACAATCTTAAAGATATTAGTATGCAAAAGTCAGAAACTAAATCAGAAAAAGAAAAATCAGTTAGTGACTTTATTATTCCTAATAAGCCAATGTACCGTATATTTGAAATTAATGATATTAATGAGTTAAAAGGATTTAGCGGTAATTGGTATATACAAGAAAAATATGATGGGATGAGAGTCCAATTACACAAGATAGATAATAAGGTAAAGGTATTTTCATATAATGAAAAAGATATTACAAGTAAGTGTGATGAAATAGTAAAAGAACTCAAAAAGAAAGAGTATGGTAATTGTATATTTGATGCTGAATTAGTTTTATTTGATGGCGAAGAACCTTTACATAGAGCCGATACAATAGCACATGTATTCAAGGGTAAATATAAGGATGCTAAACTAAAGTGTCATGTCTTTGATATTATGCGACATGAATCTCAAACACTACTTGATGAAGAATTGGAAAATAGAATGACTATTCTATTCAACAATTATGCTGCTAAATCTTCAGAATATCTTCATTTCCCATCTAAAAAAGATACTAGGCAAGCAGATAGTTTAAAAGATTTAGAAGCATATTCAAAAGAAATCATGGAGATTCCTACTGCTGAAGGAGTAGTAATTAAAGATTCAACTTCAACATACTATATAGGAACAAAAAAGAATCCTAAATGGATTAAACTAAAGAAGTTTGTTGATTTAGATGTTATTGTTTTAGATAAGAAAAAGACAAAGAGTAATCTTTATTCTTATACTGTTGGTGTTGGGCCAATTCCTGAAGATATGGAGGGCCAAGAAATTGATGGCAGAAAGTATCTTAATGTTGGTAAAGCACTAAATACTAAAGTAGCGGTTGATGTTGGCGATATTATTAGAGTCAAGGTTGATGAAGTAAAGAAGAAAGGTGAAGGATATAGTTTATTCTCGGCTAAAGTTATTGAAATACCTGAAGTTGAATATCCTGATAAATTAGTTACTCTTGAGTTACTATCACAAGATACTAAGAAATCTTTGAATTATAATGTTGAAGCCTTTACTAAAGGAGTGAAGATTACTGATTATATTCATGGAGAAGCAACTGCTATCATTAAGTACGATACTGACGGCTTTACTATTTATGGGTTTGAAGAAAATAATTTAATGTCAAAGAATGCTTTAGCCGATTTAGATATGTGGAAAGCCCAAGCCGAAGAGATTATGAAAACAAAGCAAGGTGAATTAACTGTTGCTATTGTTAATTTCTTAAAAGAAAAAGGAGATAAATCTCCTAAAGAAGTTCATCAATACTTGAAACGAAAGATGTCTGGTATTTATGAAGATGTATTAGAAAGCAAAGAAAAGAAATTAGGTAAATGGGCGCAAGAGAGAGAGCATATTTCAATGGTTAATAATAAATTACATGCAGACCCTTCTGTTATATTAGCAGAAGCAGAAGAGATTAAGAAATCCGTTATTAGAAAAAAACAACAATTACTTCAAAGATTAAAAGAACAAGAAAAAGAACAAGAAAAAGAAGAAGAAATCACTATTGATATTGATTCAGATATGGAAGGCGATTGTTGTACTCAATTAAAAAATAGTATTATTGCTCATAGAAGAGAAATGCTTGAATTCTTATTGGAAGGCTCTTCTTGGGAAGAACAGAAAAATAAGAGCAAGGCTGGAACATTTCAGAAGTTTAATTCCTTAGAAGAAGCAATGGATAACTTTTCCGATTACATGAGGGATAGAGATTGTGAACGGTTAATTAGATTTTATTTAACTCCGGAAAAAATTGAACGCGATAAAGAAATGCTGGATGAATATAATCAATGTCAATTTGGTTCAGGCTTTTCAGATAAATATGCTATGTTAAAGGCATATAAGACTCCTAATGAATATAGAAAAGGTAAATTTAAAATATACAATAGAGAAGATAATAATATACATTTATCTATTAGACTAGGAAAAGAAGTTTTAAATTGGACTATTGATTTAGAAGGAGAAAAAGAATTATTTGACTTATTCGGGGCGGCTGGTAAATATCCAGCAGAAGTTTCAAAGAACATTGAAAGAGGAAAAGTCATTGATTCAGGAGATATTGAACTTGGTGTGCAAAAAGATGGCTATCATGAATATTTCTTAAAAGGTAATAAGTTTGAGACTAAATTACATATTAGGCTCATTCCTGTGGATAATGTTCCTATGTGGTTAGCATGGACAGGATATAAGCAAGAACCTGCTGATACTGATAGCGATACTGGAAAATGGAATATATACGAGGATAAGCATAGCAAGACCTCGATTCCAAGAGAAAATTAGGTGTTGCTTATATACCAAGTAAGGATTAGGAAGGGTTGAGGAAGAATGACATCTGCGGTGCTGACAAACAACACTCATGATTTTAGGATTCTGAAAAGCGACGAATTAATGATTGGCGGATATGCGAGCATTGAGATAGTTGATAAGCAAAACGATTTAATCACACTTAAAGC
>TARA_R110002012_G_C11673164_1_pt1 | contig 11535 bp, 23 predicted proteins | sample TARA_R110002012 | Tara Oceans TARA_R110002012 (sample SAMEA4396515) | marine metagenome | biome: Westerlies Biome; feature: [DCM] deep chlorophyll maximum layer (ENVO:01000326); material: water (ENVO:00002006), including particulate matter (ENVO:01000060) such as... | depth 40 m
CTGGACAGGACGTCCGGCCCGGCGATCAGGCGCGCGAAGCGCCCGAATGGGGAAAGGGATAGGGATGCAGCGCTCATCACTGCCCCCTGTTTGGTTTTGGCCCGAAGAGGTCGGGACGCAGGTCGTGCTTGGAAACGGCGCCAGCCGTGGCGATGTCGCAAGCGAGAGCGAGTTCGCCACTGATGCTTTCGGCTTCGTGCAGCAGGTACCAGATCGCCTGCTGGGAGCAGCCCATGGCGTCGCCCAGCTTGGCCTGGGAGCCCTTGAGCTCGACAGCCTGGCGGATGAACGCCCGGTGGGCGGGCTCTTCGATGATGGCGAGATTGGATTTGGACAAACTATCAGCCCTAGTGAGAACCAGCGATCTTCAACAAGAACGCTAGTCGGCACCGGCGACTATGTCAACAAGGAAACTTGTCTATCCCAAAACAAGGAAACTGCTAGGTTCGCGCCCATGGGTATTGCGGACAATCTTAAACGACTTCGGGAGGCGGCTGGCCTGTCCCAACTGCGGTTGGCGAAGAAGTCAGGCGTATCGCAGCAGCTCATTTCCCAGATCGAGAACGGCAAGAACACGTCGACTAAGGCTCTGCCGGCACTGGCGGCGGCGATCGGCTGCAAGGTCTACGACATCGACCCCAGCTACGCGGAAGGCACCGGCAGCGGCCGCGCAGTGCCGCTTGCCTCCATAGACCTGTTAGCGCGCGTGGCGCGTGAGGGATTGACCGCCGTTCCCGAGGATCTTGAGCGGGTTTCGGTCGGAGGTTTGGGCGAAGGCGAGTGGATTGCGCTTCGAACGATGGATGACGCGCTAGACCTCATTGCTCCGGAGGGAGCGCTGCTGATCGCGAACCTTGCCGACACCGCGATGGAAGACAGGCGCTTCTACCTGTTCTATGACGAGGAGCAGGGAACCGTCTTCTATCGGTGGTTCATTCACGGCCACCTTGAAACCTATTCAAGCCGCCCTCGCTTTGGGCCAATCAGCCTGCGCAAGTCCCTACGGCCGCTGGCGCGGATCTCGATGGCGATCACCCACCTGTAGTGCTGGGACAGAGAGGCGTGCCGCCCAGGGCATTGAGCCTGTCGGGCAGAGTCGTGCTGGCAATGAACCGGTCGGCAGCGGGCCTGCCCGTCTCAAGAGAGCGGCGGTCGAAGTGTGCGATCTCCATGAAGCTCTCCAGGCGTGACATCTCAAGCCAAAGGAAAGCGTAGTAGTCGTGGAGCGTATAAACACCAGCTGCGATCGCTGGGGCCGACGACACGACGATCGTTGACGCTGCTGCTGCTGGAAAGAAACTCAGGAACTGCCTACGCTGCATTTTGCACGCCCTCGACTGCACTTAGTTAAGAATCAGCTAACCCTCAAAGATTGAGAACGACAAGACCTCAGAGATGAGGGGAGAGATTTCACATAGGCAAACTGCTTGACTATGTTCTCATTTCGTTCCACATGCCGCGCGCGCGATGCTCCGATATCGGCAAACACTGTCGCGGTTGGACTTTAGTCCCTTTCGACATAAGACTTAGGCCTACATCCCCTCGCCGGATGGCTCTTTTATGCCCGCAAGAATTTACACAGGCGGCACCGCACAACCTGAAATGCCACTACAAGTTTTCTTGTTGACAGTGCCACAAGTTTGCTTGTAGCCTCCGAAGCAGTCCAGAGGACACTTTCGGAGCATCGACATGAAATCCTTCTATGCGCTGGCGGGCGCCGTCTCGCTGGTCTGGCTCTTAGCCTCATACGACGACGGCATGGCGGCCTGCGTGGAGCGCAACAGCTTCACCACGTGCCACCACGCCCTCAACCGATAGGAGGCGGCCGTGGTTTCGTGGACCTGCACCTGCTGCGGCGCCGTCGAGCGTCTCACCTTCACCCCAGACGGCTGCTCTTCCTGCGGCGGCACCATGGAGACCCAGGACGGCCGGTCAACGGCAGCGGTCGAGAGCGATGCCGACTGGCAGCTGCGGATCGACGCATGGTGGGGCGATCCGGCAGCGATCGTCGCGCTGTGGCAGTCGGGCCAGCCCCTCACCTCTGACATGCAGGCCAAGATCGACGAGATGCTGGCGGCCAACCGCACTCATATGCTCGGCGAGATCTACCGGGAGGCCGCGTGATGGAAGTCCTGTCGCCCCTCCCTGCACGTCCGACCGTGGATCTCGCCAAGCGGGCCGTTGCGCTGGCGCTGGAGACCATGACCGACGTCAGCGCCGATCTGCAGGCGATCCGCGCCAAGCATGTCGCCTTTGCGGCGCTCTCCACGCTCTACCCTGCCCTCTCCGGCACCCGGATCGGGCTTTACCTGTCCTACGACAAGCCGTCGGCAGCGGCGGCCTATGTCGACTCGGCCAAGCGCCGGCACTGGTGGAACGACACGCACGTCGACCACGTCATTGGCGCCCTCGTTGGGGCGGATTACGGCGAGAGGGCGCAGTAGTGAGCAAGTTTTCCAATTTCGAGCGCCGCAAGCATGATGAGTATCTGACGCCGCTGCGCGCCGCTCTCCCGCTCAAGGCCCATCTGACGGGCGTTCGCACCTTCATGGAGCCATGCTCCGGCGACGGGCGGCTGATCCGCCATATCGAGAGCTTCGGGCCGCTGTGCATCTACGAGAACGACATCCAGAAGGGTGTCGACGCTCTGACTGACACCGTGCTGTCGCGCACCATTGCCGACGCCATCATCACCAACCCGCCCTACACGTGGCAGATCCTCGAACAGATGATCCAGCTGTTCCCGAAGATCGCGCCGACATGGCTGCTCCTCGAGGCGGACTTCAAGCACACCGTGCAGGCCGCGACGTACATGGAGATGTGCAGCGACGTGGTCAGCATCGGCCGCGTGCGCTGGTTCGAGGACACCGACGCGGAAGGCAAGATCAACTACGCCTGGTACCGCTTCCACGCCCAGCACACCCGCGGGCCAGTGTTTCACCCCCGCCAATCATTCCCGCCCGCGCCCCGCGTCAAGAAGACAAAGACCGCGGTCGAGGCCGCCTGAGTTCAACCCCAGAAGGAGACTGACATGCTTGAAGCCGCAACCACCAATGTGAAATCCCCCGACCCGATCGACAGCCACGTCGGCAAGCGGGTCCGCCTGCGCCGTACCATGCTGGGCATGAGCCAGACCACGCTTGCCACCGGTCTCGGCATCACGTTCCAGCAGGTGCAAAAGTACGAGAAGGGCTCCAACAGGATCGGCGCCAGCCGGCTGCAGAATATCGCCGAGATCCTGAATGTCCCGGTTTCGTTCTTTTTTGAGGAAGTCCCGACCGGCGACGGCTCCACCCTGCAGGAATCGGAGATCATGTCCTTCCTCAACACGCCGGAAGGCCTGCAGCTCAATCGCACCTTTGCCCGCATCAAGGATTCCGCGATGCGCAAGAAGCTCGTCGGGCTGATCCGCACCGTGGTGGAGCTCGGCGACGCCGAGATCACTTGCGGCTCCGTCGATGGCGCCAACCTCGCCACGGCGCACTGATCCGCTCCGGTTTCCGCCGGCACCGGCCGGCGGTTTCCCGAACGGATCGAAAGGGAACGATCATGACAGAGAGCAAAATACCACCCAGGCCGAAATACGATGATCCTCGCGTCATCATCCACGCGATCATCAAAATCCTTCCCGACGTGAACAGGTGGTTCGACAGGAAGGGTAAGCGCCCAAGGCCCACAGATACCGTCGTGGCTTTGAGCGCGAGCTATGATGACGATTCCTTCGTCTTCGCGAAAAACTTGGAGGCGGCCGGCTGGAAGGTTGACGCTAACCTGGTCGCGGCTCTGGCGAAGATCAATGTCGGCAGCGCGCACTCCGACGTCCTGCAGGCTTGGATGGTCTACCACAATGTCTTCGTGCCGTTCATGCGCGGGGATGCTGTCACGACTTCCAGCAGAGGAGCTACCGTCACCTCCGTGCATGAAATGTTCGCAGAGATCGAAATCGGCGATCCAGTTAAAGGTGGTGGCTACACGGGTGGCGGATACACGTACATAGAGACCATCCCCTTCGAGGAAGCAACGTTACTCCCCGATGTACCCCGCAAAGAGGTGTCGGCATGACACCCGAACGCGCTATCGACATCTGCCGGCGCATCAACGCCCGCTATTTTCTCGCCCTGGGGCTCTCCGAGCAGCCCCAGCTGCCTTCGCTTGAGGGCGTCACGCTCGCTGAAATGCTGGAAGCCGCGGAGCAGGTTCGGAAGATCAACGCGCTGTCGGCGCTTCGACCTGGCGCCAGCACCGTCTACGTCGTACCGGCGGACCGCGTCATCGCTGCGGTCTACACCGTGGCAAACTATGACCCAGACTGCGGCCCCATCGCGATCGAGCCCCGCCAGGACGCATCCGGCCACTGGCAGATGAATGCCGTGTCCGTGATCGACGTGACGCAGCAGGACGAGATCGGCGAGACGAGGTGCGTGGCATGAGAACGCCATCCATCAAGCGCGACGGCTATCACCCCTGCGGCTGCCCTGCCCATCGCTGCCGGCAGCGGAGCGCTCTCACAGGGGCACGTCGAGCCCTCCCGCTCTCGCTGCTGGCCTGGGCTGGCATCATCTATCTCATTTGGAGGGCATGGCCTTGGTAGATCTTCCCGCCCTCGCCATCTCGATCCGCCAGCCTTGGGCGTGGGCCATTGTTCACGCCGGCAAGGACATCGAGAACCGCAGCTGGTCGACGAAGTTCCGGGGCCGCGTCTGTGTCCACGCCGCGCAGGGCATGACCAAGGGCGAATATGCGGACGCCAGCAGTTTCATCACCAGCACGCTGGTAAGCGCACCCAGCCAGGAGTGGCTGCTCAAGTGGCACGGCGTCTGTGCGGCACCGTACATCGTGAAGCGTGGCGGCATCATCGGCACCGTCGAGATCGTCGACTGCGTCGCAGAGAGCGAGAGCCCCTGGTTCTTCGGCCGCTATGGCTTCGTGCTACGCGATCCGGAGCCGGTTGAGTTCATCCAGGTCAAGGGAGCACTCGGCTTCTTCGACTGGCGCAAGAACATGGCGGCGACTGACGCCCCAGAGCAAAAGGAGAAGGCTAATGACTGACGCCGCAATCGAACAGCCGAACGAGTTGCAGAAGTTCATCCTCGCCGAGGTGTTTCGGCAGTCCTCTACGCCGGAGATCCACAAGCTGATCGAGACGAAAGTGTCGGAAGCCATGAAATCGGCCATCGACAGCGCGTTCCGCAGTTATGGGGACATCGGCAAGCAGATCGAAAAGGTGGTGGCGAATAGCCTGCAGCTCAGTGAGCGCATGGACATGCCAACGTACGGCACGATGGTCATGGCCCTGCTTCGCGAGCGGCTTGATGCGCAGGTGCATGAACTTGTCGCGAACAAGCTTGACGCGGAGATGACCGAGATACTCTCGATCGCACCGAGAGAACTCAAGCTCTCGGACCTGGTCGAGCAGGTGGTGAAGAAGGCGGAGGAGGATAGCAGGGATCGATACGGGAGCCACATCACCTGCGTGATAGAGGAGAATGAGAAGTACGGCTGGTACGAAATAGGCCTCGACGTAGAGGAAAATGTTAGCCGGCGCGACTGCGAGATCCAGATCACGGTCAACAAAGACGGCGGCGCAGTGCTTTCAGCGCGCATCGATGGGAAAGACCCCAAGACAACGCTTCGCATGGGGACGATGTGGGACTACCAAAAGATGATCTTCGGGGCCTATTGCTGCGGATCGAAGATCATCCTTGACGATCTAGATCCTCCAACAGGCGTGGGGGACTTCTAGTGGCTGAAACCTCCGCCATAGAATGGACCGACGCCACCGTGAATTTCTGGTGGGGCTGCACCAAGGTCGGGCCCGGCTGCGATCACTGCTATGCCGAGACCTGGAACAATTTCCGCGGCAACAAGCAGTGGGGCCCGGGCGCCCCTCGCCGCGCCATCAAGGGCTCCATGGCGATGCTGCGCAAGCTGCAGAACACGGCAGCGGCGTTCGAGAAAGAGCACGGCCGGCCGCGCCGCGTCTTCATGCAGTCGATGTCCGACACCTTCGACAATGAGGTCGACGATCTCTGGCGCACCCATATCTTCGCCGGAATCGAGGCGGCACCGGCTATCCGCGTGCAGCTCCTCACCAAGCGGATAGGCAACGTCGAGAAGATGATACCGGAGGCCTGGCGCGCTGGCGGCTGGCCGCCCCACGTCGGGCTGATGATCACCGTCGTCACCCAGAAGGAAGCCAATCGCGACATCCCGAAGCTCGTCGAGATCAAGAAGCGCCTGGGCATCCCGTGGATCGGTCTCAGCATAGAGCCCATGCTCGAGCCGATGGACGTCAGCAAGTGGGCCAAGGATCTCGACTGGATCATCGTCGGCGGCGAGAGCGGCAAGGAAGCGCGCCCACTGCACCCGGCATGGGTGGTGGCTATCCAGCAGCAGTGCGCCCGCGCCGGCACCGCCTTCTTCTTCAAGCAATGGGGCGAGTGGCTGCCCGACGAGGAGGCCGCGTTCGAGGTTTTCGCGGCGCTGCGCACCCGTCGCGCCGAGCGCAAGGATCTGCATCAAGATCCGAGCCCCTTCGCGATGTACCGGCCCGACACCCGCACCATGTACCGCGCCGGCAAGAAGGCGGCCGGCGCCCTGCTCAACGGCCACCTGTATCGGGCCTTTCCGAAGGAGCTTTGCGCATGACCAAGCCCCTGCGCGCCTATGCCGTCACCGAAACCGACGAAAACACCGGCGGCATCTTTTTCGCCCGACATGCGATCACCGCCACCAAACGAGGTGCCAACGAGTATTCTGACGGTGAGATCAGCTCTGTCTCCTGCCGTCGCGTTCCGTGGGCGGACCACCTCGCCGACACCGGCACCGTGCCCGCAAGCCTGATGATCGCCCACGGCTGGCATTTCGAGTGCCACGGCTGCGGCGCGAGGATCGACGAGGACTGGCTGCAGGAGCATCGTCTGACGGTCGACGGTGTCTGCGGCACCCAGAACGGCCGCGTCTACTGCTGCCCGCGCTGCAAGTGGAAGCACATGAAATACGAGGCACGCCGGCGGGCGGCCGAGCAGGAGGCGATCGAGGCCTTCAAGGCGATCGTCCGGCAGCGGTTCGGCGATGTCGAGTTCGTCGACAAGGACGAGCACCGCAACGGGCACCATGCCTATGTCGTTGAAGGCGACCGTGGCGGATGGCACTGGAACCAGGTGTCGGTGGCCTTCAAGTTCCCCGGCATGCAGATCGGCCCGGCTCACCTCGCACGAAATGAGCCCTATGGCCGTGGCTCCAAGGGCTTCATCGGCCCGACCAAGCCCGCCTACACCTGCTGCGGCGGCGACAAGGAAGCATTCGAGAAATTCGCAGCGGAGACCAAGCGATGACCAGTCTCCTCCCAGGAGAGCCGGAGGGCCACCACGACGCGCAATCGCGGACCGACAGCGGCGACAGCGCCCCTGTCATTGCTGCGCGTGGTGGCCCCGACCGCATCCCCTGCCTCGTCCCCACATGCAGCTGCTCGGCAGCGCAGAGCCGGTTTCCCGGCGCCACCGGCTGGATCTGCGCCAAGCACTACAAGGGCATGCCGCCGGAGATCAAACGGCGCTGGAAGCAGCTGAATGCCAGGAGCCGCAAGCTCAACCGGCTCGGTAAGAAAAATTCTTACCGCTACGGCGACCGGCAGCGGCAGTGGTTTCGCATCGATCGGATCTACGCCCGCTCCTGGCATGCGCTGGATCTCGCCATCATCCATTATTTCACCGCCTCCGAGCGCCCCGTGGGCATCGAGGAGTTCTTGAAGGAGCACGGACTTGTCTGACCAGAACCAGAGCAGCACCACGGGCCTCGTCGCCTTCGCCAGGGAGATCATCCGCGGCGCATGGGAGGGCGACAGCTTCGACGGCGCTGAAATCCAGGAGATTGCCGAGAAGCATGGGCTGATCGTCAAGGAGCCCGGCGGCTTCGATCCGGCCAAGCACAAGGACCGGTACGGAGACGCCGAGCCGGGAGACGAATGGTATGCCCTCGCCGGTCCGCTGGCTGGCGACTTCCCCCAGCCCCTCGCCCACATGGAGCAGAGCAAGTGAGCACCCAGACCCCAGTTCCCCAAAACCACCCGCTGATGATCGCGTGGAACGTCTACAAGGCGACCGACGACTACCAGAACACCCACCGCTGGGCGGTTCACGCACAGCACACCGAAGGGTCCCTCTGGGGCGCATTTGAGCAGGGCTGGCGCGCAGCCACAGCGGCACCGCCGAGGGTGTTCGTTGACGCCGATCTTAACGAGGAGCTGCTGAACGCTCTTTCGGCGGAACCCCACGGGATCATCCAGGTTCGCAATCCGGCATCGATCCATTTCTTGCCACCACCGGAGGCGGCCATCGTCGTCAGCGAGCGCGCCGTGAAGCGCGCGGCCAAGGCGATCTGGGACACCTGGCAGGAGCACAAGAGGTCCGACGCCTCATGGGAAGATGCCGAGCTCGCATCCGCCATGCCGCACAAGTTCCCCGCCCTCTACGAGGCGCATGCGTTGGCGATTGATGAGGCCCGCGCCGCTCTGCTCGCGGCAGCGTCCACGCCGCCCGAATCCGATGACGATCTCCCGCCCGAAGAGACCGCTATTGCTCGCTGCGAAGCCTGCGGCATGCACGTCCAGGAGGGCGAGCCCTACCTTCACGGCCCCGACACGGATCTATGCGGCGCATGCGCCCCCACGTTTCAGGCCCTGGTCGACGAGCCGGAGGGCTTCGTCAACGCAGACGGCGATCCGCTGACGCCGGAGCAGTGCCGGGAATGGTTCGACAGGCACATCGCCGGCGGCGGCCAGCCGACCGACAGCATGGCGAAAGTCGATATCGCCCACGCCCCGGTCATGGACTTCATGACCCCGGATCTTCGGGCCGCTCTGGATGACTATTGGGACCTGGCGCTTGATCATGGTCGGGAGCAGCAGAAGGCGCATGACAGCCTCCGCCGCTCGATCGACGCAGTCCTTGCTCCGGATCAGCACCCCGAGTCATGGGAAGCGCAGGCAAAACAGGCGACGTCGGTCATCGGCATGATCCGAGCGATGATCGGCGAAATGTTCGGCCCCATCGCCAACCTGGAGAGCGAGGAGGCCACCCTTCTTCGTGGTCCAGAGAGTAAGCACGACGGAGAGGCGATTCTGGCGGCGCTGAGCCGCATCCGCGATCACATTGCCACCCCCGCACCCGAGTCACATTTGCGGGTGACTGACGCCATGCGCCAAGCGGCCTGCCGTGCGCTCACCGAGCGCGGCCAGGGCAACGCCGTCACGATTGCCGACGTCAACGCGATGCTATCGGCTGCTCTCAGCTCGAATTCCGAAGAGAAGTATCTGGTCTGGTCCAACGAGCATAAGTGCTGGTGGGGGCCGAACCACGCTGGCTACGTCAGCAGGCTTGCAGACGCTGGCCGATATACCCGCGAGGACGCAATCAAGATCTGCGTCAAGGCGCGCGGCGGGCGCCAGTTCAACAGCAACCCTTCCGAAGTCCCGCTTCTCTTGGCAGACGCTGAGGTGTTCTGGCCTGACGATAAGGAAGAATGGCGGATCGAGCGGTTTAAGCATGACCACCCGGAGAGCTGGGAGGACGAGGAATGAGCGACCTGGCCGACACCAAGAACATGATGCAGACGATGGCCGCAGCCCTGGACGCCGTCTTGAACGAAAAGGGTAAGCCGAAAAAGAACGGGTTCGTTCTCCTCGTTTTCCCGCTCGAAGGACCAGATGCCGGACGAGCCAACTACGTTTCGAATGGGAAACGCGAGGACATCGTCGTCGCTCTCAAAGAGGTCACCGCTCGCTTCGAAGGCCAGCCACAGCAGAGCGGGAGGGCGTGATGAGCGATCTACTGCAGCGCGCCGCTGAGCGCGTCCAGGACAGCATGGACGAGATCCTTGCGAACTTCAAACCGGGCGCGAAGATCACAGTGCTCGTCCGCACGCCGGACAAGCCGAACGCCGACTTCTGCATGACCAGCGATGACCTCGATGAGGTGATTGCCATGGTCCAACGACGGAAGGGCGACACCCCACCACCTCAGACGAGGGAGGTGGGGGATGAGTGAAATCAACGGCAACGGAGGAAGCCCAATGATCTTGGTGGAACGACTGAAAAACTGGAACCGGCGGCGCATAGTCCGGCTGCTGGATGAAAGCACCGATGCCTTCGATGCGAGGATGACCGGCTACTGCCTGGTGGTCAGCTCATTCGCGCTGATTGCAGCTGTTACCGCTGGAGCATTCTCATGACAGCAGTACCCCACCGCGCAACATTCAACACGCCTTCCCCTTTCACACCCCGGCAGCACGAGGTGCTGAGATGGGTAGTGGAAGGCAAGTCCGCCAGCGAGATCGCCGAGATCATGGGTATCTCCTGGCACACCGTCTCCCATCATATCCGCGACTGCAAAATGCTCGCCGGCGTCAACAAGGACACCGCCCTGGTGGCGACGGCTTTCCGCCGCGGCTGGATTCAGTGAGCGGCAAAACCGCTTGACGCCTGTCGCATCTTCTCGCATGTTATCGCAGCGGACAGCAAACCCGGCGCCCTGGCGCCGCCTCCCCATGTTTTCGGAGTTTGCCCCAATGTCCGCAACCCAAAGCGCCGACCCCTTCCTGACGATGAACGAGATAGTTGAGCTCACCAAGGTGAACCCGAGCACCATTCACCGTTGGATCGAGAAGGGTCTGTTTCCCGCCGGCATCAAGCTCGGCGTAAACTGCACGCGCTGGCGCACCTCTGCCATCATCGCCTGGCAGGAGAGTTTGGAGAAGAAGGCGTCATGAGCGACCCTATGCGCAGGCTTCTCCCCACCTTCGACACCGGCGGCAACCAGGCCTTCCAGAAGGCATACGAGGAAGCCAGCCGCGGCGGCATCGCCATCATCGGCGTCGACTACGGCACGGACGAGGGCAGCACCGAAGTGCATGGCGTGCGCAAGCCCGATGGCAGCATCCTGATCACCCACATCAACCAATGGCGCGTCGAGATCGACGCCGAGGCGAAGACATCATCGTGAGAAAGCTGGAGCGGGTTGAGGATGAGATGCGCGGGCAAGTCACCTATGAGGTGAGCCCGACGCAATGGGTTACGGTCGATGTCAGGATGGTCCAGGAATACGGCCTTGAAGAGGTGATGAGGCACTACGGCGTCGAGATCCCCACAGAGCGGCTGCCAGTGTTTCAGGACGGCCGCAGGATCGGCACAGTGCCCGCACTCTTCGAACCGATTGCCATCAAGTCCAGGTCATTCCTGTATGACGTGCGCCCCGGCGATTTCAAGCGAACCGCTGATGGCTGGGCAGCAGGCCGTTCGCTCGGCCCGGGCGACCTTGACGCGGTGCCTGATTTCATCCGCGACGGCGAGGCAGACCATCACGGGCAAGAGCGCATGGTTGCAGAAGCGTTCGAGGTTCTGGGCGCCCTCACCGGCGCTTTACCAAGGGAATGATTTTGCGGGCACATCTGTGGGCATCCTGCCGCTTTCGTGCCATATTCTCCTAGCGTCGCCAGATGCTTAACAGCCAAAACGGGACGGACACCTCTTCCGCCACC
>TARA_R110002012_G_C11673158_1_pt1 | contig 11528 bp, 7 predicted proteins | sample TARA_R110002012 | Tara Oceans TARA_R110002012 (sample SAMEA4396515) | marine metagenome | biome: Westerlies Biome; feature: [DCM] deep chlorophyll maximum layer (ENVO:01000326); material: water (ENVO:00002006), including particulate matter (ENVO:01000060) such as... | depth 40 m
CAGAGGCTCTCTAAGTACTCGAACATCAAATGTGAGCTTATTTATAGGGCCCACCTACATAAATTTATCTAAACTATCTACTGGTTGACAAGATAAACTCGCGCTAATAATTATGTAGTCTTATTTAATATAAACGAACAAAGCACTTCAGGTATAGCTTTTATTTACACAATAAATGCGCATAAAAAAATGAGGTTTTCTAGGGGAAGTATTCTAACATTAGTGGTAATAAGATTGACTTTTGATTAACGGAAAAATACTAAGAGAAATTAAATTTAAAATTAGCATTGGTAGTTATAATCCTGGTATCATGCTGAATAAAAATTTACTTCCTGCTATCCATGACAAAACAAATAAAAATAATTGATTTATTTTCAGGCCCTGGCGGTCTCGGAGAAGGATTTTCAGCATTAAAAAATACTGAAGGTAACTTTCCTTTTAAAATTGCCATATCAATAGAAAAAGAAAAAAGTGCTCACAGGACGCTTAAATTAAGAGCCTTTTTTCGCCAGTTCAAAGGCAATGCACCGAAAGAATATTACGACTTCTTAAAAGGTAATTTAGGAAAAACCCCTGAAGAACAACTTTACAGAATCCCAAAATATCAAGAGCAAGTATCTTCTGCTGCTATAGAAGCTCAAAATTTAGAGCTAGGTAAAGATAATGAACTTATAAATAAAAAAATACTAGACGCTATAGGTGAAGATGAATGCATCTTAATCGGAGGTCCGCCTTGCCAAGCGTATTCAAACGCAGGGAAGAGAAATAAAAAAGATTACGACCCAACTGCCGATCCTAGAAATTTTCTTTATAAAGAATATTTAAAAATCATAGCACAATTCCAACCCACTGTTTTTGTTATGGAAAATGTTAAAGGTATGCTTTCAACTAAAATAAATGGCAAGTCCATTTATGATACTATTTTCACTGATTTACATAACCCATGTGAATCAGTGAAAACTGCTCCTCAAAATAATCGTCTAAAGCACAACTATAAAATCTTATCGTTAACTGTACCTACAATTAACAATCCTGAGATTCAACCAAAAGATTATATTGTTTATAGTGAAAATCACGGCATACCTCAAAGAAGACACCGAGTGATTTTGATAGGTGTAAGAGAAGATATATACCCAAATGTGAAAGATGTTTGTCTTGAAAAAGTTAACAGTCAAACTTCAGTTGAAGAAGTTTTAGCTGATTTGCCAGCCTTAAGAAGTGGTTTATCAAAGCTAGATAATACTGATAAAAATTGGGTGGAAAATATTCACAAAGATGTAAAAAAGACAATAAAGTCTTTAAAAGAAAACAAACAAGCTGAAATAGCAACAGAAATAGAATCTTGCTATAAATCAATTAAAGCACCAATGGAAAAGCAAGGTCAGACATTTTCTTTAAAACGTACATCCAACATTAGAAGTAAAGAATTAAGAGATTGGTTTTATGATAAAAAACTGGGGCGATATATCACCAACCATGAAACTAGAGGCCACCTAACTGCGGACTTACAGCGCTATCTATTTTGTAGTGTTTGGGGCACAGTAAGTAAACGACTAGATTGGACTTCTCGTAGCCCTAAATCGAAAGATTACCCTAAATATCTATACCCAAAACATAAGAATTTCGATAGTGGTAAATTTGCCGATAGGTTCAGAGTCCAGCCCTGGGATCTTCCTGCAACCACCATCACTTGTCATATTTCTAAAGATGGTCATTCATACATACATCCGGACTACCTACAATGTAGAAGTATGACTGTAAGAGAGGCCGCAAGAATTCAAACATTTCCTGACAACTATTTCTTTGTTGGTAATCGCACAGAACAATACGTTCAAGTTGGAAATGCGGTCCCACCATTACTCGCGAATAAAATTGCTCAAGTAGTTTCAACTATACTAAATTAAAGTAGCAGGAGAGCTAAGCTAGCTCTCCCTTATATTTATTAAGCTTTTAAGTTACTTCGCAAAATCAAAGCCCTGCGAGTAAGCATCTTCCCTAATTTTAACCGCCAATTTTAATTGTTTATCTGATGGTACTTTTCCATAATTAATTAAGGTTACGTATTTTAATGGCACTTCTACATTCAAATGAAATGGAGGATATGTTTCAGAGTAGAATTCAGATATTAAAGACCACTCTTTAGCTGAAACACTCATAACATACTCTAGATCACTGATTGTTTTTGAAGTCTTTTTTAGCTCTTTTTTCTTAGCTTTAACCATTGTTTGCTGCACATTATTTAGCAAGTCCTTAGGATCAATAGTACTTATATCAATATCTAACTCTTGAAATTTAAGCCAACCTTTTTCAGATTTACAAAACTCTGAAGGGTTAGCTATACCACCTCGAAATGAAGGGTCTGTTATTTTATTACGAACAAATTCACCTAACTGAACGATGTAATCAAGAAAGCTGTCAGAAACAGATTGCTTCTTATATATACGCTCTAAATTAATATCTTTCCCGTGTTTCTTTAAGGAGAACCTCAACAGCCCTAATGTATATGTTACTACTTCAGCTTTTAATCCCTTTTCAGCTTTATACCAATCAGAACGGGGTATAGCATAATCAGCAGCCCTAAATAAAATCATTTTAGCGACTAGGTCATTAAAAAATACTGCTCCAAATTCATCTTCGTTTTTTTCAAACTCTTTAAGAATCGTTTGCCCTAGTAGTTTTAAGTTAGCTTGGGCTCCCTTTTTAACTTCATGTGGCTTCATTCTCCAAGTATTTTCATACTTGGCCATATCAGTTTTTGTAAAAACCTGATTTTTGGGATATTCCGCAATGAATTTGTTTTGTCTACTAGTGCTCATTGCTCTTAATTGTGTTGAATATTGCCCTCTTGCTCTTTCATAAAACCATTTAGTAGGGAACCCCGTTTCGCCTGGTGGCATTAATTGCTTTCTAGAACGAGTTTCAATATTTGTATGGAATGGATGATTAGAAACTAAATCAGATTGCTGAATTGAATTTTGAGAGTTAGCAAAAGTGGCGATATTACTTTTTAAAATATCAGCAGTTTCTTTTTCTCCAACAACTGTCAGTTTCATCTGAACAAACACTTTAGATAAGTCAATTTCACTATAGGAATACTCTCTATCTTCTCTTTTTAATTTACCCTTATCACGAGGTGAAAAATATATTGAAGCTGTTGTTTGACCACCATTTACAATTTGCATGTTTTCCAGTTCAGTAATTATCGTTTGACCATTTAATATTTCTGTTTTGATTGCCGTAGCTGTAACCGTTAAGCCATTATTATAAGCAAAGAAACGTTCAGGTTCTGTTAATAACGACTTACGCATTCCTTTATTGGTGACGGCTCTAAAGTCTAAGAAAGTTCTCACATTGCTCTCTAAAAGACGTTGACCAAATTCGTCGTATATATCACTAAGTAATGTTGCAGGCATAATACCTAAATATGTACTTACACCATTTTCTAAATCATTAGCAGGTAAAACTTTTAATTCCCCACCTAACTCTTTAATATCCACAGTAAAATCTTCTGAATCACCATCAGACTGAGCCAAGTCTTTTAACCTTTCAATGTCCCAAATCTCAATAGAAGTATTTTTCTCTAATATGTCGCCGATAGTTAACTTCTTTACTCGTGTACTCAGTTGCTGATCAGTGAATATTACAATTCTTATTTTTATAGCGTCATCAATATAATGGTTAATTTCATCTGCCGCCATTCTGCCAGGATCAGTGACTTCTAGTTTATCTATAAACTTTTTGTCTACAGCCCCTTCAAAAAACCTAGTTACACGTTGACTAATTTCTTTTATTTCTTGATTTTTAAGTTCATCAATATAATCAGGTTCATTTGTAAAATTAACTATAATCCCGCAAATAGTTTTCTCGAGTGCGTTCCAGCTATAACCATCCAGTCTCATGCCTTTGTGTGTGTTTCTATAAGGGCAATATTGGACATCATCTAAAATCCCAGCTTCTGAAAGCATTTCGCTTACATATTCAAAAAAACTTTCCTCTGGGAATACTTCATTTTTGTCCGCGTCAATGTTAGAGATACTATAAAGTTCATTTTTATATGTTAAAAGATCATCCATTTTTAATTACCTCTTCAATTGATTTATTACTTTCGAACTCTCTAATAGCAGACACTAATAAGTCATAACGCAAACCAGCAATAGAGCTCGGCACATCTTTATTTCTTAGACATGGAAACGATTCTGTAACCTCGTATAGTGTTTGTGTGATTAGAGTAATTTTGCTATTAAGTTGCTTATCATTCGCTTTGCCATATAGATCAAAAACTTTCTGTAAAAAAATAATTTCTGATTGAGGATCTTGGCTAATCATAGAAAGAGATTTCTCATATAAATCTTTTAATGAATAGCCTAGCTGTGGTTCTGAAGGGTTTGCAACTAAGTGCAAAAGATATAATTTCTCTGTGATCACATCCAATTGCTCTAATGAACTCACAGTAATTTTTCTAGCTTCACTAGAAAAGCTCGTTTTAACCTCAACAGCAATTTTATTAAGAGTAAAGTCTTGCTTTTTTCCGTCAGGGCCGACCCAGAATCTCATTGAATTAAACGCTGTATGTTGGGGTAAGATTATTTTAGCAAGAGTAAAAAGCTCCCCCCATAAACCAATGTATTCCGGCTCAGATAGGCCTGTTCTTTGAGGCTTTAAAAAATTAGCCCATGACTTAATAAGTTCAATAATTTTATTAAACAATAACCTGCCGGTTAGCCCTTTACATTTGTAAGCGATATCTTTAGTAACTATGCAAAACTTACTCTGTAACTCTACTTCATTGGATGTTAGCGTACATACTAATCTTTTAGCATTATTAGCATATTCAGTAAGCTCTATTTTAACGCCAGCCAAATTCAATGGTGGCTCTAATTTTCCAGTATAAATATCATGTATAAAAAACAAAATTCGCCCATCGGAATCCATAGCAACCCAAAACCTATCATCATTTAAAAAGAGCCTATGCCCTGCAGGATAAGTTGGCTTTGCTATATTTTTCCATGGATTATCATCGAAGAATTCATCATATTTATTCATCGCCATATTCCTCAACTATATCAAGACGTTGAGCTATCTTATTAAGCTGGTAACTGTATTTTGTATTTTTGATTAATGATTTTACCTCTGCCTGCGTTTTACCTTTTAAATGTTCAGGTCTTGGGAGCGCAACTGTATACCCTAAAGTCGGCTTTAAACCGTGTCCTAATTTAAATGCGTCTCTTTTTGGTGAGGAGTTTTCGAGGTCCTTAATTGCAACTGCAAATAAGTAAATTATTAAAGTTGGATAATCTCTTTCTGGCGCAGCAATATAATCATAACTTGCTGCATTTGTTTTTTTGTCTTTTATATTTTTTCGTGATAAATCTGATAGGAATATTTTTTCATCGTCGCTATTACCTAAATTAGTACTAGGCTTGCTATAATATTTACCATTGGAGTTTAATAATCGTTTAGGCATTACGAGCTTGTTACCTGCAAAATTGTATTCTTTATTTATAAACTCCCTTGCATCCCCATCCTTTATATCAACTTCCCAAGTTGTTTTTCCTATAGATTTTTGATTAAAAAGCGCTACTTTGAATTTAGGTATACCCGTTTCTTTCATCATGCCTTTTAATTGATGAATAAGTGCTTTATTCCCAACATCGTCTTCAGGTAAGTCAATTTTTTCAATAAAAGTAATTACATCTTCATAATCCACGTCGTTAAATATGACCGATGTTGTATTTTCACCTTTTTCGTTTTTACGATTTGCAGATAACCTATTTATAAACTCTTCAGCATATTTCAGGTTGAAATCATTGGATTTATTATCGTTTTTAAACCTAAAACGTCTTAAGATCTGACCCCATAAATCCTGAGAACGAGTTTCGGAAACTGATGCTCCCATTTTATTTTTCGCCGTAATTATCATAGCGCCGGGATGCTCTCTAACTTTCAGACCGAACTCTTTAGGAGTTTGCCCTCTATCTCTCATTATCCCTAATTCTAAATAGAGCTCGTCTATCGCTTCAGAAATAAATGAATACCAATATTCCGATTCATTTGATATGAATAACTTACAAAGATCATCATACTTTGGTCTATAACCAAACCAACGACACATTTGCATCAAAGTATCATACGCTTTTGAATTTCTAGTAAAATAGGAAATTGACAACCCTTCTAAGGTTAATCCCCTTGAAAGTTTATGTCCGCCGATAACTATTACATTAAGGCCTTCATCACGTGATTTTGAGTAGTCTAGTACTTTTTCATTTGCGCCGTTTGACTGATTAACCGCCCAAACCTTAATCTTATCGAAAGAGCTGGTAAGGAGTTCAAATACATCTTTATATTCTTCATCGCAATCAAATAAACTATAAAAAGTACTTTCCAATTCGTTTAAAATATTATTTGACCTAACCCCAATAACACCTAAACCTTTGTAAGATATATAAGCTTTTCTAAGCTCATCAAAATACTCTTTAATATAAAACTCGAGCTTATTTTGATGAATTTTTAGATGTGATACATTCACTAACATTGAATTGTGTGCTGTGGAGTCTCCCCTTAAAGATCTTATTGCACAAACTAAAACAAAACCCCTGACCGCTTTTTTTAAGCTTTCGGGAATATAATTTATTTCATCTGTTTTTTTGAGTTCATATAAAGAGTTATTCTCTTCCAAGGGCACAATAGCTTTTGAAGTACCATTAAAATAAAAGTTTTGCCCTAAATAATTATTAGGTGCTGGTATTTTAACCATGAAATTTGATGGAAAAAGGTCATCTTCATCTGAATAAGAGCTCTCATCTGGATCTATAAAGATATTCGCAAAAGGTGTTGCTGTATAACCTATATAGGAGCTTCTGCGGAAAAGTGATAATAACTTCCTAATACCTTCATTAGTGCTTGTTATTTCATCCTTATGATGTTTTGTATTGACGGTTGCATAATCAGCTTCATCATCAATTAGCAACAAAGGTCCATCTAATTTAACGTTACTTTTAACATCTAAATAATGATGATCGCTAACCCATTCATACAATCGCTTCATCATTCCAGAATGTTTCTTTATTGTGAAAATTACAGGATCTGAACCAGTTAAACTAAACCCTAATTTATCAGCAAACGATTTAGTAAAATCGCCCATCGTTGTTGTTCCTGAGTTCACATTATTGATCCCAAACTCACCCACACCAATAGGTACTGTTTTTTCTTTTTTAAATTCAATAATATGCTTAGATTCACGCCCTAATACGCCTTCATCCACCCTTTCTTGAGTTTGCTTTCTTAAATCATTTAAATGCCCACCTAATAAGATTATTGTTTTATAGCCAGAATCTATTGCCTTATTAATTAGACCTATATAATTTTGTGTTTTACCCGATTGTACATTACCCATAACCAGGCCTTTTCTCGCCCAAGTACCACCGATTTTAGGGTTACCTGAGTAATCTAGTACTGCATCAATAACATCTTCATTCGCTTTGATTGTTTCTTCTGACCTAGCTTGCTTTTTTAACATATTTTCATAAGCATTCCAGTGCGTCCAAGTAATATCTTTTTTAGAAGAGTCTAACCATGTCTGTATGGTTTGATCTGCTATAACAATCAAGTCATCATCAACTTTTACAGTAAATACATTTGATATTTTAAAAATTAATGCTTCAATATCAGAGTCAGTAACGTCTAAATTTGGAGAATCTTCTTTTAATTCATTTATAACCCGAGAAACAATCTTTCTTACAAATTCTGGTGTAATATCAACTCCTGTATCTCGACTTATTTTTAGTCTTTCGGAAATTGATAAGATTAATTGCTCAAATGCTTTTTTATTCATTTATTTCTTCCTCAAAAACCCTATTCATTAACGCTTCCAATAAAGCATCAGTTGTATTTTCTTGTTCTATATCTCGCGGAGATTCAGACATTTTTTGATAAATATGGTTTAAAGGTAAATTTTCAGCTAATTGGCCTAGGTACTTAATTAGCTTGTTTTTTTTCTCTTTATTTAGCTCACTAAATATTTCAAGTAATGGATCGTTTTCAGCAGATATTTGGTAACTGATCGTTTTTTCATTTTCATTTTCTTGAATATTCCAATACTTATTAGCTACATCCTGTTTACCACGGTACCTATAAACACGTTTAGATCTTTTAATTGGATCTGATAAAAACTTACGAAGTTCTTTTTTAATTCTTGGCGGTAGCTGTAAGCTTGCCTTTTTAACATCTGTAGCCCAATCTTGGTCTAGTGATGAAGGTACGTTTACTTCTACTCTAGCTAAAGCACCTAGTTGACTTGTTTTTGCTAAACCTAACCACCCTCCAGCATTTATCAATCTCCCTTCTCGATATATATACAAACCTTGATTTTGTACTATGCCGTTAGCACCACCTAACCTCTCAAGTGGCTTTGATTCCATTCGATTAAAATGCGGTAATACGTGCGTATTAATTTCAATGTACCCTCCTTTACATCTTAACTTTTCAGAGCGACCTTCTTGATAGCCTTGAGAGCGAGACATAAAGGGATCAATTGGTTCTAGCTTCCTTCCATTTATTGAGATGCTCCGTTTATTCTGCCCTTCCATAAACTTATGAAAGTGCAGCGATATATAGTCTGATAAATCACTTAAATTAGCAGACATAATTGTTTCATTGTCTAATGAATGACTTGTTTTATTAATGCAAGACAGTTTCTCCCAAATAACTTGAGTGCCTTGCCTCAATTGACTATCAAGTAAAATTAATGGGTGCGATTTAAGTTCATCTTCTTCAAGTATCTCTAAACACCAAGTATTTTCATTCTCAATACGGTCAATATCCCAAATGGCAGCACACAACGGGCCGCCTACTTTTTTAGAAATAACTGTCAAGCGTCTAGCTTGAGAAAAGCTGGCTGTTTTTAAACCTGAACCAAAGCGACCTAAATCCCCTCTTAATCTTTCATCACTAGGATCCTTACACCCAATTCGCATATTATGAATTAGCTCGTCAGGAGACATTCCTTCTCCATCATCAACTATCGAAAGATTGGGTTCTTCTAAACCAGGGAGTGATCGAATTTCAATATTTTTAGCATTGGCTGTTATAGAGTTATCCAAAATATCTGACACGGCTGAAGGCATGGTATAACCAATTCTCATTAATGTTTTAATATGGGATTTTGGGTCTGGGGATGCATCAGTAAAGCGACTCATAATTTTTCACCTAAAATAAGTTTAACTTTATTGAGTGCTATATTTTCTTTAATGTCCAAACCGTCGGCACTAGCGCTAAACTCACATAAATGAATTATAAATTCCTGTATACCTAAGTCTGTTACCTTCTCTAAGTAGTCTTCAAGCTGTAGGTTTTCATCGAAAAAATTATCGATCGCCTGATTAAAGTATTCGAGTGTATAGTTTGGGTTTTTCAAAGTGATTGTGTTGAATATAGTCTCTTCTTCCATTTGAGAAATAATGCCGTCTTTACCGCAGACACAAGCCGCTATTTTAACAATCACATCCAAAGTTTCTGTGTTCATAAAAATTCCTTCTATAAAATATTTAACCCCAATAAGTATTCAACTTATCCGTTTAATTTAAGTATTCACCACTCTCTCAACTGCTGCATTTCTTTCAATCGCCCACGCTGCATCACCAGTGCTTCAAACAAGTCATCAATTGAGGTGTTATCCGAATTTAACCCCGGTAATGCGATATTGGCTTCAGCAAAAAAGCGTTTACTGTTTGCTGACAACGTTGCTGTTTTTTGCTCTAGCATTAATGCCGGCATAATTGCTTTAGTGCTTATTTCGTAGCCCGCTGGAGTTTCATTTACTTCATGCGTTTTATCTAATTTAATTGAGCTAGCAGTATTAACGTCATTGTTTAGCCAAGCACTTTGCCACCATTGTTGAATCCGTTCTTTCGATTGTTTTAATTTTTGTTCTGTCGGCAAACGATCACTTTTTTGATTGTTTACTTTGCTATCAGTTGGCAGTAAGTTCCACAAGTCGTTATTAGGCCAACGGGAAAATGGTAAGCTGTGGTCAATAGCGTACTTTTGCTTTAACGACTTCGCTGACCAAACACATTGAATTTGTTCATTTTTGGGTAACTGGTGCTTAAGCTGCTCGAAGCGGTTTCGTACTTCGGTAGTTGTCCGTTTAGGCTCTAACCAATTAAGTGCTTGGTATAAGTGATATTGTTGTTCTGGGGCTGAATACTGAGCATTGCCCGAATAACTGGCCATGGTTTTAACCCATTCACTGACCAGTACCGGTTCAATCCAACAGGCGTAATATTTTAGGGTATTCCATGTTGATTCAGGCAGTGAAAATTCGCCCCATTGCTCAAGCGTTTGTAAATCAAGAAATAGACTGTCTTTGGCTTTAACTGTTTTGTTGGCGACTTCAAATACCTTTCTGTTGCTATCAATGGCCTCTGTATTAGGGAAGGTAATATAACGACAAGGCATATTTTTAATATTACTGACTGCTGCTGAAATAGTTTTATGTAATGCGATAGCGTCATCGCCGATAAATAAATTGCCGATGCGATAATCAGCCGCATTGCGGTGTGTTAGCTTGTGCCAGCCGTCACCTTTCATAAACCCCATATTTGGATTTTGACTCGGTGATTGAAATAGCTGATGCGTGTCAATTAATGCTTTATATTGATGACACCAATAAAGCGCGACTAAACCAACAGGTAAAATAACACGATCGCCAAAAGGTGAAGATTCTCTGCGCAGCACAGCACCCGGGTGGCCATCAGCAATGCGCAGTAACACTCTTAACAAGGCTAATTTATGGGTGGCAGATTTACCATCATTAAGCGCAACATGACGAATGAACGGAAATGCACCTGTGCCATCGTCTGGCATTTGCAATACTACGGTTTGCCATGAAACGTGATTTCTGCCTAATTTGTCTTGTTCTTTTGGGGTTTCTAGTTTGGCAAACAAGCCAACATCTGCGGCTAAGCGTTTTAATTCGTCGGCGCATACATTGTGCATTTTACGCTGCTTAAAATCGTCTTCGGTTTGCCCGTGGCGTAATGATATAACGAGTTTTCCGCCGGGCTTTAATAAATTGGCAAGTTTACGAATTGCACGAGCACGGGCACTTTGCGGTATGTGCATCCAAACAGCACTTAGCAAAATTAAGTCAAAGCTAACTTCTTGTTTAGTTATTACACTTAATGTCGGTAACGCATCATTAAGCCATTTAACCTTCAAGCCTTGAGTAACTTGAGCACCTAACTCGGCAAATTCAGTGGCGGGTTCCACAGCATAAACTTGAATATTGTTTTCGCTTTGATGTGTTTTTTCAGCAAGCTCAGCAAAATACTTAGCATCTCGCCCCGATCCTGCGCCTAGGTCTAAGATACGAGCATTGGCATTTTTAAAAATGGCAGGTAAAAAATGCAACCAACTTTGGTGAACCTCTTCAAATGATTTTGAAAGATATTGTTTAGCAAGGTCTTTGGCATTTTCGTTGTAAAACTGCGGGGTCACGTCATCATCCTAATTACACTTCGTCCATAAGC
>TARA_R110002012_G_scaffold71839_2_pt1 | contig 11524 bp, 6 predicted proteins | sample TARA_R110002012 | Tara Oceans TARA_R110002012 (sample SAMEA4396515) | marine metagenome | biome: Westerlies Biome; feature: [DCM] deep chlorophyll maximum layer (ENVO:01000326); material: water (ENVO:00002006), including particulate matter (ENVO:01000060) such as... | depth 40 m
CATCTTGCTTTGGAGTCTCGGGTTGTTGCTGTTGGTTGTTGTTGGTTCCAAATCCAGCCTTCATACCAGCCTGTGTCATGGCGTTATGATTACTGTTGTTTGTGATATGATTTAGTAGTGTTTTTTTATCGAACATGTTATGTTCCTTTCAAATTATATATTAATATCAACTGTTTCGCCTACAGTTAAACCAAGTCTAGTGATGTCTCCAGATGGAATTTCTATTACATACTTTGCTGGTTCCTCACTGGAGTATAATCGTAATCTATTTTCATACTGTTCCTGAGATTCAAACTGATGCTTTGGTGTCTCTGCCAACATTCTGTGCATATTCACAATCTTACCCTCTGTGTTTACAAAAATAGTGTCCATGTCAGTGAGACAATCCTTCATCCAGAAGTCTTGTCTCTTTTCTTCTGGCATCACAAACATCATTCCAGACTTTCTGGGTATGTTAGTTCTACCAGAAAGACCTTTTGATATCTTGTCGGGTGTGTCTGCAAGTTCTAGGTTGTACTGAGATGGACCGATGAGTAATTCGAAAGAGTCCGGATCCACTGACTCTTGCAGAGGAACCGGATTCATTTCTTTATTTGTATATTGCCTAAAGGATTTCATCAGGCTTTGTCTTCATTTTCAATTTTTTGCATGATCTCCCGTGCTCTTTGTAAATTGGCTTTCCTATCGCCTGGATCTACGTCTTCGAATCCACGGCCACGTCCCACACCAGCAAATCTTGAAGGTCCTCTCCTTCTTGATCGGGGAATTTCTCCACTTTCTTCCTGATCAGACCTCATTGCATCATAGTCATATCCACCACCGGGTAATCTATAATCATCAGCCTTTGGTTTTAGTCCGTATGATTTTCTTTCTTCTCTACGTTCTTTACCAACTTGTACTTGAGTGAAGTTCAATCTGTCTTGAGGTGTGTATGATCCACCCTCACCAGATCCCTTTACTCCAGACTGTCTCATAGAAACATTGGTACTTAAAGTGCCTGAATCGACACCAGTTTCTCTTGCAACTTTACCAATAATTCTATCTCTGTCTGCTCTAGTAAGTTGAGATTTATATCCCGGGCTTTTAATTGTTCTGTCTGCCTTTTGTTTCGCAACATTTATTTGTGCTCGTGTCGCTCTCACTGGTCGTGGACTTGGTGTAATTGGTTTGGATGTAGTTATATCAGAAACAACTCCAGAGAGTTTTCTTTTTAGTGGTTTAGGAGTTAACATAGGAATTCCATCAACCATGTTCATTTCTCTGGGTTTAGTTATTTCTTTAGGTTTAGGTGAGACTCCACCACTGCCAGGTGCAAAGCTTCTTGTAGCAAAGCCTTGTTCTTGAAGAGGTCTCTGCACATTAGATGTTCCCATTATGTCTGCTATTGTGTCAATGTCAGACTTTTGTTTCATTTCAACCAGAGGTTCACCTAGTTGCTGTGGGATTGGAGCGTTCTCTATGTGAGTTAGAAATAATTCTTTGTTAAACATGTTCAGTTTCTTCTTCCTGGTTTATTAAATCTTGATGGATTCATTACCTTAGATCTGGTGGTGACATAACTGGGAGTTTTATAGTTAGCAATCTGCTTATCTATTGTTTTCTTGTACTCTTTAGTCACCTGACTTAGAGATTTTTTGCCTCTTCTAAATGGTGCAACTTTTTCCTTACTAAGCATATTACCAAAATCTAAATTTTGTTTCTTGGAATAATCATCAACTGCCTTCATGAGTGCTCCCAAGAACTTAGATCCAAATAGTTCATCTTCACTTCCAGCTCCTAATTTGCTAATTCTATCCAATTCTTCGTAATCAAAAAGGTCAGTTGTTTCTTGTGGTGCCTCATTCATTTCATAGAATTGTCTTTCTGCGTCTTTCATTACGGCGGGGGTTGCTTCTATACCTCTTTGTTTTAACAGTTCTCTCATCTTATTTGAATCAAATATTCGGCGAGTTGACTTTGGTGTCTCTGGCTCTGGTGCCTCTGGCTCTGGTGCCTCTGGTGTTGGTGCCTTACCAGTAAACTTGTCCGTCAACCCTTGATCTAGTTGCTTGGCTCCTTTCTTGACTTCTCTTGATAATACATCTGACATCCCCTCAGAACCTGATCTTCCCATGAGAACATCAGTAGAAAAATCTTTTACTGCTTTTGTAGCCGGTACAAGACCCAAGGCGACACTTACTCCAGGCAGACCAAACTTGGAAGCCGTTTTTACCCTCTCTGCACTTCTATCGTATAGTTTTTTGGGCGAGAATTTACCGGATTGTGCATCTTTAAAAGTTCTAGTAATCACACCAATATTAGGGAAGATTTCTCTAGCTGATCCATCATCACTAGTAAACATATCCCCAATTCCAAGACGTTCGGCACTCCTTTGGGCTGCCACGTTTCCGAGAGAGCCTGCCGCACCCAGAGCCTCCCCAGCCCCGATTGCTTTCATCATAGGTCTTATTTGTGATCTATAGATTTTCTGTTTAATCGACCCCAATTCTGGATTATTCTTAATCTGAGTTTTAAGTTCCCTTGTAAGAGGAGCAGCAGCTCCAAGATTATCCTTCTTCGGGGAGACAAGACCCTTAGTTAGCCTACTTGATTGTTTTCTAAAAGGAACCATGTCAATAGGACCATAGAAAGATCTATAAGCACCTTTAAGTCCACGCCCTACTTCCTTTGCAGTTGTTTTTGTTGCAGCCCGAACTTTCGCTCCTGCAGGACCGGGTGTAATTTTTCTAACTGCCACTGCGGCGTCGGTTGCCAATTTTTCTGCGGCATCAATACTACGAGCAGCTACACTTTGTGCCTTTTTAGCTGCGGCAGCTACAAATGGTGATTTTGGTTGGGTTTTTGGTTCGGCAGTCAATGTTGAACTTTTAACTGGTTGATTACCTTTTCCTGGAACTTTAACAGCACCCAACTCATCTCTCACAAGTCTAGATGTTGTTTTTGGTGTTCCTCTAACCGCCGTTGTTACTGCTCTGACTCCTTTAACTAAAGGAATTCCTGCAGTGGACATTAGTGCATCAGGACCAACAGCAGCAGCAATTGGATCTCTTTTCTTTAGTTCTTCGAATGGTTTATTAAGGGCAGCACTGGCTGCCTGTGAAGCAGCAATTTTCTTTTGACGATCTTGTAATACTTTATAATCACGTTGTGTTGGGTCTATAATGGAAGCACTTGCCATTCCAGTTTTTGGTCTACGAACTATATTAGGATCTATTTTAAAAAAAGATGGATCCACCATAGTTGGAGGAGCCATTTGTTCATTCATATCACCGTTCTCTTCTTCGTCTTCTTCTTTGGCTTTCTTTTTATCATCAATACTCTTATATGATGCAATGAGACCGTGTAGATCTTTCACACCTCGAATAAGCTCGGCAACTTTTACATCCTCAGAAACATCTTCTTGTCCAGTAATAATTCTTTTGCTGACAGTCTCATGGATCGCAGCTTTATATACTTCCTGCAACCCTTGGTTCATGACATCATAGATGCACTGCTGGTGTAATTCACTGCCTTCAGTAAATTTACCACACTTGTTTCTCATGTTTGCGCCTGGGTGTTGAAATCTATTTGTTTGTGTCTTGATAGACTTTGCTGAAGACTGAATGGATTCTTCCATGTCCTCACATCCACAAGATTTAGATTTTTTACTTTTCAGTTCTTTCAAAACTGTACTTAAAAGTTCATTTTTCATTCTTATTTCCCTAATAGAGGTATTCCCAGACTAAATATATAGTAATATCAAGGAGTGAATAAACTATGCCGATGTATGATTATAAATGTGAAAAGTGTGATGAAAAGTGGGAAGAGAATCTGACAATGGCAAACAGAGAAAAGCCATGTAAGAAAAAATGTCCCCACTGCAACGAATCAGGTACAGTAAAGAAAGATGTTGCAGGCTTCCCAGGTCTCAATGTTGACACCACACTAACACCAGACAAGAAAACTGATGGTATGTGGAGTGAAGTGATGAATAAGATCAATAATGGTCTTCCAGATAGACACCAAATGGGCAATGACATGAGTGGTCATAGATGGAGAGGCTGAATGAGTCATAGGTACAGATCAAGTTGCTGTTGCGATAGTCCAGATACATTAGGAACATGTTTTACTGGATTTGGTGCTGTGCCCAAGACAGGTCTCAATGTTGATAATTGCAATTCTGGTCATACAGAGTTCAATAGATTCGACAACTGGGAAGTATGTGGTCACGATAATCAAGAAGAGCTGTTAGTGAAAATAGACAGATCTCCTTGGACAGCAGACACTGTTATTGGAGCATACCCGTCCGATCCATGTGTTAGCTGTTCTTCTTGTCCATTCCAAAATATAGGTTATGGTGCGAATGGTGAAGTTCCCATTTACACTTGGTATGCATCTTGGTCTAGTAAAAAAATACAGGATGAGCCTGGTGCAAACTTAGCAGATTTCTATGACGGAGGAACTCAGCCAGGTGGTGAAGAACAAGTTTACACTTGGTATCACACAGCAGATAATTTACAGGGTCTAAGACAGGGGGGAGGTGATGGATATCCAGACAGAAGCAAGTATAAAGGAGCATTAAACCTATACACACTACCACTGACACCAAACCCCAGAGATCTTGAAAGTGTTAATCCCGCAGCTTTTCCTCCCGGAACCGAACACCCTTGTTGCTGTCATAGTTTTCGTGGTAATGTAGATTGTCCTGATCTGATGTGTAGACGAGATTTCTACTCATTCTGTGCTCAAGCACCCAACTTGCTGATACAACCATTCGGAGCAGTATTTTCTACTCCAATACCAATCACAGAAGGACAGTTTCAACTAATCGGTGATTATTTAGATGTTGACAGATGGAGAACAAGTAATTATGGTTGGTTGAGATCACGAGATCACAGAGAACCCTGTGAATTTAGAGAGCGTAAAGAGTGCCTCCACGGTGGAAATTATTTTTGGCTTCAGGACATCGTTGCTCAATCAACTTTCGCCGGTGTCGATAAGTTTTACCCACACTGGGAAGTTTCATTAGGCAGTGACGGTGGGGCTTCTATAAATCAAGTATATTCATTCGGTGAATGTGGAGAAAATCCATCAAACGCACAGGCTCCATACTATGGTTGGCCTCTAGGAAGAACGCTAATTTCAGTTTTCCATAAAGAGAAGTGGTATCAAAGATATTGGAGTTCCATTGACGAGAATGATGTTTGTCCTCCCGGTGATCCAAACTGTGGTAGTTGTGTATTAGATGATGATTTTAATTGTGTGGATCCGAATTTCAGTTCCACCACTCTTGACATATATCCAGGTCACTTTGCTGCTTGCAGAACACCTAAATTCATAGGTTTTGCATGTGCAGGCATTCCTGTGTTTTCTCATGAGATCATGACAAACACCACACTACTGGGAACACCGCCTCCAGACAATATCTACAAAGACGTTTATGGTCCAGATAATGCTGCTGAATATATTATGTTTGCCTGTAAGTTCGACTTGCCTATACCAAGTTATATAACTGCTATAATGGAAGAACAAGAGATCCTTCCAGATCCCAATCCCAATTTAACAGAAACTGATGGCGAAGAAGTTGCATATAGAATATTTAAAAAACCACTCAGACATTTAGGTGGAAGTGATCCAGATGGAGTTACGACTGGAAGATGTTGTTTAAATTTAGATGAGTTTGATAAGGGCACTCCTGATGATCAAATCATACCTCCATTTGAAAACTGTGGTGTTTTATCTTCAGACAGACCTGAAGGAGAACTTGAATGTGGATGTATAGATCCTGAATGCACTCTCTGGTCCATACCGACTTGGGATGAAGAATTGGCAGGGATACCTAAAGATCAAGCTACTCAGGCTGAGTTAGCAGATATAAGCAACTATTCTTGTTTTGGTGGTTTGGTTACTGGAAATAACTGTTACTGTCTTGGTTGTGGACAAAAAGATCTCTTTGACATAGAAGGAGATTCTTGGAATGAGGACTGTCTTAATCAAATTTTTGCTTTAGGAAGCACCTATTGTTTCCCTAGCACTCTCTGCATTCCAAACATTTCTGAGTTTGCATGTGAAATAGGATTTGGTGGACAGTACACACCGGGAACTGATTTCGGTTCCGGATGTACCATGCAAGACGACCAAGGAAATGAACTCGCTAGCTGTAATGACTTACGCAACGATGCTATAATAGGATCATGTTGTTTTTATCAAGCTGGTTCCATGGGTCCTGGCGGTGAACAATCAGAAGGAAGTCCTATACATTGTCTTGAGATGTCTGAGCAAGCATGTACTGATGTTTTGACACCCGGAGGTTTTGGGGTCAATTTTGATGTTAATTGTACCGAACTAACAAATGTTGCTCCTGGATATATTGAAGTAGAATGTGATGGTCTTGAAAGGCTTGCTGGTCAAATAGGTAACGGACTGACAACTAGTTGGACTGCACTACGAAATTGTCAGCCAGTAGAAGATGACAATGAAGGTCCTAATGGACTATTAAATGAATGTACTTTTCAGTGCAACAGTGAATCTTCAGAAGATAATTGTGTAAGTGAGTTGGATCAGGTGTTTAGCTCACCCGGAGATCCCTGTCAGGTAGGTTATACAACAGAGTATGAATACTTCTATGGAAGACCTGGCGGATGGACATGGGTTTGTCCCGGAGATATGAATCAGATAAATGGTGAGAATTTCCCACAAGTCCCCAGACTTGGCTCTGGATGTGGCTGTCAGACACCTGCATGTGATCCTCTGTCCTCGGACAGTCCACAACAGTGTGGATCAGAAGGAGGTCCAAATGAATCTTGTAATGTGTCACCCGGTGGAGGACCAGGATGTTTCAGTGCAGGTCCATACCCACAAGCAACATATACAACTCCTCAAAGGCAGTGTTGTTGTGGATGCGAAACCAGTGGATATGATCAAGGATTTGCAGATCCCGGAGAGTTCGGACCCATTGGAGGAGGAGGCGGAGTTGGTGAAGGTGGAGGTCATGGAGATGATGGTCAAGGAGGAGGTGGCGGAGAAGAAGGTGAAGACGATGATGACGGCGGACCAGTTGAGGGTCCCGGAGATGCAGATCCAGAAATAGATCCAGATCCGGGAGATGATGGTGATCCGGGAGTAGATCCCGGAGGCGGAAGTGAAGATCCACCCGGAGAGGGACCTGAAGGTCCTGTACAAGGTCCGGGACAAGGTCCTACAATCATAATTAATCCAGAAGAAGATCCACCTACAGATGGCGGTGATCCTGGAGATCCAGACCCACCGGATCCACCGGATCCACCAGATCCACCGGATCCACCAATTGTGGAGCCAGTAGGCTGTAGAACTGATGCTGACTGTGCAACTGGCGATCCGTGTTATGTAGGTAGATGTATTGATGATCGTTGTGTCAGAGAATTTAACCCTAATTGTGGTGATGATCCATCAGGATGTCCTCCTCCTTGTGACGAGTGTCAGTGTAATAATTGTGGTCTGTATGGAGAAGTAACATTCCCACCAGAGGCAGCATGTCCAGCCGGAACTGTTCCTTGTAGACCTCCAATATCAAACATATGCGGATCTGGATGTGATCGTCTAGGTGATGACTTTGGTGGTGCTGCATGTCAACCCGCAGACAGTGGTGTTGGTAGTATTGGTGTAGAATCGCAAGATTTCTGTACCAATATGGCAATATCACAAACATGTGATGGTGCATGGTTCAAACAGATCCACACAGGGCTGAGATATGATCCTAACAGTCAAAACCCAGACGGACTCGGATATGACTGTCAATACGAAAACAATGCATTTTTCCTGAGAGTTCCGTGTCCAGATAAAAATGAAGTAGAATGGACCGGTCCTGCTTGTGAAAAATATTGTGCAGAGTATGACATATCATGGGAAGAAGTTGTAATTGATGGATCAGGCGGAGAAGTTAGTTATATTCCTAGTATAAATGGGGTGACTATTGATATAAATGGAGAAGGTACGCCCGCAGGTGGTGTAAATGTTTCCATAGAGTTTTATGCAGATTGCATCCATAGCATTTATCAAAGAGATTCATCTAACGCAAATCCAAAGTTTGCAAATTGCATTAGATTTGAAACAGTAAACGGAGATCCAGTAGACAATAATGTGCTTGGGTATGGTTGTCCTCCGGGAAATGGAACATGTACAGATGGAATAAATGGTGGTTGTGGTACTCCCGGCTGTGCTATAGACAATAGTTGTGACCTAGTGTTCGGTAGAGACATGGAAACTCAAGTAACTGCTTCTACTCCACCTGAAGGAGTTATTGAACCCAGTCAAAGAGTCAATATGGTTCTGACGGTGACTCCACCCGATGAAGAAAATGACATAGAAATAAGAATACCTGCAACAGTTATTCTAAACCCCAACAAGAATCCCCATACAAACATAAGTGGTTTAGGTGATTACCAGTGGTATCATTTACCAATAAACAGACACAAAGCAACATCAAGTGCTGCGTTTGCTAATAACGACAGTCCAAACTGCTGTGCATGTTGTGGAAGTGAATTGGGGATTGGTTCCCCTCTGTGTGAAAGAAGAAAAGGACAAAAAGATGGTTCGAGTGAAGGTGGTCCCAAATGTGGATTCATCAGAAAACCAAGTTCAGGTGAAGACATCCCCGATCCTAGATGTGGAAATTTATGCGAACCGGGATATTACTGCTGTCCTCTGACTGGTCAGTGTCTTCCTAAAGTAGGACTGCCAGGTGAAGATGGTGATATTCTTTATTGTGAAAAATGTCCAGTTCCATGTCCAGAGGGACAAAATTGTTGTATAACTTACGTTCTTGGTTCTGATCCACCTGTGTATAGACCGCAATGTGTGGTTGGTGAATGTAGTGATTTTGATGAAACAACAACTCCTCCGGGAAATTATACGTTTAGTTTCGAGAATGGCGTATGTCCGCCTGGAAATTCATCTCCTCCAAATTGTGAATTTAGATATAATACACCCATAACTATAATAGCGGAGTTAACTTAATGGCGATTACTTATTATTTTGAATTTGTATTAACAGATCCAAGTGATCCTGATGCAGATCCCGTAGTGCGAGAGGTGATATCGGCTAGTGATACTGTTGAATTTACTCCATTGGAAGAAGATTTCGGCAAAGAGTTGACAACACGACTAACGGTCGTAAATCAATTTGGTTCTTCTTTTCAACAAGAAAAGCTAGGAAGAATTATAGATGCATTTGCTGCTATAGTTATATCTGGAGGTACATTTACAGGATCACCGAGAGTCAATAGCACTGTAACTGTTGCACCAATATACTCTGGAGGAAATCCAGAAACTCCTGTAATTCAATATAACTTTGTGGATGACACAGGAGCGAGTCTTCAGGATAGCACTAGTTCTTCATATACAATGACACCTGATGATTTAGGTAAGCAACTGAGTATAATAATGAAAATTACTGATATTGATGGTAGAGAGTCTAATGAATTCTTTTTACCCATAGGTTTGGTAGCAGACGAGTTTTCCAACCCCGTCATAAACTTTATCACAGTTACTGGAGCAGCAAGATTAGGAAATACTGTAACAGTTACTAACGTGGATTATGCTGGAGGTAATCCAGACAACCCTGTGTTTGAGTATGAATTTGTCTCTAGAGATTTAGATGGAACTGAGCAAAGTCTCCAATTATCTGACGAGGCTTCCTATGATATACCAGAATTTGATCCCGACAGTGAAGATGATGATGAATTATTGGGTAAGAGATTGCTTGTACGAGTAAAAGTTATTGATGTTGATGGTAGAGAGTCTAACATAGAAACAGAATCATTGGGAGTTATTGATGATTTAGATACGCCAGCTATAGAAAGTCTCACATTTACTGGGGAGATTAAATTAGGAGATACTATAGAAATTACTGAAGTAAATTATACTGGAGGTAATCAAAACGATCCCCCATCTATTAACTATAAATTCTTTGTGGATGATGTTCAACAAACTAGTGATGGATCATCCTATGAAATACCAGTAGACTTTGATTTGATAGGAAAAATATTTAGTGTAGAAGTACAAGTTACTGACGCTGATGGCAGAGAGTCTCAGCCTTACACTTCGAAGCTTGGTCAAATACTAGATCAGTACACAGCTCCAGAAATAACATTTGTAAGTGTTGACGGTGTTGCTGTCCTAGGAACAACTGTAACAGTTACTAATGTAAATTATTCAGGAGGCAATCCAAGTAATCCTACAGTTGAATATCGATTTGTTGCCAGAGATTCAAATGCGAATGAAGAAACTCTTCAACTGTCTGATAATCCTTCATATGAAATACCAGAATTTGATCCCGAAAGTCAAGAGGATGATAATATTTTAGGTAAAAGGTTACTTGTAGACACAAAAATTACTGACACAGATGGCAGGGTGTCTAATACATTCCGAGTAAATAAAGGTATTATTTCGGACGCATATGATCCTATTACAATTCAGAGTATTGATATTGATGGAAATCTATATCCCGGTCAAACTATAACAGCAACAATAAATTACACAGGAGGTAATCCAAACAGTCCTACTTTTGATTACAGGTTTACCGATAGTGAGGGAGTTTTTGAAGAAGATCTTGATAGCGATGATCCCTTCTCGACATACACAATAGACGAGGGTATTGAGATGGTAGGCACTAGTATAACTGTAGAAGCAACCGTTGAAGACATCGATGGTAGAGTGGCATCTTTAGCGATTAATACAGACGCTATTGAATTACCACCTACCATTCCAGAAATAACTGCCATAGAATTTACTGGAAATTTCAACCCAGGTCAAGAAATACAAGTCATACCCGAATATATTGGTGGTGAAGCACCATACACAATTCAATATGAATTTATTGATCAAGACGGAACTGTACTTCAATCAGGTTCAAGTGATTCATCGTACACAATACAAGTAGCAGACTTAGGAAAATCTCTTGCAGTTAAAGTCATAGTCACTGATGTTTACGGTAGACCATCAGAAGAAGTATTAGCAATACTAGGAGAAGTTGTTACTACGATAAGTTTGGACATAACCACGGATGTGGACAATGATGAAAAGGCAGATATATATGATGACGAAGTAAAAATTCAGTCCCCGGATGTTCCAAGCGGAAAACTAATACCGAAATGGTTTATGAAGTATAGAGGATAGCAGATGTATATATTTGGATATCATTATAATCAATCGTTTTATGACATTTACGATTATGACTGGGCAAATAGAGATCTCTGGCAATATTACGAGCCCCCACCAGTAAGAACTGATAGCTTTGGTTCGTCACTTCCAATAGGATGGAGCACTAATGAAAAATCAATTGCTCCGTTAGGTGCAGATAGATCTCCTCCGTGGTATCAAGCCAGTGTTCCTCCACGAGCTTACGGAGGTTTTTCTGTCAAAGGTGTTCCTGGAAATTTGTTTGCGTGGGAAAATAAAGATAATCCATTAAACCCTGCGTTGGGTGGGGATCGTATTAATTATTATAATAATAATATTAGATCTTCTGTTGTCATAGCAGAAACACATTTACTATTCACACATCACGT
>TARA_R110002012_G_scaffold313517_1_pt1 | contig 11518 bp, 13 predicted proteins | sample TARA_R110002012 | Tara Oceans TARA_R110002012 (sample SAMEA4396515) | marine metagenome | biome: Westerlies Biome; feature: [DCM] deep chlorophyll maximum layer (ENVO:01000326); material: water (ENVO:00002006), including particulate matter (ENVO:01000060) such as... | depth 40 m
AAGCTTGGCACTTGTTCAGGTTTAAGCTGCTCAAATTGTAAACAGCCAACCAAAGTATGTTTGTGTGCTGCTCAGGGAAGCCAAAATACAGCGTGCCATAAACAGCTGTTTTAGGGGCTTCAACCAACGCGACGGGGTTGTATGGGTATTTACTTAAAAGGTGTTCGCCAAATAAACAGGAAACCTTTGTTTCGTTTTTACTGTAGGCTTCCAACCATTCGGGCAACGGCTTATTGTTTCGGTTATGGTACTTTTCAATTATTGAGTGTAAAAAGTCCGTGCCTGTGGTGTGGTTCTGTTCATTAAATTGCTTCACTTGAATAGCCGTTACCCTGTTTTGAAGGTCAATAAAAGGGAAGCTGTTTGCCCCTTTACGGTAGCCGTTTTGCACTGTACCTAAATGATACAATGAAACAACCTTTTCAATGTCCTGTACCTCAAAAGGAAAGGTGGCTAGTGTAAGGAGGTTTTGAATAAATATATTCTGTTCATATCCTGCACGAGTGCGTTCGAGTACCTCAACGGGAACAAACACTCTTTTGGGCTTATTTACCTGCTTCTTTATTCGTAATGATTCCTGTGGCTTCCAGTTCGTTTTATTACCTTGATCCTGCTCCCAAATAGCTTTTGCGTAACCGTCTCTGTATGGGTTAAGAAAATAACCGCATTTGCTTTCACGGTCGCAACGTCCGTACTGGTTGGGTAAGCGTTCACCTGTTCCCGTATCAATGTACCTTACAAATCGCTTTTTGGTACATTCAGGGCAATGGTGTTTTTTACTGCCTTTTTCAAATATGTATCGGTGTTCTGTATTCATATTAGAAAGGTCTTTTACCGTTTGACAAATACGCTACATTGCCCACGTTAAGCCTGTCAACCAATACCCCGAAACCTGAAAGGCGTTTAATGAAATTGGACTTGTTCACGGGCTTGAAACCATCCTCAATACAATAAACTCGATATTCCGTGTATAGTGTCTTTATTAACTTATAGTTGGTTGGGCTGCTCTGATAGTTGTTTTCGTCTATGAACATTTTTACACTATCGGACTGACTTTTGTACTGGTCAACTGCCTGCTTAACCGCTTTACAGTCTGTAAATTTCTTTTGTTTTAACAGCCTGTTTAATCCGTCCAGTACCCAATTAAAAACGCCTGAAAGCTCTTTTTCAATTATTTTGCTGTGAAGCTGTTTGTCTTGCTCTTCAGGAGGAATTGTTACGTCAAAAGGAATTATTAAAAACCTCCTGAAATAAGCGTTAGTATGTTCGACATCTTTGGGTAACTCATTACAATTAAAGATTAATTTTGCGTATTGCTTTAGTGTAAACGGATCACCATAGGGGAGACGGGCTTCAACTGGTTCTCCTGAAACTAATTGTTTGAAAATTGAACTTTCAAGTTTGCCATTTATCTCACTTGCATAATTTACAAGCTTGTTAGCTAATTTTGCTCTGAAATAGCCGTTTTCATTAGTAAGACTTTGTAGTGAATAATTACTTGTGTTTTTCGTTCCTAGTAACGCGCTAATCACCTCAAAAAATACAGACTTACCATTTGCCCCTGAACCATAGAGGATCAAAGCTTTTTCTTCCTTTAATCTATTGCTTCCGTGCTTAATAAAAACAAAGCCTAAATATTCAGCCAAAACCTTTTGGCGCTCCTCGTCTGGGAGTACCTTGTTTAAATAAGCTTCAAATAAGGGTGCTTGTGCTTTTGGATTGTATTGAAACGGCAATTGGTAAGTCAAGAAGTCTGAACGGTCAAATGGTCTTAGTTCCGTACGAGTTGGGCTAACCTCAAATGTGCCGTTTTGCAAGTTGATTAAAACTTGGTTCGCTAATGTGGGTTTAGGCTCAAGATATGCGGTGCCTAAAAACTGTTCATACAGCTCTTTTCTAAATTTATAGTACCTTGCAGAATAAGTGGGGACGTCCATTTTTTCAGCCGCCAGCCCTAAAAACTGTTGGAACGTTTCTTTGTTTAATTCATCCCAGTAAGTGCCATTAAATAGGTAAATAAAGCCATGGTTTTTACATAGCCCCCAACGGTTGTCTTCAGCCATCTTTAAGACATTTTCAACAGCTAAAACAATGAAGTGTTTGTTGGTCAGCTTAAAGTTTTCTGCATTATGGGGGTTGGCGATTGCTTCAAAATCCAGTGGTTCAAATTGATCAATTAACTGGCTTAATATCTCAGCATGTGGAGTAGCTGTCTTTTTTGTTATCGCTGCCACATGTTTTATTAATGTTTGAGGCTGCTTTAAGTCCTCGAAATCTGGGTTTATCTTTATGTTTTTCATGCTCAGAAAAGTTTTAATTGACTATTAAGTGGGACGCGATCGGGATTTGTGGTTACGTACCACGCTTTAAAACCTGTATGTTTACATGACTTTTTTTCAATTTCCCAAAGTTGTCCTGCTTTCTCTAAGTCACGTTTGTACCTGCAAATATTCTTTTGAGGTACTCCAGTTGCAGCCGAAAGCATTGATGCTGTCGCGGTGTGCTTTTCTAAATAGTGAAATATGGTTTTTAGTTGACTTTTATGATCTGTATCTTTACCCTTTATGCTATGTAAAGGGCTTTCGTTGGATATGTTGTCCATGTTAGCCCTTTTTTTGTAAGTAAATCAAGAAGTTCACGACCTCAGAAATCGTCTTTTTTCCTTCGTCTTTTTCTGGTGTTGTTTTAAACTCTAAAACGTCAATCACCTCACTGAAATACGAAAAATGTAAGTCTTGAGCGTGTTTTAGGAGACTTTGAAGAATCTCTTCTTTTGCAGTTGTTTTCGCTCTCATTTCTTACTATTTAAGTAAGTTTCCGCTTCTTTTTGGATTTCTGAATTTGACTTCCTTCGCCCTTCTTTGAGATACTCGATGAGTTCGATACTGGAAAAATATAGGCGCTTACCTCTTTTCATTACAGGTAGTTCGCCTTTGCTCACCTTGGTATACATGGTAGGAACTGTAAGGCTAAGAAATTGTGCAGCTTCCTGAACGGTTAAGAGTTGTTCGTCCTGTGCAGTGTCGCCTGCTGCAGGCTTAATTTCTGCTTGTGCTTCTTTTATCCATCGCTTAAAAATTGGTTCTAGCTTAGATAAAGGCACGTTAAAAAATACTTGCTCTTGCTCCATTGATATGATTTTAGTTATACAATGGATGCAAATACAGAAACTGTAACCTATTTAGTAACGGTTGCATATTGAAACAAAGAACGTAATGTCCTAATATTCAGGTTTGTTTTCTTTTAAAAAAATTATATCGTTCTCAACTTTAGCAACCGTCTGGTTATAGTTTGTTTTAAGAAATGGTATAATTAAATCAAGTTTGTTTATTGGGTAATCTCTCTTTTTGTTGATACGTTTCTTTGCATCGTAATACATGTTTTTAAACTTGGCAGGGGTGGTATTAATCCTGTGATCACTAATAAAATCTTTAATTCTGTCTTTTACTGTTGGCGCATTTGACGTCAGTTTTGTTTCATCTGCATAGTAAAATATAGTTGCCCATTGCAGTACGCTAAATTTGGTTCTTAGCTCAGCTTCTTTGCTTTGAGAATTTCCTTTCAGCTTATTTTGCAGTATTTTAATTGTTTCGTTGATGCTAAATGAAATTAATGCTTCATTCAATTCGGGTTTTGGCTTTTCTGTTTGTGAAGGTGGTAAGGTTTCGCTTTCTAGTTCAGGGAAGTATTTTAGTATTTCTGCTTTGGTGCTTTCGATTACGTTGAGCATTAAGGAATAAGGGCAGTTAGGTTGAGACTTTTCTAATTGGTTCGAGTGATCATTGTACCAATTAATGTATTCATTTAGGTGTATAAGGAAACGATCTTCTAAATCTATTCCTATTGCCTTCCAGTGCTCATTTTTAGTAAGTTTTTTATTTAGTTGGGTACTGAATTTTTCAAAATTTTCACGGGCATTTTCTACTTTGTAAGTAAACACTGAATATGGTCTTTGCTCTGTTCTGGTTTTATAAACTACGTCAATATTCCAACGCAAAGCCATACTAATAAACTGTCTTAGCTCATATTCTGAATACCAAATTTCAATTTCTTTTTCCATTGTCTTTTATGCTTTAAAGGGTTGACATATCCAGTTTAATTTTGTTGGCTGCTGTTCGTTTAGCTTCATCTACTATTTTGGCGTACACCTGCGTTGTTTTCAGATCTTTATGTCCTAACATTTTTGAAACAGTGTAAATATCTGTACCATTAAACAGTTGTAAGGTTGCATAAGTATGCCTGAAACAGTGGAAGGTAATGCTCTTTGTGATTCCTGCTGCGCCAATCCATTGAAATAAGTGTTTGTTATGGTAGGCTGAATATTTAAGTCCTTGAAATACGGGTTTATCTTGTGGCATATCTTTTGGATTTTGTTCGCCTTCTGTCAAGCTGTATGCCTGTTCTGAAATTGGTAATACCTCAACGCCTTTAGTTTTCTTTTGGTTGAAGTTCAGAAAATACCCTTGTTCGTTTACGTATTGTAGTTCGCTCCAAGTCATTTTTTGAATATCTGAAAACCTCAATCCCGTTAACGATGAAAAGAGGGCTGCGCGCTTTAATAAAAGGTTGTTACACGGAGTTTTCACAAGTTTATTAAGTTCTTCAAGAGTTAAGTACTCACGCCTTGTTTCAGCTGATTTTATTGGTTTTACTTTAGCGTTTAAGTCGGTTTGCAAAATACCGTCTTTGTAAGCTTGCTTCAGTGCGGCTTTAACCTTGTTGAAGTATGAAACGGCTGAATTTTGAGAAAGAGTTGTCTTTTCGCTTTTCTTACTTTTCGTTGTTAGTAAATGTTCTTTGAAGTCCTCTAAAAACTTTTGGTTGAGGTCAGCAAACTTTAAACTGCCATTTGTAAAGGTGTCAAGATAATTGAGTGCTGAAACCCAGTTATCGTGGTTACTGGCTTTGCGCTTGTTGGCTAACTCAGTGAAATATTCAATAAAACATTGGTCGCCTAATTCCTTTAATTTTAGTTGTTCCTTTTCGTATTGGCTGTAAATTTCAGGCTTGTTAAGGAAGTTTTCACGCTTTTGGCGTATGCTTTCACTTATTTTCAGGGTTTCAATGTTATGTTGTTTGTTGATGGGTGTTTTAGGCTTCTCATAAATGTAGAGTCCTAAAAACTCCCTTCGAGTTTGCGTTACCATTTTACCAGTCTTTTTATTTAGGAACGGTTTTGGGTGTGGTATAGGAGGGTGAAAATCAAGATACAGGCTTTTACGTCCCTTGCTTATTTCTTTTTGTCTTAAACTTACTTTTATTGCCATTTTCTTCTTTGTTATCTGTGAAAATCGTGAAAAATGTGAACGACTAAAAAAACTTTTTTTTACGAGTTAAATAGTTTGTCAATTTCAGAGCGCTTTACTCTTGTCATCCTTTGCCCTATGTTCACAGCTGAAATGGTACCACTTTTAATGTAGTAATATGCTGAGCGTACCGAACAGTTTAGCAATTGAGCTACTTCGCGAACAGTTAAAAACTCTTTTGCTTGAAGTTGCTCAATAGGTTGGTTTTTTATTATTGTAGTTCTAGTGTTTGATTGCCTAACCTTTTCAGCACGCTTACGGGCTTTGTAATCTCTTTGGTTGCACTTATGAGAACAGTATTTAGTTGCTGTTGTGCGTGCTGTAAATTCTCGCTCACAATACTTGCAAATACGTTGTACCCTAATTTTACTACTCATGTTATGACTTTAAATATGATTAAGAGTGTCTAAGTCTAATTAAGCTAAAATAAGCGCAAAAAAATAAGGATAAATCCTTTTTTATTGTACCTAAATTAGTCAAGGTACAATAAAGGTACAGATTTGTACCGAATAAACAGAGAGTATCACAAAGTAAATAGTATCTTTATTACGTTAAAAGCCTTGTTTTATAAAGCTTTTATACTTTTTCGCGACGTTTGTTGAGTGTTTGTTTTGCGATGGTTACTTTCCAATACATAAAGTAATTAGCACTGATTTACAGATATTTATATTATTTAGATACAAATGAGGTACAAGAAAGGTGCAAAATGTATTACTATTGGTTTATAAGATGCAATTTCTTTAGGGCATAAATAAGCAATCGAATTTTATTAAATATTTCTCAATTTATCTTAGTTTTACTCTGCAAATAGTTTTTATTAAAAATTTAAATCATCCAAATGAGGTCACCGATTCTTTCTATTTTTTTAATTTCTTTCGTTTTTCTTGTCAGCTGCACCAGTACAATCGATAAAAAAATGAATATTGAAGATTTTGACGAGGTGAAGTCACAAATAAAGACAAATTCAGAATATTCCGAAATGGAAAAGGCTTACCTTATTGACAATATTTCTTCTGATCTGATGAGTTCCGCTGTTGAATTAGCTCTTCAAGGAAAAGAAGTGCCTGCAATGAGCATTACTTTTAAAGACCGGATTAATGAGCTTACTGCTGAGTTTAAAGATAAGCGTGATAAATTGGTTGAGGCAAAAAAAAACAATAAGAAGCTGAGTGATTTAATTACTTTGACCGATGCAAAAACATTTGCAACAGATAAGTATAACGGATCGCTTTCGTTAACAGTGGAATTTGATAATAAATTCAAAAAAGCAATTCATTATGTCGTCGTTGAGTATAAATACATTGATGACTATGATTCAAAGTATTTTGAAGAAACGACAAAGATCACAGATCAGGTCGCTAAATCTTTTGACGGACAGGTGGTGTTAGGAGTCAGACATCAATATGATAAAGTGTCATCTTTTATCTGGAAAAAGGTTCCTACGAGTGCTAGAAAAAGCTTGAAGGATGAACTAGGAGAAGAAGTAGCTAATAGAAAGGTCGAAAGAGATTTTTTGATGAAGGGGCTTAAAATCGAGACAAAGCTTATTGTTTTTAAGAATAAAACTGAAATAGCTTTTGAAGAAATAGATTGGAAGTATTTAGATAAAAATGACAAGTAAGCCTCCTGAATAGTTTTGTGTTCGGATATAGCCGAAAATCAATCGGGAGGCAGAACTATTGGTTGGGTTTATAGTTGATTCATGCTGAAGGTTAACATCAATTTTACCGCTGCAGCGATGGTGAGCTTTTTAATATTTCTTGGATTTCCTGTTTCTTTCGATCCTTATCTAAAAAATATTTTTTGTTGTTAATAGTTGTTTTGGAGGCTGGCGGTTATTATCCCCGTTAATGCCCTCAGAGACATCTACTATGAGATCAGAAGTATAGATTATTTGACCACTATTAGCAATTACAAAATCAAGAAAAAACTAAAGTAAATGGGATTATTTGACTTTTTAAAAAGAAAGGAACTCGACGAAATAAAGCTATTAAAAAGACAGCTTAAAAAATATTCCGCAATCATCAACATAGATAAAGAAATCAGGTTCAAAAATACTCAATTAGCTAAAGACCAGTTAGCTTTAAAAGAATTAGGGAGCAAATATGAAAGTTCTTTAGACACTTATAAGAAGTTAAGAGAAGAGGTTAGTATTTATGAATCAAAACTGGACCTAATTGAATTTGGTGTTTATGACCCCGTGTATGATTTTGAAAAATCTGATGGATATAGAGCTGAACAAAAAAGAACTATTCAGCTGCAAAAAGATATGATAAAAAACGAAACTGCTGCAACCTGCTCAGTAAACTGGACAGTTGGTGGAAGTGAAGCTAAAGGAAGAGCAGCAACCAAGCGAAATATTAAGCTTGTTTTACGTGCATTTAATGGTGAATGTAATTCATTAATAGCAAAGGTCAAATGGAACAATGTTAATCAAATGCAAGAAAGAATTAAAAAGTCATTTGAAGCAATTAATAAATTAGGTAAAAGTTCTATTATCTCAATAGAAGACGAATATCTTCACTTAAAAATTAAAGAGCTTGTTCTTGAACACGAGTATCAACTAAAAAAGCAAAAGGAGAAAGAAGAATTAAGAGCTATTCAAGAGCAAATTAGAGAAGAAGAAAAGTCAAAACGTGAATTTGAAAAAGCGCAAAAAGATGCTGAAAAAGAAGAGGGAAATTATCAAACAGCATTAGACAAAGCTAGAAAAGAGATTGCTGAGCTCACAGGAGATAAACATGATAAACTTCAATCACAAATTGAAAAATTAGAACTCGAGCTTATAGAATCTCAAGAGAAAAAAGAGAGAGCAATGTCAATGGCTCAACAAACAAAAAGAGGACACGTTTATGTTATTTCCAACATAGGCTCATTTGGACAAAATATCTATAAAATTGGTATGACCAGAAGATTGGAGCCAACCGATAGAGTAAAAGAATTGGGAGATGCCTCTGTACCCTTTAGATTTGATATTCATGCAATGATATACTCTGATGACGCACCTAATTTAGAAAAGGAACTACATAGAGCTTTTGATGATAAAAAAGTTAATATGTTGAATTATCGTAAAGAGTTCTTTAATGTATCATTGGATGAAATTGAAATGCAAATAAAAGAAACAGGAATAGAAGCTGAGTTTATAAAGCTACCTGAAGCAACAGAATATAGAGAAACATTAGCTATTCTTGAAAAAATAAATAATCCAGTTACTCGAAATACAATTGAACAAGAAATCGAAGATAAATTTCCAAGCTCTCTAAATTGAAAAAAAAATATAATAGGGGGGAAGTTAATTAATGTGTTGTTCAGTCTATAACTAACAGTTTTGAGCAATTAATAAACACCGCTAAACTTTTAATGCAGCTTTTAGAAAGAAATTAAGTTGGAACAAATGATACAGCGATGTAGTTCAGTGCGGCGGCGGATGCCGTTTTTTTATTAATAGCAAATTAACCACAGCTGAGTAGTTATTCAAATAGTATTGCTCTTACCTCTTATTTTCTAGGGTTAAAATTGTTCATTAGAAAATGAATTAAATTCAAAACTCTCGTTATCAAGTCTTAGTGTAAATAGATTGAAGCTTAATAGATCCAAAATATTTCTTGAGATTTACTCAATTCATTATTTATTCTTCGATGCTTTTATGAAGGCCCTGGTACAAGTCAATATTAATTATAGATTCTAGAGAATCAATTGAGATAATATAATTTGAATAAGGTTTTTCTAGTTTTTTATTGGGGCACAAATAAGCATACGCTTTTGAACTATCTCCATAAAGAACAGCCTTGAAATGATACTTTGGAATGCCGATTTGATTTTCATTACCAATAAACTCTGTAATGTTGTTTAGTACAGGTCCTGTGTAAATTATTACGCTGTCTTGCTCTTTATTAGCAACAATACCTCGGACATCGCTCTCAATTACTCTCCAACCTCCCCTGTTAAAAGAGGGGGCTTGTGGAGAACAGTTTGAGAACAAATGAGATTGGTTCATGTGCTCCTGATTGGTTTTTGATGCTGCGGCAGGCTTTAAATGTCCTCGATCATAGCCTGAACCGACATAATCTTTGTCGACGGCTGTTCCTGTTGTAACAAGGCTGTCAGCCTCCCATTTACTGCCTTCTCTGTCACCTTTACCAGAAACATCAATCTGATTGATTGTGTATTTCACATAGTAGGGTAGTTCAAATTTTTCATTATACTTAAATTCATAATCTGCCCTATGTATGAGTTCAACACCTTCTGTTGCGTCTGCTTCAGCGTTCGGTTCATTTATAATTAACTCGTTATTAGACTGACCTTCATTTGTCTCGGATTCACTTTTTTTACAAAAAGAGAGGAGCGCACTGGAAATAAGTAAAATTGTAATTGTACTTTTTAATCGGATGGTTGACATGAATCTAATATACAAAATAGGTGCTTAATTGAGCGCAGTTTGCGCAAGGAAGGTTTTGAATTGTTGGTTTTGGTGCTTGGGTCCCTAGATTCTTAGATTATCTGAAATTCCTCATCCAGTTGTATTCCCATTGAAACTTTTGGTTCCATGAACTGCTTACGTTTCGCTGAGGGGTTTCAAAGAATGATTTTTCTCCAAACAAAAGGGCGTAACTATGAAAGCATAGGTTTTCCCTGTCTAAAGTCATAAAAAGGTTAAAAGGTGTTGTTATTTTTTTCGATTCTACTTCGATTTTTGCAACACCTGCCAATTTAAGAATCAATTGATGTGTTTGAGCAAATTGATCAAGAATCACCTCATCAATGACGTGTTTATTATTCCAGTTAGGTTCATTACTCAAATACGTGTTGATTAAGTTTTTTGTTAGACTTGAGGTATTACCTAGAGAGCAGTCTAAAGTAGTGGAAGACGCCTTTGAATACCTTGATAACACTTCATGTTCTAGTTTTAATTCTATTTGATTGGTGGTCATTTTTCGCACTGAATTACACATGTTTTTGTTTAAAATTAGGCTTTGGTAGAACCTCATAAAACCTGATATTTTAAAATTAAGCGAACGTAATAAAATTATTCTATAAATATTTAATTTGCGTGTATTTTTTATATTCTATTTACCATGTAAATAGTTGAAAAAGGGGTTTGGTTAAAAAAAAATATTAGGTTTGTTATTAAATTAAATTTCTCGAGTAATGAAAAAAGTATTATTTATTGCATGTTCACTAACGCTAACATTAGCATTTGCTTGTGCAAAAAAACCAAAAGAAGGATGCACTGTACCATCTTCTCCAAATTATGATCCGGAAGCGGAAAGCAATGACGGAAGTTGCCTTTATGATACTTCGGTGCCCGAAGATGACGGAACAGGTGATGTAACCCTTCCGGAAATTGCTCGATTACCTAGTGACGACTAACCAATAAAAAAAGAAAATTTTCGACATTTCGTCTGGTTAAAGATAGGAGAGATTAAAAACAGCGGTTTCTAGAGAAGTCCTAGCTGACCATGAGCCGTTGAGCCTCTTCATGTGAAATACTCTCTCCTAGTTCGATTTGCTTGACTAATTTCAAATACTTTTTAGTGAACTTCCCTGCGTAGGTTTTCTTAAAATACTTTTTTCGTAATTGACTGTAAAGGTTTTCTGTCCTGAAATATGCTCCTAGTGTTTTGTCAAGATTTCGATAGCTCTTGCTTTGCGTTTGAGTGTCGTACATACAACCTTTAAAAGCTTCACGATGGTAGAAGTAACCATTAACGGAATACAGCTTGCGACAGCGCTTATTTGTTTTCGGGCAAAGGAAGTACCAAATGTGTCCTTTGCCTAAATTAGAAGGTAAAGAAACCAAGTTTACAGGGTAGCGTCTAGTCTCATTGTTGTAATTATAAATCAACTCAATAAACGGTGGGTCTTTTAACATGTTTGTACTGACGTTGATACTCGCGGTTTGCTCTCCGTTTCTGCTCCAATAAATAGAGGCGTCGACGGTCATTTGATTAGGGTCGAGATAGCCCCATTTTTTAAGACTAGCGATTTTAACTTGTAACACTTCATTGAATAGGGTAGGGAAGGTGTGTGGTTTTGCCATCAATTGTGATTTAAAATGAAACCTAAATACTTAAGGAAGATTATTTTTTTTTGGATAATAAAAAATGTAAATCAACATCTAGTCTATTGATTAAAAGAGTTTTAACTCCAACCGTCAAAATTGTTGGGTTCTCCCGATGTTGAATCAATCGCTTCCAATTTAGGAAATACAT
>TARA_R110002012_G_scaffold166748_1_pt1 | contig 11511 bp, 12 predicted proteins | sample TARA_R110002012 | Tara Oceans TARA_R110002012 (sample SAMEA4396515) | marine metagenome | biome: Westerlies Biome; feature: [DCM] deep chlorophyll maximum layer (ENVO:01000326); material: water (ENVO:00002006), including particulate matter (ENVO:01000060) such as... | depth 40 m
CGAAATCATGGGTGTAACAGGTGGCCAACACCTGCCCTAACTGGCATACCCCTGAGATTGTGAACATTTTTTACCTAGAAACCGAAGTAAGAGATGTTAAGAATAAAAATTGCCTAATGATTCCAAACTCAGGCTGTAGTGGTTTAATGCTGTACGGGAGCATTAAACCACTATACGACTTAAAACGGCTTCGTCTTTGTGAGGGATTGTAAAAGTTCATCTAAGCAGATGAATTTAGGACGCTTGTATTTACGCTCGGTATTTTATTTACACAGTAATACCTGCAAACTTAATCCCTTGGCGAAGTGGTATCAAAGTAACCATCTATCATTTTGGGTGTGTAAAGCGCTGACTCGCCGTTGGTCCACTGCACTTTTACGCTGTCCACTTGCGTACAGTCGCCTAGACCGAACAACAGCTGATTGCTCTTCCCCTAAGTCTGTAGACACTTTTCACTCAAAAACCGAAGTAAGCTACGAGGTGTTAAGATTAAAAATTGCCTGATGAGTCTAGATTCAAAAGACCGGCCAAGGCTGTAGCCCCAGATAAAATTACACCTAAGGCGAATATAGTATTGTCACTTTATTGGCTATCTCGCTGCACGTCGAACCCAATAAAGTATAGGGTGTAACCAGAACTATGCGTTTGTTTCGATCACATGCACTTCGATTATCTTCACATTTATTGACTCAATGTGCGCTGAAAAACTAAGCACTAACAAGCAGTGTTGAGCTCAATTCCTGTTACCTCATTTTCAATTGATACTTTGACAAGCCCATGTTCATGTGTATATATTGTTACAAATACGTGATTAATTAAGTAATAAATAAAGTTTGTTATCAATTTAATTCCGTGTAGAGGAAACACACAATATAACTTGCTGCCTACACAGCGATGAGTTCTTACCGTTCAAACAAACACATTTTAATAATTAGGAAGGTACTGAAACATGAGACATCACAAACTAGCACTGGCGATCGCTACAACGTTAAGTATGGGAGCTACGTCAGTTTCTTATGCGCAAGAAAAGAGCGTTTTCGAGAAGATTCAAGTTACGGCTAAGAAAAAATCTCAAGATTTACAGGATGTGAGTGTCTCGGTTACAGCCTTCTCAGGGGATGCTCTGCGTGAGCTAAATATGACGGACAGCGTCGATATTGCTGCTCAAACCCCTGGATTAAATATTGGTACGCCAGTAGGCGAAGGCAATAACCCTTCAATATCGCTGCGCGGCGTTGGACTCAATGATTTCAATGATAATAACGAAGGTCCAATAGCCGTATATCGTGATGAAGTATACCAATCGGCTATGCCCGGCCTGACATTTCAACTGTTTGATTTAGAACGAGTAGAGGTTTTGCGTGGCCCACAAGGTACGCTTTATGGCAGAAATGCCACTGGCGGCTTAGTGCATTTTATTTCTAATGCTCCGACCGAAGATACTGAGGTAATGCTTGATTTGACTCTTGCCCAACACAATCAAATCAAAACTGAAGCAGCCATAGGCGGCAGTTTAACAGATGCCATTCAAGGTCGATTATCCATCGCTACAAACAACCATGATGGTTACGTAGAAAATAGGATTGGCAAAGACGCGAATGAAGCTGATAGCAAAGCTTATCGCCTGCAACTTAACTTTGACATTACCGACGATTTTTCTGCTCTTGTAAACGTACATGGTGGCGACTCAGATACCAATGCACCGCAATATCAACATGTAGCGTCTGATGATGGTGCAGGTGGTTCGGCAACAGATTTTTATGGTTATGCGGATACAGACGGGGACAATTATGCTGGCGAGTATAACCGCCAAGGTTTGCTAAACATTGACTCAGATGGTGCATCTTTGAAGCTAAACTGGGAACAAACTAATTATACATTTACCTCAATTACCGCTGTCGAAAACGTAGAGAAAGTACACCAAGAAGATGCTGATGTTGGCCCATTTAGCGGGCTGGTTCCTCAATTTGCATCTAAAAATGAACAGTTTAGTCAGGAGTTTAGACTAAGCGGCTCCACCGATTCATTTGACTGGATCGCAGGCGCCTATTATTTTGAAAATGAAGTGACGGGTAGTCTCGATTTAGATATTAACTATCCCGGCCCGCTGATTGATGCCATCACAGGTGCTCCGGAAGGTACGTTTGGTAACGATCTGGTACCTTTCGTGAATTACGATATTGATTATGAGCAGGATACTGAATCTTATGGTTTGTTTGGCCAAATAGAAAAACCACTGAGTGACAAACTAACGCTTACCGTTGGTTTACGCTATACCAATGAAGAACGAAGCATGGATTATCAAAATCTTCTTACTTCAAACCCAGATGCAGTTGTAAATTCATGCCTTATCCCTGCAGGTGACGTATGTGGTTTAGCGGGTGACACGAGTTATCCTGGTAGTGATTTTTACTTCAACTTCACAGATGAAAATCCAGCTGCTGCGGGCCTTACCACAATTGACGACGACAACATTTCTGGCCAAATCGGGCTTGACTACAAAGTCAGTAAAGACACCTTAGCTTTCTTCAATATTGCTAATGGTTTTAAAAGTGGTGGATTCAACGGTGGCTTTCTTGACTTCACTGATGGTGTAACCGAAGAAGACGTAGCATTTGAAGCTGAAGAATTAACCAGCTATGAAGCAGGTGTCAAAACGACCCTAGCCAGCGGTGATATAAGAATAAATACCAGTGTTTTCTACTACGATTACAAAAACTATCAAGCGTTAACGTTCGCTGGCTTAAGTCAGTTTATCAATAACTCTGACGCCACACTCAAGGGCTTAGATGCCGAGATAACTTGGCTACCTGGGGATAACTGGGATATTAAAATAGGTGCAAGCTTACTCGACACAGAAATTGACAGCGTAGTCGTTCGGGGTGTTGGTACAGTAGAAGATCGAGAAATGGTGTTAGCCCCGAAATACACCATCAACGGTATATTCAGATATCAAGCAACCGACGAGATTTCAGCCCAAATTGACTTCAATCACCAGGGTGAGCAATTCTTCGATATCACCAATAGTAATATCTCAAAAGAGAAGTCTTACACCGTCTTTAATGCTCGAGTTGGTTATCAAATTAACGATTATTGGAAGGTTTCAGCATTCGTCAAAAACTTAACGGATGAAGAGTATAGAACTTACTCTTTTGATTTCACCCAAAGCGCCGGTTTTATTCAAGAATTTTATGCTAGACCCAGATGGGCAGGCGTAAATATTCAATATAACTATTTCTAAACTAACGCTACTGTAACAATTTCAGAGGTAAAAAATGCAACAATATACAATGATGATTGATGGTCAAAAAGTATCATCTGAAAATACATTTCAAGTTATCAATCCTGCATTAGGCAAACCTTTTGCGGAATGTGCACTGGGTACGCCGGCTAGTGTTGATGCTGCAGTGAAAGCAGCACGAAAAGCATTTCCTCAATGGAGCCAAACCTCTGAAGAAAACAGAGTGGCAAAGATGTTAGAAATTGCCGCCCTACTTGAGCAAAACATGCCTGAACTGATACAGCTTGTAACCCAAGAAAACGGTAAGCCGTTAAACGGAATAAGTGGCATTGGCTCAGGTATGGAGGTAGGTGGTGCAATAGCTTGGACACAAGCAACGTCGAGTTTCTCCCTACCACCCAAAGTTATTCAAGATAATGAAGAAGCAAAAATTGAAGTGCACCGCAAACCACTTGGAGTCGTTGCTTCGATTACGCCTTGGAACTGGCCACTTCTGATCGCCATTTGGCATATAATGCCAGCGCTACGAAGCGGCAATACGGTGTTAGTAAAACCATCACCCTACACCCCATTAGCAACCATTCGCTTTGTCGAGCTCGCTAATACGATATTACCGCCGGGCGTGTTAAATGTCGTCACTGGCAATGCCGATGTGGGCAATGCAATATCATCTCACCCTGATATCAATAAGATTGTGTTTACTGGCTCAACAGCCACTGGCAAGCAAATAATGAGCCTTGCCTCTGGCAGTCTCAAACGTTTAACACTGGAGTTAGGAGGTAACGATGCAGGTATCGTTTTACCTGATGTGGATGTTCAAAAGATAGCTCAAGAGCTTTTCACATCTTGCTTCCATAACAACGGCCAAACATGTGCCTGTTTAAAGCGTTTATATGTACATGAATCAATTTACTCTGAAGTATGTTCAGCTTTGGTGAAAATCGCACAAAGCGTTACTGTGGGTAATGGGTTGGACGAAGGCGTTGACATTGGCCCTTTACAGAACAAAGCTCAGCTAGATAAAGTAATTGAACTTACCGATGACGCCCTCGCTAATGGCGGCAGATTGTTAGTAGGCGGCAAAATGCGTGAGGGCGAAGGTTACTTCTTCCCACCAACCATTATTGCCGATATTACCGATGGTTCACGTTTAGTAGATGAAGAGCAGTTTGGCCCAGTATTACCGGTCATCAAGTATTCCAATATCGAAGACGTTATCGCCACAGCGAATAAAAATGAAAACGGCTTAGGTGGCTCCATTTGGTCGTCAAATATCCCTTTAGCCACATCCTTAGCCAGTAAGTTAGAAACCGGCTCTGTGTGGATAAACGAACATGGCACGGTACAACCTGATGCGCCATTTGGCGGCGTAAAACAATCTGGAATAGGTGTGGAATTTGGAATACTTGGTCTAGAAGAGTACACCTCGGTTCAAACCATTAAGATTAGCCGACGCTAGGATAACGACACTATGCCCATTAAAACAAGTCACACTAGGCTACTGCTCAGTGCCATTACTGCATCACTGCTGTTATCAGGCTGTTCGATGAATACGGCGGGTTTAAATGACGATGCTCCGCAAGATACGACTGAGCGAGCTTCAGCTGCTATAACGGCTGACCCTTCTTTACCTCCACTGGAGATTGAGAAAACAGGTAAGATTGAAGTATTACCCGACCAATACCCTGAAAGCTGGATGTTTATCGACGAATCAAGCTTTACCAGTATGTTCGGTGGTAAGATGATTATACTAGATGTGGCAGAGCCCAATCATACAAAGCGTATTAAAGGCACAGCAGATAAGAACTTAATAGGGAATTTTGCGCGTGCGATCACACGCCCAGAGTTTTACATCATTGAATCATTTCATGAACGTGGCAGTCGCGGCCCAAGAACCGACGTTTTAGCGATTTATGACAAAACAACCCTCAAACCTATCAAAGAAATCGTGCTTAAGCACACCCGCTTAACGGCCATTCCTAGACGCGATGGCGCCACGTTATCAAAAGATGAAAAGTTTTTATATATCGCTAATTTCACGCCTGCGGCCTCTTTCACTGTGGTTGATTTAGACACGCACGAAGTCGTTGGTACTGTTGGTACGCCTGGCTGCGTGCTGCCCTTCCCTACAGGTGAGCGCAGTGTTACGTCCATTTGTAGCAATGGTAGCCTCTTGACCACAACACTTGATGAGAAAGGTAACAAAGCATCGCAACATCGAATAGCCCCCTTTTTCGATACCGATACATCGCCTATTTTTGAACGCCCTATCACTATTGATGGTATCGCCTACTTCCCGAGTTTTGCAGGGGATATGCACGAGATAGACTTATCCGCCGAAGTAGCCCATTACAAAGAAAAATGGAGCTTAACGACCGAACAAGAACGCAAAGTAGGTTGGCGCCCAGGTGGTATCGCATTAATGGATTCTGATGAGCAAGGTTTGCTATATGTCATCATGAATAAAGACGGATTTGATGGTTCTCAAACTCATGGCGGCAATCAAGTATGGGTGTTCGACGCTAAAAACCGCACACGAATAGCAACTATTGACGCCCCTAATTGGGCTGTATCAGTGGCAACTACCCGAGGTAAAAATCCCATGCTAGTAGTCACCAATGGAGAAATGAACCTAGATGTTATTGACCCTAAATCGGGAGAGCTAATACGCACCCTTAGCGATTTTGGCAATATTACGCCTATGATACTGTTTAAGGCATATTGATGAATATTTTTAACTTTTTGTCAGACGTAATAGCTTTATTCCTGTTATGGCTTTTTATGCAAGCAGCCTTGCACAAGCTGCATACCGGCAACGGTGAGTATTACAAGAAAACCCTTGAGGGTTATGGAATAAAAAACGTCAATATGGGTCTTGGCTTACGTTATTTTCTGGGGGTTATAGAACTAGTCGTTGCTTTGGCACTTGTGTTTGAAAGCACTCGCTCTGAGGCGACCATAGTAGCCGTAACACTACTTGGCAGTTATTTACTGGCGATGACTACACAACTTATTCAAGGAAAGCGGGATGTGAGCTGTGGATGCAGCGGCCCAAATTCGCAAATCAAAATTGGCTGGCCACTGATTATAAGAAACGCAGTCCTTATTGCCATGGCGTTAATATGCAGCTTACCAGGAACACACTTTTCAACATCTCTATGGTTTGCAGTCATCATGGCAAGCGCATTTTTAATTTTAACTTACTTGTGTGTCGAAAACTTAATCGCTAACGCACAAAAAATTTCTATTCTGAGGGCTCACTAATGGACTTTATCACTGTTTCCAATAGCGTTTTATGGATCGTCGTTATTTTACAATCCGTTGTTATATACGCGTTAATTAGACAAGTAGGTGTATTGTTTGAACGTGTGGCACCCGCTGGTGCGTTAGCCATCAATCAAACACTAGAGGTAGGCGCGCCTGCACCTAACTTAAGCTTGCAGACGTTGTCGTCAACTTTAGTTGATGTTGGAGGCAAGTCCAAAACTCAGAAGTCCCAACTACTGTTTTTCGTTTCACCTGATTGTCCCGTTTGTAAAAGCTTATTACCTGCCCTTAAATCTGCTGCTAAATCGGAAAAATCTTGGATAGACCTGATTTTAGCCAGTGATGGAAAGCAACAAGACCATAGCGGCTTCGTAAAACAGTACGGCTTGAGTGATTATCCTTATATCGTTTCAGAGCTATTAGGCAAATCTTACGGGGTATCGAAACTCCCCTATGCGGTGGTCATCGACGAAGAAGGCAATGTTGCTTCAATGGGCATCATCAATTCAAGGGAGCATTTAGATAGCCTGTTTGAAGCAAAAGAACGAAAAATTGCGTCAATTCAAGATTTTATGCAGAACCGACAAGCAGACGACAAATTTGTAGAGGTCAAATAAGATGAAGTTTTTAGACCGTATATTTGAAAAAAAAGCACGCGATATAGCCCAAACCAGTGGACGCAGAAGCCTGATTAAAAACCTTGGCGCCACATTGGTCGGCGCCAGCGCCATCCCGCTTTTACCCGTCGCTCGCGCTGCCGAGCCGCAAAAAGCCCCCCAAGAAGCAGGAGACCCAGGCAGTTGCGACTATTGGCGCTATTGCGCAGTAGACGGCTTCCTGTGTGAATGTTGTGGAGGGTCAACCAGTTCGTGTCCACCGGGTACTGAGATGTCGCCGATAACCTGGATAGGTACCTGTACCAACCCCGTTGATGGGCGTAATTATGTTATTTCGTATAATGACTGCTGTGGTAAAACTCAATGCAACACATGCTTATGCCAACGAGACGAAGGAGATAGACCCCTATACCGCTCAGATAAATCCAATGATGTGAATTGGTGCTTGGGCGCAAGCAGTTCAGTTTACCATTGCTCCACCGCCATTGTGGTCGGTATAGCGTTCGATAAATAAGTTCCGATGAAATATTTATTACCCACTCTTTTAACGCTTGGTACTTTGTTCAGTACTGCGAACTATGCTGAAGAGCCCGTAAATGAGCGCCGAGCCTTGTTCAATTACCAGATGATGTGCCAAGGATGTCACGTAGGTGATGGCCGCGGCGGCAAGGATGTACCTAACTTAAAGGGGAAAGTGGGTGTATTTCTACTAACACCTGAAGGCCGAGAATATCTGATTAAAGTGCCAGGCTCAGCTAACAGCGCATTAGACAGCAAACAGCTAGCTGAACTAATGAATTGGATGCTGCCAACAATGGGTAAAGACAGCATGCCGGATAATTTTATCCCGTACACAGAACTAGAAGTGGACACGTTAAGAAAAGAACCACTGATGGAAGTTGTTGAGCACAGAGCTAACTTACTCAAACAAATCTCAGTTCTGCAAAAACAATAACCGTTGAAAACTAAAATTTTTTTGAGATTTAATCACTATGAAAACCAACTTAAAAAACGTGAGTTTACGAATATTGCTTATTGTGAATGCCAGCATCCTCACGGTCCCTACTTTCGCCAGCAGTGAAATTGATACATTAACTGCCAGTTGTTCAGCCTGTCATGGTGCCGACGGAGTAGCCCCCTCCTCTGATTGGCCAAGCTTAGCGGGGCAAAAGCAGGGCTACCTTTTAGCACAGTTAAAAGCCTTTAAAAGTGGCCATCGAACAAATGTTCTTATGGATAATCAATTATCAAATAAATCAGAAGCAGACTTGGTTAAAATTGCCCAGCACTATGCCTCACTCTCTTTTAAAAAGGCCGAGTCTACTTCCATTAATAAAGATGGCGAAAACGTGCGCGCGTCCTGCCTTTCTTGTCACGGTATGATAGGCAAAACTGTTAATGAAACTTGGCCAAATTTAGCGGGGCAAAACCAAGGGTATTTGCTGAAACAACTCAAAGATTTTAGCAGTAAAAAGCGAGACTCAATGATTATGAACGTCATCGCCAGTGAGCTAACCGAGCAAGAAATGAAAGATGTAGCCCAGTACTACGAGCAAATTGGCAGTGAATATTAATTATTAAAGCTACGATATTGCTTGATGTAACTAGTCGTATCAACCGCCTTACTTGGCATATAATCGCCCAAGTATTGGCGGACCGAAGCCGTTGCCCTTGGCAAGTATAAACAACTCCCATCCAATGTAATAATCAAACACCCTAACACTCGCATTTTCTTATTGAGCATTGAACCAGTTACTATTTTGCACGTGGTGCAAAAATTATGAATAACGACTCAACAAGCGATAGCTATTCAGGCGATGCTCTTGACTATAGGTCACCGTCACTAATGATATTTCTCGTGTAGTAAACTCATTCGCCAACATTTCTATTTCTGCCCAGCACTGCTCTGGCGTGCCGATGGTGTAACTTGACTCTACTTGGTCAAAAATTGCCTGCTCAGAGATAGATAAGCGATGATAGCGGTCACGCACTTGTTCGGGTGTTAAGAAATCTTCATGCTGACCAAGTTGCGTAGCAAACTTACGAAATACGGCAGTTCCGGCTATTAATTTTGCCTCTTCTTTGGTTTCTGCACAGAAGCAAGCAATAGCCAATATCCGCTGTAACTCATGGTTATGACCGGCGTCTAGCCAGGCTTTTCGATGCGCGTCAAAGATAGCGGGATTACAACCAGCAGGGTCAATGAACCGCGCCAGCGCTAAATGATATCCTAACTGTCCGGCTAATTTAGCACTGCCACCACTTGACCCTAGCATCCATAAATCGGGCACTGAACTCATATCAGGCATAACATGAATAGCGTGAAAAGGATGATTTGGCTCAAACGTACCGTGAATAAATTGTTCCAGTAGTTGAGCTTGCTCAGCGTAATATTGACTATTAGTAGGACGATGCGGAAAAGCAAGAGCAGCAGAGGTTAGCCCAGTGCCGCCCGGCGCTCGTCCTACTCCCAAGTCAATTCTATTTGGGTGTAAAGTGGCAAGCATAGAGAAACACTCAGCCACTTTTAACGGGCTATAATGAGATAGCATCACACCACCACTACCCACCTTGATACGCCGCGTTACGCTCGCAATATGGGCGATAAGTATTTCAGGGCACGGGTTAGCGAAATGCACGCTGTCATGGTGCTCTGCAACCCAGAATCGATGGTAATTGAGTTCATCACAAAGTCGGGCCAATTCTACCGTCAGTAAAGGGGCTTCTTGTTTACTATGTGATTTATGCGCTGGACTTTGGTCAACAACAGATAATTTTATATTCATTTGGGTACGGCTAATTTTATCGGGTTGGTCTTTGAAAAATAAATGTCACCATGAAAATAGCGAGTGACAAAATCAAAAGGAGCCTGAAATGTTAAAGGGACTGAAACGACAAAGCTGCACATCACCCACATCAAGGGAAATGCACAGCCTTAGCCGCTAAATCATATGCTTAGAGCTGATTCACAGCGATTCTACGATCCGCTTAAGTCCATTTTTTAGTGCACTGACTTCGTCAGCTGAAAGCTGGCTTAAAAACTCCGCTTCGTGTTTTTTAGCAACGCTGAAAAGCTCTCGCTGTAATTCAACACCTTTACTCGTTAAAGAAATTGCGTCTGCATTACATTCGATAACACCTAATTCTTTTAACATATCCAAAGACTGTTTCAATTCCCTTTCAGGCTGCATCACCAAATCACTCAACTCGTCAAAATCTGACGTCGTAGACTGTTTTAGAATCGTTAATATTCGCCAATGTTCCGGCGTAACATTGCATCCATCAATAAGAATGGGGTACAGCTCTTTTCTATATTGCGAGATTGTTGAGTTAAGCTGATAGAGCAAAAAGTCATTCAAAAAATCACTATTGCTATGTACAGCACTTTCGCTATTTAATGCTGGGTGCTGAGAGGTTATGGAATAACTACCGCGAGAAAAAACCAGCGGCGTTTTTGAGTCATTATGTGAATACTCAATGACCTCGCCAACAATAATTAGGTGATCACCACCGTCATATACATTCCAGGTTTTACACTCAAACTGTGCGCCGCAACCTTCAAGTAGAGGCACGCCGCCTAAGCCGGAAGCATAAGCAACATCTTTGAATTTATCTTCTCCGCGACCAGCAAATTTATTCGATGTAGCGACCTGATTTTCGCTCAAAACATTAATAGCAAAGTGTTCAGCATGTTCAAATATCGTGGCGCTATAGGCGTTTTTATCGACACTCCATAGCACGAGTGCAGGATCCACCGACACACTATTAAAGCTACTTGCCGTGCATCCTATCGGTGCGCCATCTTTATCTAATGTAGTGATAACAGTAACACCGGTAGGAAAATGTCCTAAGGCGCTTCTAAAGTCTCTTGGGTCAAACTTAGTATTACTCATGATATTGTCCTACTCGTTGTTAAACTGTTTAGCGCCCTGCTTTGTGCGCAGGTAAGGTACCAATGCCCCAATGTGCTTTGGGGTATTCAGTAATAAGCACACGTATATTTTGCTCTGGTGCGCCGATTGAAGCGGTTACCGCTTCTGATACCGCTTTGATAAGCGCTTCTTTTTGTTCAGTGGTGCGTCCTTCCATCATGTTTACATTGATGATTGGCATCGTTAGCTCCTTTACGTTTAAATGACGTAGTAATTAAATGAATTTGCCTGATAAAGTGCCCAAGTCTTGATAGCGCACGGTAAAATTGTCGCCTTTCTTGACAGGTACTGCAGCGGTAATGGCTCCGATCATCACGAATGAGCCTGCGGGCAATTCTTCACCGCGCTCACCCAGCATGTTGGCAAGCATGGCAACCGACGCAGCAGGGTGACCTAACACGGCGGCACCTGCGCCTACTTCAACGACTTCGCCGTTGACTTCCATGACCACACC
>TARA_R110002012_G_scaffold28754_2_pt1 | contig 11507 bp, 6 predicted proteins | sample TARA_R110002012 | Tara Oceans TARA_R110002012 (sample SAMEA4396515) | marine metagenome | biome: Westerlies Biome; feature: [DCM] deep chlorophyll maximum layer (ENVO:01000326); material: water (ENVO:00002006), including particulate matter (ENVO:01000060) such as... | depth 40 m
CCATAAGGTAGCGGCCGGGCTGGCCAGGATCGCGCACGGCGAGATCAATGAAAAAGCCGGCAACACCTACTTGCGGCTCGCACTGATAGCCATGGCGCTCCAAGGCGTCGATAACAGCCACCTCAAAGTCACTGTCAGGCGCTTTACCTGTTTCTTGGGTGTGTGGCATGTGGCCGGACTCGGCGAACTGCAAAAAGTCTCGCAGGGCCAGTACGCCACGGCTGGAGGTGCCCGTCGCGACCACATCGCTGGAAGTGAAGGAGGCAAATACCTGCATGCGCTTCTTGGAGCGGGTAAACAGCACGTTCAGACGACGCCAGCCAGCGGCTCCGTTGATCGGGCCAAAGCGCTGCGGCACGCTGCCGCCAATCTCCATCGGGCCGTACGTGGTGGAAATGTAGATAACGTCACGTTCATCACCCTGGACGTTTTCCAGGTTCTTGATGAATAGCGGCTCATCGTTTTCTTCGTTGCGGCTGAAGGCCTCCTGCAACGCCATATTTTGCTTGGCCAGTTGGTCCAGAGCGCGCTGAATTTGCTCAGCCTGCTTGACGTTCATGGCGACGACACCAAGCGACTCGTCGGGGCGGTGGAGCAGATGGTGCTCGATGGCCTTGGCAACCACCTCGGCTTCTTCAATGTTGCGCTGCTCAACGAACCGGCCGCGCGTCACCCGCACAAACTTCACCCCGAATTCGTTCGACTCGCGGTTTGGTGACGGGTAGACCACCAGATTGCTGTCGTAAAACGCCCTATTGGAAAAGGCGATCAGGCTCTCATGACGCGAACGGTAGTGCCAGCGCAATCGGCGCAGCTTAAACAGCGGCATAGCCGCTTCGAGGATGCTTTCTGAATCCTGCGCCAGAGAGGTCTCGTCACTGTCTTCGTCGTCATCGCCACCTTGGCGTGAGAAGAAGCTGGTGGGAGGTAGCTGTTTGGGGTCACCGACAACGACCAATTGACTACCGCGCGAGATAGCGCCCAAGGCTTCTTCCGGGCGCAGCTGTGAGGCTTCGTCCATGACGATAATGTCGAAATGGACCTTACCGGCCGGCAGGTACTGGGCGACGGCCATGGGCGACATCATAAAGCAGGGTTTCAGCCCCTGCAGGGCCTCGGAGGCACGCAACATCAGCGACCGGATGGGTACGTGGCGCGTCTTCTTGCCGGCCTCATGCGCGAGCAGCGCAAGCTGGGTACGGTCTTTAACTCGGCCAGAGTTATTGCCATCCGGCACCTTGTGCTGATCGATCTTCGCAGCCAGCTGCTCGCGTTGAAGTTTAGTGAGCTGGCTGTCAATCTCGGCGAAGCGCGCGCGAATGGCCTCTTGGTCCTTACCGGAAAACTGACCCAGCGCAGGATTGCTTTCGAGTACTTGCTTGGCCCAAAGATCCATCAGCCCCAGCAGGCAGGCCTCTTTGGTTCTATCTGCAGGAAGAGTTTGGTTTTCAACCGCGAAAATCACGGCCTCAAAACCCAAGTCAGCCAGACGCTTGCGCAGACGACGGTATTCCAACCAATGCTCAAGCAGTTCTTCGTTTGCTGCTGCCCGTTGCAGGCGTTGCTTGATGGCGGAGAGATCATCCTGATCCACCCCCTTCCACCAGTGGACCGCCTCTATCTCAGCTTTATCGATGAGGTTGGCCGAGGCACGCTCCCAAGCCTGCAACGCACCCGCTAGCTGCTGACCTGTGGTGTTCCAATTACCAACCAACTGCTCAGCCTGCTTGGTGGTGCAGCCCGTCAATTGAGGCACCAGCAGGTGGCGTATCGACAATGTCATCACTGGGCGAATAAAGGACACTGTATGGCGCCAGGCGATTAATCGACCACGTTCCTCAGCAAGATTGTCGAAGCTGGGCAGATCGTGTCCTGCAAAGCACGCAAGGAGTTCGGCATTGTTCTGCAGGCTTATGGCGCGCTCCTGCCAACTTTCAACTGCTTGCGCGAGCGCCAGTACCCGGCCGGTGGTCGGTGCCTGCTCGTTAATTAGCGGCAATAGCGCGTCAAGCGCGCTGCCCAGCTGGTTGATGAGCCGCAGGTAAAGGCCCGATGGAGCGAGCAAGTCTTCCGACTTGAGTTGATGCCCATCCAGAGGAAGCGTACTTTCCAACTCATTGCGATGAGACAGCACATCTGAGAGGTACTCTTCGAGCTCGCTGGCGTGATCTCGCAAGCCCTCCAGTACCTGGGGGCTTTCTTTGAGCAGATATTCTGCAATCCAAACATTGCCACCGAAGCCACGCCCGCACTTGTCACGAAGCATGCTGTACCATTCACGCAGGGCAATAAGCTCGCTGGTTTTAGTCTCCTCGTCGATGAAGTGCTCACCGAGCTTCTCGCGAAACGCCGATTCAGTTATCAGGCGATTCTTCTGACGTTTAAACGCTATACCTCCGGGCAACGCCTGAAGAGCGACCTTCAACTTAATGCCTGGCCGCACCATGGTAAGCACTTCTGCCTTTGCGGCCCTCCATCCGCTCTTGAACCAGCGGAATAACGAGTCATCTGCCAGCACTCGTTGCAAGTCCTCCAGCCGTGTGTGGCTAGGCAGACGATCGATAGTGAAGACTCTGGAAGATTGCTCTTCGAGCTGTTTGATGTCCGCTAGAAGCTCGCTTAGCTCGGAAAGCACACTGTCTAGAGTGTCATCTTCAAAGCGCTTGTGACGCCACTCCGCTAGGGCAACAGGCATCTCTAGCAACAGCTCAAGCAATAGGCACATCTGCTCTATGCCCTGCTTATCAGTACGCAGTGACTGGACGGTAGCTGTTTTTGTGATGATTTGAATCAGTCGCTGGGCCCTGGGCGCCTCCTCGATGAGCTCTTTGGCCTCTAAAATCAACTCAAGAAGGTCATCCAGTTTCAGGCCGCTGTTGTCATTGTGCTGTCGAATTTTCGCGCAAGACTGCTTAATTGTGTCGAGGGCATCAGGTGAGGCGATAACGCTGGAGTGCAAGGCCTCGCTCAGGCTGACCTGCTGCTCCATCAACTGGTCCATGCCTTCTAGCCAGTCTTGGAGTGCTTCACAGCTGGCCGTATCGAGCCGGTTGATTAGATCCCAATCTTCATCACCTTTCGGCATAGGCATCGCCGAGAGCGCATCCGCCAGGTGCCGGATGGCATAAGGTGAGAAGATTGCAACCTCGGCTGTTTGAAGCTCGACGGAGGCCTGGGTGCGCGCTACGTTCAGCTCATCAAGTGCCGTTACTGTGTTTTTCAACTGAAGCAAGATGTCGGATTGCTCAAGCCCGCTTATCTGCGTTTTGGTACAGCCAAACCATGGGTGGGTCTCCAGTTGACCAGTCTGGCCTGCTTCTTCAGCTGTTTTTTTGTAAATGTGGGCGAAGTAACCCGCTTGCTCATAAATCTGGTTTTTATCCAAATTGGCTGCGTTAACCGGGTGGAAGTCGGTAGGACGGATGGCAAGGCTTTCACGCAGGCGGGTGGCCTGCATCAGTATCTGATGCGCAGTTAAACCAGTGCTTGCATGCAAAGCATGCAGTTGCCTGACATGCTCATTGAGCTGCTGCTTTAATCGCTCGTAATTATTGATCAGGTCGTTCAGCTGGCGCGGTTGTCGATGGCTACCACGATTACTTATGCGCTGCCCAATGCTCGTGGCTACCGCGCTCTTCTGACTCTTGTGACTGTGCAGCTCCAAGCAAAAATCACCTAGCCCGGCGCGCGTGAGCCTATTTTTAACAACCTCCAACGCTGCCCGTTTTTCGGCTACGAAGAGCACCTTTTTTCCCTGCGCCATGGCGGCAGAGATCATGTTGGTGATTGTTTGCGATTTGCCGGTGCCTGGGGGCCCCTCGATTACCAAGTCTTCACCACGCATTACATCGACCAAGGCGCTGTGCTGCGAGCTATCAGCATCATCGATCAGAGGATAGTTTTGATGCACATCCTGAAGCTCGTCGATAGCGTGCTCGCTGCTGAAGCCACTGGCGGTGGACTCGGGTCGTTCGCTATCGGTGAGGCCAATCAGAAGCTGCACTAGACTGCTCTGGAGTATGGCCTGATTTTTACCGGGCTCTAGATCCAGGTACATCATTAGTTTGCCGAACTCGAATAGACCCAGGGAAGCAAAACGGTGCAACTTCCAACTAGGCTTCAATTCGAGAACAGTGTCCCTCACACGAGCGAAATATTCTTCCGGAAGCAGATCTTCAGTAATACGCGGCAGAGCAATACCAAAGTCGCGGCGTAACTTTTCCCGGAGCGATAGGTTCGTGAGAATGTCCTCGCCGGTATACACAACCTCATAGTCGAAAGTCGCTGTTTTAGGGTTGAGCTTTCCTTTCTCCAGGCGGACGGGTAACAGCATGAGAGGAGCAAGGCGCGTGCTGTTCTTCCCGACTACCGACTCATCCCATTCGAGAAAACCGAATGCTAAGTAAAGAATGTTGGCACCGGTTTCATCCAGCGATAAACGTGACTGTGTATGCAGTATCTGCAGTCGTGACTCAAGTTCGGAGGGGTAGTAAAGCGTTTGAATCGCATCGTCAGCGTGCTTGTCGCAGGGATCCTCTGATGCTGATGGCAGCTCGTAGTTGGTTTCCATGCCCAGGATCTGCGCCCAGGTTTCAGCAGTCGGCGGTTTCTTCAGCTCGCTCACACTGCCTGTTTGCTCGTCGTATTTGAGATAGCCTTGCTCAATCAACTGACGCTCAGTCGGTTCGGGAACCGGCGCGAAGCGCATAGTCTGCTCGCTGGTCAGAGACTCAAAAAGCTGATCGGGAAGCTCATCGATAATTCGTGCGAAACGCTTGGAGCGAGCATGCGAAAAATTAAGCAGTCTGTTTCTTGCACTGAGGTCTAAAAGGCGGCTGCGCAGTTTTTCCAAGCTTTCTGGACTGTCGCTGGCAGGTTCCTCAAGATCTTCCCAACTGCTTTGATTGTCGACTTCGCTCTGTTGCCTGTCGGCTTTCCAGTTTTTATCAAATCGAAACACCGAGCCGCCACGGCCACTGCCTTTCTGCAGTTTACCTAGCGCGATCAAATCTTCTCGAAGTGACCAATAGTCTTCGTCGGTAACCACAAGGTCATGCAGCTCTGCCCTGTGATCAAGGCGCTGCTTCAGCGTTTTGTTACCTACTGCGGCTCCATCTCCTGGCACCAACTCCAATATCCAGTCCTGTATGAGCGTCCTTTCATTGACTGCCAAAGGTCGGTTGGCTGGGGGCTGTGCCGTCATGTAAATCATCCATTGGGTAACGTTAATGCAGATCTGGATTGTCGGGACAAAAGGCTTGAAGGCGGGACATTTGGAACGTCTCGAGCGCTGCTGCATTTGCAGAAGCCATCCTTGGTGTCATGCGGCAAACTGTGACTGCGTTCGCATTACAGTAGCGCGCAGCGCTGACGTGGTAAAGAATGAAGAGCTCATTCCTAAGCAAAACGGAAAATATAGGAATTATTGGGGTGATGCGCACAAAGTGCCAGTGAGTCAAATAAACAGATAGTTAATTTCTTCTCTGCGGTAGACCTACCGTGCGGCAAGAAAATTATTTTGACTGGCAGGCAATGTTTGCACTGCATCATAGTGGTCTAAGCTCACGTGACGCCAAGACGCCAAACGCTTCAACCAACAAGGACGCAAAATGAACGAAAATAGAGTAGAAAACCTGTTAGAGCAGCTTGTCGAAATCAATAAAGTCATTCTCACCGAGCTTTCTGAGATGCGTGCTGACGTAGCAGAAATAAAGAACGAGATGAGTTGGGTAGATGACCATTCGTTTGCCAGTACCCTGATAAACCGCATTGGGGAAGCATCATCAGATATTGCCACTGAACTTGACTGGGCTAAAGACTTGTCGTTCGCAAAAACGGTCGTTGATGGGATCGACAACATCACAATGTCCCTCGCGAACATCGAGGCAAATACCTCCGGCCTCTGAAGTCATTCACCCTTTTCCCGCCCATTCTAACCGAAGACGGGGCTGCATCACTGTGAGCCAGGGCTACTAACGGTGTGTGATGACTGAATCGGCACTGACTCGGCAGACCCATCCGAGTAGCTGCTTTGGCCGATTTTAGCCACTCGTAAAGAGCTGAAACCGGCCCAGGCTGTGTAAAAACTCCCAGGACGACTCACCTGGTCAAAACCTGATCCAGAAATCGCGCTTATACGTGAACTCTTGGTCTGTAGACCAGCCGCACTGTTTCAGAAACCACGTAGCAGCGCGCACTTCGATTTCTGGTCGACGTTTTTACACACTCTGGGCCAGAAACTGCCGGTCATAGGTGTGCAAATATTAAACCTGCCCGCTTCTTCGAATTTTCTACGATTCAGGACGGAATAACGTTGCCTAGCGTCTACTGTCGACAGGTGATCTGGAAAAACCGTGGAGGCTAGATGAGTGATCAAGATGAAGAGCTATGGATCTGCAGCCAGTGTGTCGGCGAGCCGTTCCTCTCGAGCGAGATCGCAACAACAGGCAAGATTGCTGAGTGCTCCTACTGTGAGAGCGAAGGTCAATGCTGGACAATCGAACACCTGGCGGATCGGATTGAGCAAGCCTTCGACGAACACTACATTCGCACATCCCCTGAACCAGATGATTGGCAACAGAGCCTACGGCGGGATAGAGAGTCGGATTACGAATGGGAGCCAGAAGGTGAGCCCGTTCGCGATGCTATCGAAGGCGCAGTCCTCATTCCCGATGAGGCGGTTTCGGATGTACTGGAAGTTCTCTCTGAACGGTACTTTGACTTCGACACGGCAGCGATGGGAGAGGAGTTCGAGTTTAACGCTGACTCGTACTACGAGCAGAAGGATTCTAGCGGCATTACCTGGCAGTATGAGTGGCGGCAGTTCGAGAGAACGCTGAAAACTGAGGCAAGGTACTTTTCTCGGGCAGCTACAGATCACCTTGCAGCTGTGTTCGGGAGGATAGATCAGCTCGGCAGCTTAGATGGCAAGTCGGTGGTAAGGGACGCAGGCCCCGGTACGCCGATTGAGGTTCTTTTCAGAGCACGAGTATTCCAATCGGAGGAGCCCCTTAAAGAGGCACTTTGCCGCCCCGATCGACACCTAGGATCTCCCCCCGCCCGTGCCGCAGCAGCGGGCAGAATGAATGCTCGAGGTATCTCGGTATTCTATGGAGCCACCTCCGCAGATGTTGCACTCGCTGAGGTGCGGCCGCCAGTCGGCAGCAAGGTCGCTTTGGCTACTTTTAGAATAATCCGCCCCCTGCGCCTTCTAGATCTTTCCGCGCTTGAAAATGCGTCTGACGCCGGGAGCGTGTTCGACCCGACGCTGCTCCAACGGCTGGAACGCGTGTCCTTCCTGAAATCGCTCGGTCGCAAGATGACGCGGCCGGTGATGCCCGATGATCAGGAGTTCGACTACCTGGCCACCCAGGCGGTGGCTGATTTCCTGGCGACAGAAAACGATCCGCCATTGGACGGCATCCGCTTCAATTCGACACAGTCAGAAGAGGGGGACAACATCGTGCTGTTCCACAAGGCGTCACGCGTGAAGAACATGGATCTACCAGCAGGTGTTGAGCTGAATGCCAACACGATGGGTAGCGATAGTGATGGTAACCACCCCGACTACAGCGTGCGGGAGCAAGCCTCCATGCTGGACGAGGCTGAGAGAGCTCCGGCGTCAAAATCCTGGGCTATGGCATTTCATCATGTCCGTGAGGATGAAGATATGCGCGAGGAATCGCTAGACGTCATCCCAAGTTCGTTGCAGGTGCATCATGTCAAAAGAGTGAAAGTGGAATGTGATCTGTACAAGGTAGAGCGTTACCGTCACCAGATAAGGAAGGACTGAATCGCTGTCTTCTAGCGGTGGTTTCTTCGATAAAACCGTGTTTTTTGATTTGGCAAAAATAGACGGTTTTGTCAGGTTCTCTTTTGCAAAAAACTGCGTATAGAAAGGCCATTCGTCGACACAATTAATGATGCTCTCAATGGCAGGGAGCTTATCTCGACTCTCGATTTCAGAATAGAAAACAACACAACAGCGGATAATATGTATCCCTGCGTGTATCCCTGAATTTTAATAGCACTAACAACCTGTTATTTACCAAATAGTTAGGATCAGATTAAAGGTGACCCCGGCACCAAATAAGCAAGACCTAAGACCCTGATTATCCTCGTGATTTTCAGGTTTTTTTGTGCCCTAAATTTGAGACTGTCGGAAAAGTGTCAGATTCACTTCGTTACGATTTACGTATTACCAACCTCACCAAGCTTTCATTCCAATCAAAGTCTGGCAGGTATCTAGAGTAGCGGAGGCTGTTCAATCGATGCGCAAGCTTGCCGCGTCGATTGGCGTAATGCCCTCGTCGATATATTGGCACGTTAAGAACAAGGAAGAGCTGCTGGGCGAGATATTCCTGGACGGGGTCTGGACCTTTTCAAAATAGATGCATCGCGTGCTGCCCAGCACTGCCCCACCAGCAAGATTGAGGCTCTGCTCAGAGTCTTCTTTTGGCATTCGGTCTGGAGCAACCCAGCCACTACGACATTTTCTTTCTGAGTAAAAAGGCGCAAGCAAACGAAAACGTCTTGCGTCAATTCTCATCGCTGCGCCAAGGTGCCTTCAAATACTGGTTGATCGTATCCGAGAATGTTATCGCGCCGAGCTGTTCAGGCATGACATCAGTATTGAGCGCACAGCGATGCTGATGTTCAGCTCATCGCAAGGCATGATGACCATGTATCGGAACGACCGGCTTGGTGAACACGAAGAGCATTTCATCCGGATATACCGTAACAGTTACCAACTGATTGAAACGCTGTTGCTGGCGCAGTAACGCCGCGCTGCGACTGGCGTGATGGTTACCGATATCCTTATGCTGTCCTGAATACTGCTGCAATGGCCAATATGCTGGAACCAACATGCTGAATTGGAGAGAAAGGCGTGACGCTTCTGGCGTACGCTATCTGCTGGAAACGGCACAAGATGATGGCGTGGACATCCAAGCCTGTCTGGCAGGGAGTGCCATCTCGGCAACTGCTCTGTTAGAGCCCGGTGTAACTATCGAGGCGTGGCAAGAGCTGGCAGTAATTCGTAACTTGATACAGCAAGGTATCAAGCCCGACTTTGGGTACAGACTTGGTCGACGTTATCACTTGACCAGCCTCGGCCTCCTCGGATTTACCATGCTGGCCAGCGATAACCTGGAAAGCGCATTGGCGTTACTGGATCGATTTCAAACGCTGGCACTGACCATCTGCCCGGTAACGACTGAGCGGCATCCTTTGGGGCTTTGGGTTTTCTTTGATGAACGCGTTCTTCCTGCCGACGCTCAAAGCCTGGTAGTCGAGCGTGGGCTTTCCGGCATCATCAGCTTGGCGTCAGAACTGATGCAACGCAATGTTCAGCCCCTTGAAGTACAGGTAAAGCACAGCGCACCAAACCAAGCAGATCAACACCTCCACGCAATGCCCTACGCCATACAGTATTCAACACAGCGCAATGGAGTGCTATTCGCCCAGCAGGACATGGTCGCGCCAATGCCCCAGGCAAACCTTAGCTCACGCTTTGAAGGTGAGCGCCTGTGCACACAACTCATCGTCGAGCTCGACCTATCGCCGACCAGCTCGGTAACGGTTCGCCGCGTTCAGGAAGTGCTGCTGGAAAGCGCTTCAACGCTAATGACAAGCAAGCAGGTGGCGGACGCCATTGGCCTCTCGGATCGCACGCTGCACCGCAGACTGGCCGCCGACGGCAAGACCTTCGCCATGGTCAATGACGGCATAAAGCAGAAAATGGCGGAACGCTTACTCGCCGAATCAAATATCAGCGTTGCGGCAGTCGCGCAGCGATTAGGCTACGCGGAAGCCGCGAGTTTTTCTCGCGCCTTTAGCCGCTGGACGGGCACCGCACCAGGGCGGTGGCGCAGAAGCGTGTAGGTACCATAGTGCTTTAACAAGTAACCTTGAGAGACGCCATATTTCCTTTCCGGCGCTTATAACTCAGCTCATTGGTTTGGCATACGTACAACGCTAGGCAGTCATGAAACTGCAAAAAAATGACGCTAAAACCATGAGCCTAAAAGACAAGATGCGCCATAGCACACCTAGTTTTGAAATGGGCTTGAGCACCACCAAAGATAAAGAATGTCTGCTACAATTCTTCGCCACAACGCTAGGGACCGGCAATCAAGAATCTGCTGCAACTCTCAAGCCATGAAGTCAATAAAGACAGGCCGCCGAGAAAGATCAAAGGCACTGTCATAACAATGATTTGAACTGTTCAGGTATCCAGATTCCGATGAGCTCTCCACTTGTATCCATCGTCATGGCTTGCTTCAATCACGCTAACTACGTGGAGAAGTCCATCCGCTCTGTCATGGAGCACGACTACGACAACATCGAATTCCTTGTGGTAGATGATGGTTCGACAGATAACAGCCTGGCGATTATTCGAGCGCTTCAAGCCGAGTATGGTTTCAAAGTGATAACGCAGGAAAACCAGGGCGTTACCAAGGCCGTAAACACAGGTTTTTACGCCACCAACGGCGAGTATTTCGCCTCGTTTGACTCTGACGACATCATGCTGCCCGGGCGAATACGCCTCCAAGTCGAGTACCTGCAAACACGACCTGAAGTAGGCGGCTGTGGCGCCAACTTTGAGTATATAGACGCCCAAGGCAACCATAAGCCGGGGGCGCTTTTCAAAAAGGCTGCGAGCTACCAATTTCACGATTTCTTCGTTGACCGCAGATGGCTCGGTGGCCCTACTGCGTTTTTTAAAAGGCAGGCGATACTGGACGCTGGCGGCTATGATCTGGATAATCCGATACAGGACACGCATCTGGAGCTCAAGGTGGCACATGCAGGCTACCGCCTGGATATTATCGAAGATATCGTCACCCTATATAGAAGGCACGGTACAAACATATCGTCCAACAACAAGGGCAACTTCAAATCTCATTTACTGGCAATCAACCAGTTTCAGGCGGAGCCGGGCTACATAGCAGCCAAACGAGGCTTGATTCACGCTGAACTAAAAAAAGCCGTTGCTGAAGACCGCGCCTATGCCAAGGAGTTGTTTGCTCTGTTACCGCTCAAAGAGTGGAACACAAAAACACTCAAGCGCTTCTGGCGCTATTCCAGAAAACGCCTCTCACCCGACTTCAGTAAACTGAAAACACGACGACGAGCGGTCTGACAGAGCGCTATTCAGACCTGTAAATAGGCTTGACTGGCAAGCCTGAAAGCTTTGTATCGGCGGCATGCGCTTATGGTCAAAGTACGATGGCATCGTGAGCTAGGCTCACGTTAGCCTCGCGTAACAGCAAACAACGATAACCAGTCGACAGCTGTACAGCACGACACTGAAACCTAATTGCAACATAGTAATTCCGTTGCTAGATTCAATAAACTAACTCACTGAATATGGAAACGCCCACATGAAACGGATCTTACTCGGCACCGTCCTGGCTGCAGCTTCAATTAACGCCTTCGCTGCTGCTCCCGGCGGCCCTAGCTGCGGCTGGGGTAACATGTTGTTTGAAGGTCAGAGCGGCCTGCCC
>TARA_R110002012_G_scaffold14822_2_pt1 | contig 11496 bp, 9 predicted proteins | sample TARA_R110002012 | Tara Oceans TARA_R110002012 (sample SAMEA4396515) | marine metagenome | biome: Westerlies Biome; feature: [DCM] deep chlorophyll maximum layer (ENVO:01000326); material: water (ENVO:00002006), including particulate matter (ENVO:01000060) such as... | depth 40 m
ATTCCGTATGCAGATGGACTTTTTGTTGCATCAATATTATTTTGTGTAGACATATTTTTACCAAAAAGTCTACCTCCTATTTCTGCCTCTCCTCCTAATACAACACTTCCACTAGCATTTAAAGGAGTTTGGAAAGCTGTATTAGTTCCTAATGTTCCTCTAGTTTGTATCATATTGTCTTTCATGTTCATATTATTTGCAACAGATAAACTAGGTCCAAATCTAAATCGACTTCTTGGATGATCTGGCATTGTAAAATTTTGATCAGGTCCTGCATTTATAAGTGAAGGATTGTAATTTGCTCCAAATGTTAATCTTTCATTTCCAACACCACCAAACCCAGTTCCAAAAAAGTTTCCACTAAGTTTAGGATTAAAATAATCTGCTTTAGTATTTCTTGTAGCTAAAGGCATATCTAAATAATTTTCATATTTATTAAATAGTCTTGTTCCTGGATTATATGGATTTTCATATGCTCCTCCATTTTGATACATTTTAAGTCCTCCTGATTTTCTTGATCTAGGAACAGTTCCTTTTACAGGAGGAAAGCCTAATACTTTTTTTCCATTCACTACGTGATATACTCCTATTGAAACTTGGCTTTCTTTGCTTCCTGTTTTATTAAGATTTATTAGTTTTCCACCAACTTTTTTATAATTTTTTGGTATTCCGTTTGTAACATTTATTAAGTTACTGAAATTATCGTCCTTTTTACCGGCCGTTTGATATAGTTTTTTATTCATTTTATTTATATGTTTTACGTACTGATGCTCCAGCAGAGTACAAATTTAGTAAATTATTGCTTAAGTTGTTATAAATTAGCCTAATTCCTGCCCATTTATCTACAAACTTTCTTCTTTGATGCCATTCTTTGGCTGTATTTATATAAGATGGGTTTATAGTCTCACTCATTCCATCAATCAAAAACATAGATTGTGTAGAAGAAGTTGTTATAGTCCCCTGGTTAGCTCCTCCTATAATATTAGGATTTGCTAAGGTGCCCGCCATATAGTAGACACCGTTATCTACGGCTACTGCAGCCATATCTCTAAAGTTATTAATTTTCCAACTATTTCCTACTTGTCTTGTATTAACCAAATATTCTATAGGTGTTGGTATTACAATGCCATCTTCTATATTGTCTGCAGATATTTGCAATGTGTTATATATAAAGAAACTTGTAAAACCATTATTTAGTACATTTACATCTGATCTATTAACTGTGTCTAGTGCATATTCAAAACTTCCAAGCAGTGTACTTTCTTCTCTAAACTCATTATGAATATATTCTATTTCAAATGGATATATATATTGGTCTATACCTTGTAAATTATAAAAACTTCCTCTATTAGATTCTATATTATGTTTCCAAATTTTATGATTTCCAGCATTAAGACTAAGATCAAAATCAGGTATAGAGTAAAAATTATCTGATGTATTAAAATAAATATATGGAACGTAATCGTGGAATCCACACCACACATTAAACTCTGGATAATACGAAATTGTCCAACCTGTACTTTCAAAATATGCTGAAGGTAAATCCCAAGAAATAGGTACATATTCAATTACATTAGGACCTCCAGGATTATCTAGCACATGCGCAGCTACAAATTGTCCTATTTTACAATCAAACTTTATTGCTCCATCAGGTATTGACGATCCAGCGTAATCACTAGATGCCCAATTTAAATATAAATTATACCCATCAATAAACAATTGTTTAGGTTTAAGATCTTTTTTAGTTAATAAAATTCTTTTAAATTTAGGATCATATACAGAAGTTAATCCTAAACCTATTAAAGGATTATCGAAAATACCAGAAATACAAGGTGCATTATAACCATACTGTTCTAATGTAAATGGTAAGTTGTCTTTAAACCAATTTTCCATTCCTGCATTACTAACTTCAGATAGTTTATCTTTCATTAAAAATACTTTTCTAGAATTTACGTCTACAAAAAAGTATCCTTGAGGAGAAGTTAATGCAGCCCATTGAGATTGTGTTCCTCCATAACCTTTATCTGCTTGTAATATTTCATCTGGCTCTTGCACAAATATATCTCCACTACCAACAAAAGCTTCACTTCCATCTTTCATTTGCATTTGTTGTTTACCTTTAGTAACATACAAACTTTCTTCCATATGGAAATACAACAAATTATTAAATGTAGATAGTTTCCATAACTCGCCTCTATTTTTAGGAATGTCTTTAAATTCATTTGCTAAAAATAATCTATAGTTATCAGTTAAACTTGTAGTATCTCTTTTAACACTTCTATGAGCTCTTGTAGGAAATTCTGTTTGCTCTATTTCTTTAATAGGTAAAGGAAATGCAGGTCTTAAATCATTTTCTGAAGAAAAATTATCATCATATTTTAAATTGTCTTGATGAGTGTAATCTATATCTCCGCCCATTCTTAACATTCTTTTTGCAATAGATCCTGGAAAGTATAAACTATTATCATTTTCAGTATGTCTAAAATTAATATTATCTGAACTTTCTACAATGTGATAATGTATAGATTTTCTAGGTTTAGATATATTGTTAGCGTCATTGTGAGTCAAAGTAGATCTAAAACCATATCTAGCTATATATGTGTCACCTCCAAATATTCCTTCTGGTTCCACATCTACAGTTTTAAATGTTGGGCTTCCACTGCCTACTATAAAGTTACTTAAATCATCTCCTATAACCTCAAATCCAGTCCATACTAAATCTTGGTTGTCTATAGACTTATAAACATCAGTTTTAAATGCGTGTAAATTAATCATCATTGACTGACTTCTTCTTAAATTATGTTTATCAGCTGCACTTGCTGTACTATATGTGTAAGGATCTAAATCATTAATTAAAGGGTTAACTAAAATTGCAGGTAGATTTGGATGTGCTCGTCCATATACTGATATGTCTGCACTACTTAATCCGCTATATATATTAGAATCACCTCTTTCGCTTCTAATTTGTGTAGATCTTATTTCGTGATTATCTTTTAAAGAAAATATTAAAGAGCTTTCTCCAAACTCATTCATAACTTTTCCTCCAAATCCTAATGCCGCAGCTTCAAATATACTGTCTCCAGGTAAATATGTTTTTGCTTTTTGACCAAGCATTCTAGGAGCTGAAACTTGGTGTCTTGGTTCATTAGTATTTTCATCATTAAATGCTACAGAATTAGCCGCTTGATAATGACATCCTGCAAATATTGCACTTTCTATTTCTTTTGCATAACAATTAAAAGCTGTATCCCAACCCCAAAATTGCTCTATCTTTCTAATAGGTTCACTATATGAATCGTTTCCATCGTCTAGTATAATTTTAGACAGCATTTTTCTGTCTTGCTTTAAACTAGGACCATTCCAAACAAAATTAAAAACTCTATATTCAGGTTTTATATGTGTAGCTCCAGCTAAACTATTTTGTGTTCTAAGTAAATTAAAACTATTAAATGAGAAAGCTTTCATAGCTCTTTCGTCTGGTAGTTCTGTGTAAGCAGGATTACCTGAAGACGGATTTGCTACATAATTATATAAATTTGGAGAAGCTGCAAAAGTATAATAAGCAGAACTCCAAGGATCTTTAGAGTATAAATGTTCAGCTACACTACCTACAGTAGATAATATTTGATTTGCATCTTGGTTTCCAGACGTTTCTTCACACCTTCCAATAATTGCTTTTGAAGGCTCCATTGGTGTTATAATACCTTGTCCTAAAATTCGTTTATCTTCATGTTGTCTTTTAGCCCTATATATTCTAAAACCTTGAATTTTATTAGCTATATCTTCAGGTATTTTAATGTCTTCTAACTCAAATCCTAATGCTTTTACAGTATGAGATAATTTAACATCATGAAAATCTTCTGGTTCAGCTATATCCGATGAAGGAGTTACTTCAAAGTAAATTTCATTTTTATCATTATTAGTTACATTATCAGCAGTAAAGTATCTATTCCAATATCCTGCGTTATCTCCATTACCTTTAATTCTTACATAGACTTTATCTCCAGTGTCTAGATTTACAGTGTTTGTCCATCCAAAGGGAAAACCACCACTTACTGTTGCAGTCCAATAATCTGTATCGTCACCATACCAATTATGTGTATATATAGGAGTTATTTGCCCCATTGTATCTTCTTTTACAAGTTGTGATTTACCGGTATGCATTTCACCGTCAGAAGCTATTCTAACAAAGTATGATGCACGCACTGTCATTGGTTGGTCTGCTACAAGATACTTATTATTTGTCCATAAAGCATCTGCCATTCCTGGAGGAGTAGTTGAAGCATTAAAATTAGTTGGCTCTTTTACAATATCGCCAGTTATACCAGCACCTCCTCCCCATCTTACCGTTTGCCATGCTGTAGTTATAGAAATTCCTTGGCCACTATTAATACCTGTTGCCTGTCCACTATGAAAACCAAAACTATTAGGAACTGTAGGACCGTTAGTAAATCCATTATATGCAAGACTGGCCCAAGCTTGTACTGTATTGTCATTTATTAGCCCTCCAGATCCTGTAACTTCAGAAGTATTATTATGTATAGTTTTGTGTGTTGGATGGCCATTAGACGGAAAGTGATGATGTCTTACATTACTATTTTTTAATGTTGAAATAAAAGAATCATTTTGTGCGTCAAACACATCAAAGTTATCGGTATCTGGATAAATTTCTGTAGCATTCTGCCAATAGTTCATATTTCTATTACCACTAACATTACTATAATCGTAGTTATGAAATCTTCTAATAACAGACGGATTTATTTTTTTAAAATCATTATCCCAACCTGCAGAATCTAATTCTAATAAATCATTTCCAGTATTTTCTCTCCCTGGTATATGATAAGCATAAGACATACTACCATCATTCATAATAAATGCAATATAAAAAGCATATACCTCATCTCTTGTGTAACCTTTATATTTAAATATATTAGGTGCATATCTATATGATTTACTATGGTCAATTGTTTGTACTTCAGGTGTTGGATTATTAATTCCTCCACTTCCCAACCCCATACTATCAACAGGTGTATTTTTAAAACCAGTTTCAATATTATCTACAGAGATAATTACTTCGTCAAAATTTTCAATAGTTTTAGTAACAGCATTTAGTTTTATATTATTAGCATATTTTTGATAGCCTAAATCTTTTGTTCCTGTAGTGTTTCCTATATATAGTACTCCGTCTAACTGATTAATAGTTTTAGCTGTTTCATAAGAAATAGTATCTATAATTATTTCTTCTAAAGCTGCAGGAGAAAATCCTTCAATACCACTAAAAGTAACATTTAAATTAGATGCAGATATTGGTATTTCCATATCATTTAATCTATATGCATCTATAGTATCTTGAGTTTTTCTAATAATAACAGGACGTAAAAATTTATAGTCTTTATTCATATTAGTTACATCCCAAGTAATAGCTTTAGATGTTTGACTAGAAGAAGGCGCACCATCTTTTTTAGTAGTAGGTCTTGTATGATCTCCTTCGTCTACAATAGCTACTGGATTAGAAACAGTTAAAAAATTAGTAGCTGTATAAGAATCGTCTACATATGCTAAAGATAAATAATATACTCCTGTTAATAATCCTCCTCCTTCTTTTACAGTATTTTGATAGTTTTGCCCAAGTTGATTATATTCTAATATATTTATATGAGGAACAGGACCAGAATTTGGAAATAAATTTAACAAATCAATATGTTTATCGTGAGAAGTTCCTGGATTTATATTGTATAAAAATTGAGGAGGAGACTCTAGTTGTAAGGTTACATTTAAAACTCTTGGTGAATTTAAGTCATCTGTCCAATAAACAAGTAATTCTCCTTTAGGATTTATATTAAATGTTCCTTCAATAGGAAAATTTATATTAAAGTTTAAATCTACTTTGTCTCCAAAGGCAGTAATATTTGGAGCATATATTGTTTGAAATACACCGTCTTCCCATTTTCCTATACGTGAATGACTTTGATTATCAAGAAATAAAATAATAGCTTTATCATTAGCTACTTCTATAATACCTATAACTTTATTTTGTATACCAGCACTAGATACTATATCTCCAGCAAGTTCTGTTCCTCCCTCATTAGATATAACTCCTTTTTTTTCATTTATAATAGCATTTTTTGCATATCTCCACGTACCCTCAGGTTGGTCAATATGCGACATATCTTTAAATAAACCTTTTAAAAATCTTTTTTTTGCCATTAATTTCTATTTAAATCTTCTCTTGTATTCATTTGTTCAAAACCTAAATCATGCCTATTCATGTTAGGTATCATTCTAACCCACTGATTCATAAAAGATTCGTACTTATCAATGTCTGGATAATTTGCAGCATTTCTTGCTTGACTACAATAATATTTCCATTGTTGTTCTGCAAAATCATATTTAATACCATTAACTTTAAACATAGGATTAAATAATAAAATCTTTTTATATATGTACCAAAACATAGCTTCTTTAAAACTTATTTCATCTGGCACTAAAGGATAACAATCTTCGTCTGTTGGAAAAGCCATGTAGCTTAAACATATTTTACCACTAACAAACGATGTTTTTATGTACCCTTCATCTACTATATACGTATCTTCATAATGAGCATTTTCATTTACACATCCTTCACAGTGCATACTTCTATGGAAATTACTTGATCCATATTGTAATGGTTGTAATCTACTGCTATCTGAAAAATAGATATTTTCTATTATAACAATTCTACTGTTTATTTCGTGTAACACAGAAGCTGTGTCAGAATACTCTAATCCAGCAGCTTGTGCATCTACAATAGCAGCTTGTAAATCTTTTACTTTTGTAGTAAGTGTGTCTAACTCAGAAGAGTCTGTAGGAGATACAGAACTATTTATTGCTACTTGATTTATATAATACAAATCACTAGGTATTAACACTTTATGATCTGCTACATTTAAAATACATTGTTTTTTTGATAACTGTGGCGCAGACCCTATATGTTCTAGCGCCTCTCCTATCCATTCAATAGCATCATCAATCCAGTTATCATTTTCTGGTTTAAGGTCTCTAAAAACTTTTCTTATTATTTCTTTACTTGATATTGTTTTATATATAGCCATAATATTATTTTATATTTCTTCAATAGGAGACAATAAAAATCCCCCTTGCTCATACATCTCTGGTCTGCATACACCTCCTGTTTTACATTTCCATTTTTTTAAAGATAAACTTAACCTATCTTTACCTGTATTATTACTAGCTTTTTGTCTTTTACGCATTCCTTTCATCCTAGCACAAAAAGATTTTTTTCTAGATTTAGCTTTACCTTTAGGATTTTTAGATGTAACAGGAGCTTTTAAATTACCTTGCCCTGCTGCTTTTGCAGATGCCCTGCCTTTAGCGTTTAATCCTCCTGTAGGACTTTTACCTTCTTTTCTTTGCCATGCTGCTGTTTTTGCCATAGTTAATGTTTTCTAAATTTTAAATAAGCTAAATCATCTTGTTTAAGTAATGCTACAAGCTTTTCTTTATTTCCTTTTATTCCTCTAGTAGCGTCAAATCTATACACTGATTTATTTGGAACTTTACATTTACCTTTCCTCCAATAGTATTTACAATAAAATTCATCAGTGTGATAGATATGCCACTTTACTCCTTTTCCTGTTTCAGGATTGTATAACTTTTGATCTTCTTCTAGGAGTTCTTTTTTATATTTATTACTTTCTCCCCAATTTATTCTTGGCGATCTAGGATCTCTATCTCTTCTTATTACAGACAATGTAGATAAATTGTTTCCCATATTAAACTCTTTACCTTCTAATATATAGTCCATAATCATTATATTAAATTCTTCACAAATATCTCTAAATAATAATTTATCAATTTCACCATGCTCTTTAACATATTTATTATATATACTTTTTAAAGTGTGGTTCATAAGTTATTGTTCTTTATTAGGTTCTGTTTGTGGCGCTGCTCCTTTTATATCTTGCATTCTATCATTTTCAGTATCAGAAAAAGTACCTACAAGCAATCTTAATTCTCCAGCTAAAATTCCGTTATTAATTTGCTGCAACATATCCATAGGTATAGGAAAATCCATAGTGCTATCGTCATAACAATCTGTTCCTGAACAATCATTAAACAATGCAACTTCTTTAGGATCTTCAAATACTCCTCTAACATTTATATATCTTAATCCTTCTGCATTATAAATATATAAATGATCTTCAATCATATATGCTTTATATTTTTTCTTCGTATATTTATCATAAGGAAGAAATTTTACAACATTAGAATGTACCATAGGAATAGTTCCGGTACCAGTTATATCTCCAACATGTGTTATCGATTCTTCAAAATTATGTCGTACTGTTTTAGGTATACGTTTAATAGTTCTGTATACTGAACAAGACGAAGGTAAACTACAACATTTAGTTGCATCTACTTTTTTTAGTTCTAAACACCCTAAATCTTGTTCAATATGTCTACTTGTAAATCCATTTCTTGCAAAGTCCCTTCTAATAAACATTGCTCTATAATGTTTAATATTAAATTTAATTTGATCTAAAGATATATGCTCATCACTATGAGATCTACCCCCTCTAACTAAATTTAATAAATTATATGCTATTTCATTTAATGTCATTAGTAATTATTTTGTGTTGTACCACTACCACCAGCAGCACTTGTTGTTTTTATTATTAAATCTATTTTTCCAGCTGCATTTGATGATTGAAAAGAAAGCTTACAGTCATTGCTTGTATAATCTATACATATATCAGAACTATCTAATTGTAAAGTTGTGCCTGCTGGTATAGATACATCTTTTATTAAATAATAAGTAGTTGTAGTTTCTGTAGTATTTTCGCGGCCATAAATATCTAAAGTACCTTCAGAAGGATGTTTAATTTTTGACAAATATAAACTTACTTTATTTGTAACAGCATCATCTGTATTACACATATTTATACTTTTAATATTAATTTCTTTTAACTCAAACGCATTAAACAACTCGACTGCAGAATTACTTTCTATATTTTGATATGTTACATTCATATTATATTAACTTAAATTAATTTCCCACAAACAACTTATAAAGTATTTAGTACTAGAAGTAGCTGAATCGCTTTCTATAGATAAAAAAACTAAATCTCCACTACCAATAACATTAGTACCACTATCTAAACTAGTAGTAAAATCATAGGTAGTCATAGTTTTATTTGTACATCCAGCACCTGATTGTGTGCCAATAACACTAGGCCCTGTACCAGCCGCTGTAGAAGTATCTTGAGTTTCTAATCTCCATGTAAAAGTATTACTAGATCTATTTGAATTAGCTCTCAAAAACACTTTTAATAATTTACCACCATTAGGAACTACAAAAGGTAAATCACCATTTGTTGTAGCTGTATTTTCACTGTCTGCATCTAGTAGTCCAACATAATGTTTTGTAGTATCTATGTCATCTGTAAACCCATGAAAAGTCATTTTTCTTTGAGTAGATATGTGTGATGTGTCAGCATCTAAATATGCACTAGCAATTGCCGTTCCTTGCCATACCCCACTTTCAATTGTTCCAACGGTTGTTAAATTAGCACAAGTTGTAATCGCAGCTTGCGTTTCTTCTGTTGTAGCTGTATTTGGCGCTAGCCCAGCAATCGTTGCTACTGTAGCTGCTTGCCCAGTACAAGAACCAGAACTTCCACTTGTGTTACCAGTTACGTTACCTACTAAATCACCAGCAATCGTTCCACTTACTTTTAAATCTCCATCAAATTGTGCATCTCCACTATCAACCCACAAAGAGTGAGCACGTGTAATCGTTTGGTTTGTAGATGCTACAGGAGGACCCTTGATATATAATGTAGCAGCATCTGTAGTTGTTACACTTGCATTAGTTGCTAGCAGTCTAGGATTTTCAATGTTTACATAAGCAAATATTGATGCTGTTCCAGAAGCAGAGGTGTTATCATCTGTTATGTCTGATTGGTCAATATGTAACTTAGCTCCATCTCCCGGAGTCATAGATCTGTTGTTGTCAAATACAGCTCTTGTAATTACAGCATCCGCTATATTATTAAATGTTTTTTGGCCATCAAATGTTTGAGTGGTGCCTAAATAAGCTACATCATTATCTAAATACGTACTGTCAACTCTAGTTCCTTGCCAAACTCCAGTTGATATAGTACCAACTTCTACTAAGTTAGGTAAATTAGTTAGAGTTGCTGACATAGAAGTATTAAAAGTTCCTCTTGTTGTAGCGTCTATAGCATAAATGTTTGACAATGTTGTTGTACCAGTAGTATTCTTTAATATAACATCAGTCCCAGAATACAAAGAACTGTTATTGGTTAAGTATACATCATTCCGAAATCTAGATATTAAATTATATATATTTTGACCAAGCCATTTCATACTATATATTTACATATTTAGTTTTGCCGTTAACTTTTTTAGCAATTGTTAATTTTTTTCTATTTTTTCTGTGTGTTACATAACTAACATGTAACCAATTAGGATTTTTATCGTTTCCAAACTCCCATATTAATTGATCAAAATCTAAATGATCTTTTATAAAGTGATACATTTCTGCATTAGTCATTCTACCAAAAGTGTCATCTATATCCATAGCTTGACCCTTCATGTGTTGTGAACGTTTAGATCCTCCTATAGCTGTGTTTACAGGCTCTCCTCTAAAAAAACTATTAATTTTTATAGGTCCGCCTACATATGCACGCAAAGGTTCAAATATATTTTCTGCAATTTCTTGCATACATTTAATTTGTTCTGCATTTGGAGTATTATCTAAATCTCTTCTTTCACCGGTTCTACTATAAGTGCCTTCATGCCAGCTTACGTGTTTACTTATTTTATCCATTTATCTATGCTTTAGTAAATTGAGCATATTCAATTACACAAGCAGCAGTTTGTGCTTCAGCTTGAACTGTTTGACCGCTGTATAATGGAATAAATGCAAACTCTTCAACGTCTAATCTTATTTTAGCATCTCCCCCAAGTTTTACTTGAAGCCAAGCCGCAGCATTTGATGAAGAGGCATTTTTTAGATAAACATAACTAAAAGCACTATTAGTTGCTAATACATCTTGTGCAGATCCAGTTGCTATTGACTTTCTAGATATTCCTGTAGTTGGCTCTCCAACTGTTAACGTATCTGTTGAAGTAAGATTTAAAGCATCGCTTGTAGCATTTGAACTTGTTAATGTTAATTTTGTTGTTAATGTTGCCATTTTATTTTAATTTTATTTGTTATTATTTTTTTGTTTTTTCTAATGATCTACCACCAAAATAAGCACCAATTACTGTAATTAATACTATTTGTAACAAATCAGTCCATTTTTCTTCTACTACAAAATTAATTGTACCTGCATCAATAAATATCATCAATACAGTAGACACTACCAAAAATGCTAAAGTTAGTGGTCTAATATTTTTAGATAACCATGAATCAGAATTCATGTCTGCTTGCCATCTAGAAGTTATTTCTTTTTCCATTTGAGTTTC
>TARA_R110002012_G_scaffold192044_2_pt1 | contig 11485 bp, 9 predicted proteins | sample TARA_R110002012 | Tara Oceans TARA_R110002012 (sample SAMEA4396515) | marine metagenome | biome: Westerlies Biome; feature: [DCM] deep chlorophyll maximum layer (ENVO:01000326); material: water (ENVO:00002006), including particulate matter (ENVO:01000060) such as... | depth 40 m
GGTGGCCAAAATCGCAGCGATCGGAGCGGCGGCGGTCTTTGCCGCCCTGTTTGTCGGCTGGTGGCAGGTAGATGGGCCTGGCGCTGACTCCGCGCCGGGCAAGCGGTCTCTACCGCTGACTGCTATGGAATTCAGCCTGACGGATCAGGATGGTCGGGATGTCGGCCCGGAAACCCTCATCGGCGAGCCGAGTCTGGTCTTCTTCGGATTCACCTATTGCCCCGACGTTTGCCCGACGACCCTCTCGGACATTTCCGGATGGCTCGACGAGATTGGGCCGGATGCCGAAGACCTGAATACCGTTTTCATCACCGTAGATCCGGACCGCGACACGGTCGAGACCATGGCCGAGTATGTCTCGTATTTCCATCCGCAGATACAAGGATGGACGGGCTTGCCAGACCAGATCGCGGCCATCGCCGATGGTTTCCGTGCCACCTATGAGAAGGTTGAGGGGGAAAACGGCGAATATACGATGAACCACACGGCGGGTGTTTTCCTGTTCGATGCCACAGGTCGCTTCGTCACCACCATCGACTATCACGAACCACGCGAATTCGCCGTGCCGAAGATAAGGCGCGCGATGCAGAACAGAACCGAGAGGGCAGAATCTTGAAACTGAGGCATATCGTTCTGGGAACGACAATGGCCGCGGCAGCGGTCAGCACGATAGCGAGCCGGGCTTTGATCCTGGAGGCGCCGCCCGAGTACATCTTTTCCGAGGCTCCGGAAGCCTTGGACAGTCCACCCGAACCTCTCGATGGACCAGGCGTCAACGCATCTGGCGAGACGATGCCGAATATGCTTCCGGCCGCTTTTCAGCCGCCTGAGTTTCCCGCACTCGAACGGGCCGAGCCAGATAATCTGATGGCGCTTGTTCAGGCCCTCGCCACGCCGCCTTGGGAGGCGACGGTCGAGGCGGGTGACACATTGGACGTGCTTCTCTCTCTCGCGGACATGGATGCGCAAACACGGACCGAAGTCGCACTGGCACTGACGGTTGAATACGACCTGCGCCGCCTTCGACCGGGCCATCGTCTCAGCGTCGACTTTCGCCCGGACGGCACGCCATTCGTTGTGACGTTGGCTGTCGATGACGGTGTGCGGATCGAAGTCACCCTGGACGACACCATTGCGAGCCGGACGGTAACGCCGAGCGCGTTGACAGTCGAGCGTGCGAGCCAGTTGCTGGTGAACGGGTCGATCTACGCTTCGCTGGATCGAGCAGGCGTCCCGGCCCGTTTTGCCGTCGATCTCGCACAAATCCTCGGGGAAACGGTCGACTTTCGCAGGGATCTTCAAGGCGGAGAGACCCTGAATATCCTTTGGGGTCAGACCGTCCTTCGCGATGGTTCAGAGGTCGGTCAACCGTCAATCTCCTATGCGGCCCTCGATCTGGCCGACGACCGCTTCGAAATCCTCTGGTCAGCCGAAGACAGCGGGCGGGCAACGGTCTATTTGAATGGTGAAATCCTGCGGACGGTCGCGCCGCCGGTGGAAGGCGCACGACTGTCGTCGGTCTTCGGGCAGCGCAAGCATCCGATCTACGGCAATATGCGGATGCACACAGGTGTCGATTATGCCGCCGCTGCGGGGACACCGATTGCAGCGACCGCACCCGGACGTGTCTCCTTCATCGGATGGCGGAGCGGGTATGGCCGGGTGGTCGAGATCGCGCACGGGTCCGATACCATGACCCGCTACGCGCACCTCAGCGCTGTGCCGGAGGGTCTGGCCGTCGGAAACCGCGTGGTCGCGGGCGAAACGATTGGCCAGGTCGGTGAGACAGGCACGGCGACAGCTCCGAACCTTCACTACGAAGTGCGCGTGGACGGCCGACCTATCGATCCGCTCGGGGAGGAATTGCTCGCCTCTGCGGAAAATTTCGACACTGCGGATGCCACTGAAATCCTTGAAGAGACGCGCACACGGTTCGCGACCTTTCTTCGCGAAGACACATGACTGATTTGAAAGGAATTCCGATGAAAAACAGGTTTCAAACCTTGGCCGCTGCGACCCTCATGATTGCTGCCGCGACGGCAGTAACCGCCCAGACCGCTATCCACGTCGGAAAGACGCGCGGCTGCGGTTGTTGCCTTGCCTGGATGGAAAAGCTGTCCGATGCCGGGTTCGCTCCTGAAGGTGAGAATATGGGCGGGGCGTTGATCCGTCTGAAAATGGATCGCGGTATTCCCGTCGATATGTTCTCCTGTCACACGGCGACCGTCGAAGGCTACACCATCGAGGGTCACGTTCCGCCAGCCGATATTACTCGACTGCTTGAAGAACGTCCCGATGCCATAGGCCTGGCCGTGCCCGGCATGCCCATCGGCTCGCCCGGCATGGATTTCGGCGACGATGCCGAAGCCTACGATGTCTTTCTGGTGAAATCCGACGGCTCCACTGAGATCTTTTCGTCCTATCCGGCGAGTTAAAGTGGAGCAAATCACAACACTCTCACCAGTCGCACTGGGCTTTCTAGGCAGCCTGGCCGCCGGTCTCATGACCGCCGTCGGGGCGGCGCCCGTGCTTCTCGGCAAGACCCCGTCACGCAAATGGCGCGATATTTCGCTCGGCTTTGCCGCCGGGGTCATGCTTGCCGCGTCTTTCTTTTCTCTCATCATACCGGCACTCGACGCAGCGGAGGGCCGATACGGGGATGGCGCGATACCGGCGCTGATCGTCTGTGCTGCGATCCTGATGGGCATGGGCGCGGTCGCCATGATGAACGAAATGATCCCGCATGAGCATTTCAGCAGCGGGCGCGAAGGCCCGGAGGCGGTCTCGCTGCGCCGTGTCTGGCTCTTCATCATCGCCATCACGATCCACAATGCGCCGGAGGGTTTGGCCGTCGGCGTTGCGTTCGGAGCTGATGGTTTTACAGGCGGATTTCCCGTCGCTCTCGGGATCGGATTGCAGAATGCGCCTGAAGGGCTGGCTGTTGCAGTCGCCCTACTGGGCGAGCGATACTCGGCGGGCCGTGCGTTCGGCATCGCAGCACTGACCGGACTGGTCGAACCCGTCACCGGTTTCCTGGGTGCTGCGGTAATTGTCGTGGCAGAACCTCTGCTGCCTTGGGGCTTGGCCTTCGCAGCGGGCGCGATGCTTTACGTCATCAGCCACGAGATCATCCCCGAAACCCATCGCAGCGGCCACCAGAAGCAGGCGACGACCGGGCTCGCGATCGGGCTCGTCGTCATGCTGTTCCTCGATGTCTGGTTGGGATGACGCATGGCAATTCGTTCCATTGGCATTTGCACGGCTGTCGCGGCGCTCGCCGCCGACCAAGCGTCAAAAGCGTTCGTACTTACGAACGCGGACACGCTCTCCACGGGCATCCCTGTCTTTCCCGGCTTCAACCTGATCTTCCACCGCAACTACGGCGTGACCTTCGGGTTCTTTCAGAATGTGCCGTGGTGGGGACTGGCTTTGGTCGCCACCACCATCGTCCTGTTTCTTGCCGTCTCGCTGATCCGGGCAACGCGGGCAGCCGAGGCGGTTGCCTACGGCATGGTGATCGGCGGCGCTCTTGGGAATATTGTCGATCGTATTCGCTTTGGAGGGGTGACCGATTTTCTGGATTTCTATCTCGGAACGGCGCATTGGCCAGCGTTCAACCTTGCGGATGTCTTCGTGGTCTGCGGCGTCGGGATTTTGCTGATCTTCGCGGGGCGCGAAAAGGTCGCTGCGTCCGAAACCTCAAGATAGATCTCGGTGATTTCAATCGGCATCACTGTTCTCCGCATTTCCAGAATGTCAGGTATCATCCTCACATTCTGTGCATTCGGTCTCGGCGCTTTGGCGGTTCTCGCTCTGCCACCATTCTCGATGCCGGTGCTTTTGCCCGTCGCGTTTGGCGCGCTGTATCTCCTCACGGTCGGAGAGAGCCGCATGCGGGCCGGACTTGCCGGATGGGCGTTCGGCGTGGGCTTCTTCCTGTTCGGATTGTCCTGGATCGCGGAGAGCTTTTTCGTCGACGCGGAGCGGTTCGGCTGGATGGCCGTTCCTGCGGTGGCAGGACTGGCCGCCGGCCTTGCGCTGTTCCCGGCGGCGGCAATGGCAGCGTTCGCATGGAGCAGGACGAAAGGTGTCTCCGGCGCATTGATCTTCGCGGTCTGCTGGTCGGTTTCTGAATGGCTGCGCGGCACCATGCTGACAGGCTTCCCCTGGAACCTGATTGCCTATGCATGGGCCGACTACGATATTCCACGCCAAATGGCCGCATGGGTTGGCAGCTACGGACTTGGCCTCCTCACAGTTCTGCTGTCGGTCCTGCCCGTAACGCTCCTCATTCGGAATCGTCGGCAAAATGCGTTCGCCGCATTTGTTTTCATGTCGGTCGTGGCGAGTGCCGGATCCATCGGCACGGTTCGCCTTATGGCCACCACACCGCCAACAGACACAACCGTCAGGATCGTTCAGGTAAACATTCCTCAGACGGAGAAATGGGACCCCGCGTTCCGCGACCGGAACATATCCCGCTATCTGGACCTGTCTGCGCAGTCTGGCAGCTTCGACGTCCTTCTCTGGGCCGAAAGTGCATTTCCCGGTTATCTCGACGAGGATCCTGGAATGTTGGATCAGATTGCCGAACGTCTGCCTGAGGGCCGCGTTCTTCTCACCGGGGCACAGACGCGCGAGTCGGATGGCACTGACATACGCTATAGAAATTCGATCCTCGCGGTCGATCAGACCGGACGGATCGTCACGAGATACGCCAAGCATCATCTCGTGCCGTTCGGGGAATACGTTCCCTTGCGGGGTTTTCTTCCGCTCCAGCGACTGACCGCGGGTCTGGGGGACTTCACTCCCGGTCCCGGCCCTCAGACCGTTGAGCTACCCGGTTTATCTCCGGTCGGCCTTTCGATCTGCTACGAGGCCATTTTTCCGGGACGTGTCGTAGACGCCGCTTCGCGTCCGGACTGGATATTCAACGCCACCAATGACGCTTGGTTCGGTGCGTCTCTCGGTCCCCGGCAACATCTGGCCTCTGCCAGGATGCGCGCGGTCGAAGAGGGGCTGCCTTTGGTTCGCGCGGCCAACACGGGCATTTCAGCAGTTATCGATGGGTACGGCCGGATCGTCGCCCGCCTCGGGCTCGATGAGACCGGCGTGCTGGACGCCCGCTTGCCAGTTGCGCTTCCGGCCACGCCATTCGCGAAATACGGGCAGATGATGTTCCTGCTCGTTTTGGCAGCGTGCATCGCGGGAGCCATTGGGTTGACTATTGGAAAGGAAAAGGCACCATGATCGTGATCTTCGGAGCATTGGCCGGCGCCGCATGGGGCGGATATCTCGCCAAGAAGCGTGGCGGCAACAGGCTGGACATCGCCCAGTACGCGGCAAGTTCCGCGATCGCATTCGGACTCCTGGCGTTGTTCGCCTCGATCGTTCTCGCACGGGTTCTATGAACCGCCGTCCAAGGCCGGATAGGCGCTAGGCGAATATGTCGATCGGCGTCCCGTCCCGCACCATCGCGTAGATATCCTCAATTTCGCGGTCCGACACCGCGATGCAACCCGCCGTCCAGTCTGGCTTGATCGCGTCGATGCCGGGTCGTGGCCCCCCATGGATGAAAATATCACCGCCCGGTTCACGTCCCTGGGCAGCGGCAAATGCGATATCGGCCTCGTTCGGATAAGAGATTCCGATGGAGAGATGGAACAGACTGTCGGGATTGCGTCGGTCGACGGTATAAGCCCCTTCGGGCGTTTTCCCGTCACCCTCGAACTGCTTGGGCCCCTCGGGCGCGAAACCGAGGTCTATCCTGTAGGCTTTCAGGACCGAAGTATTGTTGAACAGGAACAGGTTCCGGTCACCTTTGAACATCTGCAACCGGGTGACCTCGGGCCCATCGTAGGTTCGGAATTTGCTGGCGCACCCTGCAAGGCCAAGTGCAAGTCCGCCCAAGAGTGCCGTTCGTCGTGTCGTTTTCATCATGTCGTCCGCTCGATCTTTTTACCTGTCCACTCATATCGGTATCGGTATGTCTGATCAATCAATGGCCGTGCGCCAGGGCTCCCTGCGCCATCTTCTCGCCCACTTGCTCACCCCCGGACCCGTCCGGCCGATCCTTCTTGGCCCGGAGCAGCCTTAGTGCGTTGGCGACTACCAGTAGCGAAACGCCGACATCAGCAGCGATGGCACCCCACATTGTTGCCATGCCGAACGCTGTCAGCCCGACGAACAGCGCCTTCGTCGCAAGCGCAATTGCGATGTTCTGATGGATGACGTTCATGGTGCGGCGCGAATGCCCGATCAGCCACGGCACTTTGGAAATATCGTCTGTCATCAGCGCAATATCGGCCGTTTCGATGGCTGCATCCGATCCGACCGCGCCCATGGCGATGGCGAAATGCGCCCGCGCCATGGCTGGGGCGTCATTCACACCATCTCCGATCATTGCCACGACATCGTAACTGGCAACCAGTTCTTCGATTGCCGCCACCTTGTCTTCTGGCAGGAGTTCTGCGCGAACCTCATCGATGCCGACTTCCGCCGCCACGGCGCGCGCCGTGCGTTCATTGTCGCCGGTCAGCATGATGATCTTTTTTACGCCCTGGGCATGCAGGCGTGCCACGACCACCTTCGCATCCGGGCGGATGCGGTCGCGCAGTTCGATCAGGCCCAGCAGGCGGTCTGCGGAGCCTACGGCAACGAGTGTGCTGCCAGCCCCTTCTATCCGTTCCAGCAGGTCGCGGGGGATCGCTTCGCCAAGCCCCTTCTCGGTCGCAAATCGATCCGAGCCGAGCCAGACGGGCTGACCCTCCCAGGTTCCCTCGACACCGCGGCCCGGCACCGTTTTGGTGTCGGTAGCCGCCGACTGCCTCAACCCGTCGCGTTCGCCGCGCGCCAGGATGGCCCGCGCCAGAGGATGCGAAGAGCGGGCTTCCAACGCGACAGCGGCGCTCAGAAGGGCGCGTTCGACCGTGCCGCCTAAAGGATGCAGGCCCGCGACCTCCGGTTCTCCCATGGTGATCGTCCCGGTCTTGTCCATTGCCAGAGCTGTCAGGCGTGACGGAGCCTCCACATAGGCACCGCCCTTGATCAGCACGCCATTGCGTGCTGAGGCCGCGAGCGAAGCGACGATGGAGACCGGCGTAGAAATCACGAGCGCACAGGGGCAAGCGATTACCAGAAGAACCAGCGCATTGTAGAACCAGTAATTCCATGCCCCCGCGAACAGCAGCGGCGGAACGACGGCGATCAGAACCGCCAGCACCATGACAATAGGCGTGTAGATGCGGGCGAATTTCGTGACCCATTGCTCGACCTCGGCGCGGCGCGAATGGGCGTCGCCTACCATACGGATGATTTTCGAGAGCACGGTATCGCCCGCGGCCTTCGTGGCCCTGACCGTCAGCGTGCCATCACCGTTGATCGTCCCTGCATAGACTTCGTCGCCAGTTTCCTTGGCGACCAGTGCGCTTTCCCCTGTAATCGGAGCCTGATCGACATCGCCGCGACCCTCGGTCACCTCTCCGTCGAGCGGGATGCGGTCTCCGCCGCGCACTACGAAGCGGTCACCGATCGCAACCTGAGCCGCAGGAACATCGGTCTCCGATCCGTCGGCGCGAATGACGCGCGCCGTGGGTGGTGCCAGGTCCAACAGGGCCGAGACCGCGTTGCGCGCACGCCCCACGCTCCAGGATTCGAGAGCGAGGGACAGAGCAAAGAAGAATGCGACCGTCGCCGCCTCGAAAAACTCGCCCAGCCCGATCGCACCGGCTACGGCAACGATCATCAGGAGGTTCATGTCAGGCGACAATCTACGCGCGGCGGACCATGCTTTGGGGGCGACCAGCCAGGCTCCGAACACCACCGCCAGCATGAACAGCCCCATCTCGACCAGAGGCATAGACGTCTCGCCATGACCGGAGAAGAGCCGCAGCGCGCCGCCCGCCCCCGTCTCGACGATGTGGTAAAGGAACCCCGCGGCCCAGAAGCCGCCGCTGAGTCCGGTGAAGAGGCGTTGACGTGCGAAATGCGCCGCCTGATCCGCTTCGGCGCTTTCGGCATCCCACATCTTCGCGCTCATACCGGTCGAGCCGACGATCTTGATGATCTTATCGTCGCTGAGCGGTTTGGCGCTTTTGAGGATGGTCATGCGCCCGTTGATCACATCGAAGGCCAGATGCTCGCTGCCGCCGACTTCCGGCCCGACGACCTTGTTCAGGATCGCGACCTCTTCCGCACAATCCAGCCCGTTAACGCGAAAACTGCGTCCGGAGGATGGTGGAGGTGCTGCCACCTGCGCGGTGTCTTCGGCCGTCTGGCCACAGCAAGCCTTTGTGTCTTTGCGATCATCCTGATGACCGTGCGGATGCGTGTCTGGACCGTCGTGGGACATGGGAAACCTCTGAGAATAAGCGTTGAGCCAAAGATAGGAGCTTCAGTTGCTAGAGGTTCAAGAAGTTTCTTGGGATGTTCTGTGATTAAGGCCATCACAATCAGCACTGTACCTCCTCTGAACTGTTCGGGCGCGACAGCGAGGCGATTGGACTTGACCTTCCATCTACGGGAAGCACTATTTGCGGTCCCAGTGTAGTTTTTGAAAGGCTGGGAAATGGATCAGATAGTAGGCAAGGATGCGTCAGAGCGGTCGTCGGATCATGCCGTGGATCCGGTGTGCGGCATGTCCGTCACAATTTCTCCGGACGCACGCCGTGCAGATTATGACGGTGAAATTTTCTATTTCTGCTCCGACAAGTGCCATACCAAGTTCAAGGCTGATCCAGTTTACTACGCCTCTGGCAAGGCATCGGATCGTCGCATGACGTCACAAACAGGCGCGCAGTATACATGCCCGATGCACCCTGATATCGTACGTGATGAACCCGGATCTTGCCCGATCTGTGGCATGGCGCTGGAACCGATGTTACCGTCGGATGAACCCAGTCAGGAACTGACCGACTTCACCCGCCGCATGTGGATCAGTGCCGCCGCGGCCGTTCCCCTGGTCATCCTAACCATGGGGGAGTTGGTCGGTCTGCCCGTCCGAGACTGGATCGGGCATCAACTGGCGACCTATGTCGAGTTCGCGTTGGCGACACCAATCGTCCTATGGGCGGCGAAACCCTTCTTCGAGCGGGGATGGGCGTCGATCATGAACCGCTCGCCCAACATGTGGACACTGATCGCCATCGGTGTCGGTGCGGCCTACATCTATTCGCTGGTGGCTACGTTCCTTCCGGGCGTGTTTCCGGAGGTCTACCGGATGGGCGCGGGCGTCGGCACCTACTTTGAGGCCGCCGTTGTCATCATCACCCTGATTTTTGTCGGGCAGGTTCTGGAGCTGAGGGCGCGGGAACGGACCGGCGATGCCATTCGGGCACTACTCGACCTGGCCCCGAAAACCGCGCGACGTATCCTGCCCGACGGCACAGAGTATGACGCGCCGCTGGAAAACATCGTTGAGGGGGATCGTCTGCGGGTCCGCCCAGGCGACGCGATCCCCGTCGACGCCACGGTCATGGACGGTACGTCGTCCATCGACGAGAGCATGATCACCGGCGAACCCCTGCCGGTCGAAAAAGGTCCCGGCGATACCGTCACCGGCGGCACGATCAACAAGAACGGATCCCTTGTCATCGAGGCCGCGCGCGTGGGTGCCGACACGATGCTGAGCCAGATCGTCGAGATGGTTTCGAACGCGCGTAGGTCCCGCGCGCCGATTCAGGGTCTTGCCGACAAGGTCTCATCCTACTTCGTGCCGACCGTTGTCCTGATCGCGCTGCTCGCATTCGTCGCGTGGCTGAGCTTCGGACCCGAACCTGCTCTGGTCTTTGCCATTGCCTCGGCGGTGTCGGTGCTGATCATCGCCTGCCCCTGTGCTCTGGGTCTGGCGACCCCGATTTCGATCACGACGGCCGCGGGGCGCGGTGCACAGGCGGGTGTGCTGATCAAGGACGCCGAAGCTCTGGAACGCATGGCCAAGGTCGATACGCTGATCGTGGACAAGACGGGTACCCTGACCGAGGGGAAGCCGAAGCTGACCGATGTGGCCGCTCTGGGCGACGAAAGCGAGGAAACCATTCTAACCCTAGCTGCCGCCCTGGAAAAAGGCTCGGAGCACCCGTTGGCGGAGGCCATCGTGGAGGGTGCGAAGGAGAAGGGTATTAAGGTCGGCAATGCCGAAAACTTCGAGGCGGTGACCGGAAAAGGCGTGCGCGGAACTGTCTTGGGGCGGGCTGTCGCACTTGGAAATACCGCAATGATGCGCGACATGTCTCTCGACACATCTGCGGCGGAGGAAGCGGCAGATGTTCTACGGGCCGAGGGTAAGACTGCCATGTTCGTAGCCATTGAAGGTAAGCTGTCCGGCATCGTCGCAGTGGCCGACCCGATCAAGGAGTCGACTGCCGAAGCCATCAAGGTGCTGCACGAGGCAGGTCTGCGGATCATCATGGCGACAGGTGACAACGAACGCACCGCCAGGGCCGTGGCGCAGCGGCTTGGAATCGACGAGGTTCGGGCCGGCGTTCTGCCGGAAGATAAGAAGGCGCTGGTGGACGAGCTGCACGCCGAAGGCAGAAAGGTCGCGATGGCGGGTGATGGTGTCAACGACGCACCAGCCCTGGCCGCAGCGGACGTCGGCCTTGCCATGGGTACGGGCGCGGACGTGGCGGTTGAAAGTGCGGGCATCACGCTGTTGCGCGGGGATCTGAACGGCATCGTCAAGGCGCGGACACTGGCGGTGGCGACGATCCGCAACATTCGCCAGAACCTGTTCTGGGCGTTTGCCTATAACACGCTCGGTGTTCCAATCGCGGCAGGGGTCCTCTACCCGGTCTTCGGCCTATTAATGTCACCAATGATCGCCGCAGCCGCGATGAACCTTTCTTCAGTCTCGGTCATCGCAAACGCTCTCAGGCTGAGGCGATTGAAGCTTTAGCGGGTCCGCGATTTGAACGTGAAGTCGGTCAATTATCCATTTCAGCAAAACGTGTATTGCTGGTCTGTCAGAAATCCAACATAGCTGACCGATGATACTCAAAACGCGCCTTTTTCTGCTTACTCTTTTGATTGGCGTTGTTCTGGCGCAAATCGGCCATGCGTCCATTTCAAGCGTGGATTCAGGGTCTTCGATGGTCATGCAAAGCGATTGCTGTCCAGATGACTGCCCGGACATGCCGGAATGCGATGCTGCTTGCATTTCGACGATGCAATGTCGGGTAGCCCCGATTGTGCTGGGGCTGGAACGAGCAACTCTAGCGAGCTTGCGGGGCCCCGGAAGCGCAGAGTTCTCACGGGCCGAGGCGGCAGCCCACCGACAACATGCGGACATTGGGCTTCAAAGACCGCCCAAGGCATGACGGGTCAGGTGCCTTTCGCACCAAAATCCACGCGCCGATGTAACGTATAGACTCAGGGTCGATACGATGGCTGGCGTTCCTGTTGCCCGTCAAAATAGGCGTATCATGCTCCGCTATATCCCCACCTGTTGATTGTCACTGAGAACTGACCCGGTATTTTCACCGAGATT
>TARA_R110002012_G_scaffold50060_1_pt1 | contig 11474 bp, 6 predicted proteins | sample TARA_R110002012 | Tara Oceans TARA_R110002012 (sample SAMEA4396515) | marine metagenome | biome: Westerlies Biome; feature: [DCM] deep chlorophyll maximum layer (ENVO:01000326); material: water (ENVO:00002006), including particulate matter (ENVO:01000060) such as... | depth 40 m
GAGCTACATATTATGTAAGTGAAACTATGAATGATTCTGACCCATTTGACCCTGTTACGAGATTTAAAATTAGCACAACGCCTGGGGGTGCTTCTGGTGGGGATGTAACGCTAACAGGCTCATCTGGTTATAATATATATCGCACTATTCCTAACAAAAGAGTTAGGGGGTCAAGAATGTATTATAAAACTGAGGGTAATGATAATTTCTTTTTAATAGGAGAAAATGATTATGTAAGAAATGGATTTAGATGGTTGCCAGAAGGGGATACTTTAGCGTATACATTTATTAACCACACGCAAACTGGAAATGAGTCAGTTGGACCAGCGTTTCAATACGCTATTAAAAGTCCTAAAATTGAACCATCATCGGCAAATTTAATTGATACATTTAGGTCACTTAATGGATTTTCTGGTCATACTAAATCAATATCTGCTCAATATAAAACCGCTGTTGTTAATGGAAGGAGGGCTTATGTTGGGAATGTTAGACAAGATGGTAAAAATTATCCAGATAGGATTGTAAAAAGCAGAGTTGGTAAGTTTGATGTGTTTCCATCTGAAGCTGGAGTACTTGATGTTGCTATACGAGATGGGGAAAATATTATAAAACTTGAAGCGTATGCAGATAGAATTTTACAATTTAAAGAAAATAGTTTATATATTATTAATGTATCTGAGAATGTTGATTTCTTAGAAGATACTTATAGAAATAAAGGTTGTGCATATGATTATCATGTTACTAAAACGGATGTAGGTATTGCGTGGTTTAATAAACATGGTGCTTATTTATATGATGGTCAAAAGATACATGAATTATTGGAAAGAGAAGGATTGAGATTGCTTTCTGAGAGTTATATGATTGATTTTACTACTAATAGTGGCAATGATACATCAATGACTAATACAATTATTGGATATGTTCCAAAAAAGAAAAATATTATTATAAGAAATGCAAATAATGATGTATTAATTTATGATTTTGTTATTGGTTCTTGGACAAAAGGTAAATCTAGGTTATCAGTTATGAATAATATGACTAATTTTGCCTTAGACGAAGACCAAGATATATTCTATATTGATGGAATAAATACAAATAGAAAAACATGGAATCCAGATTCTTCAAGTACTGCAAATTTCTTATACTTAACATCTGATATAGATTTTGGTCAGCCTGCTCAAAGAAAGAAAATATACAATGTTCAACTTTCATATAAGGGAAATGGTCTATTGATTGAACCTGAGTATGGCGTTAATGGTACTTCTCCTGCTAGTGCTTTTACAAGTACTGTCCTCGCTAATGCAGGAACAACTACTTGGACTCATATAAAACTAACTCCATCTTCTTCTATTAATAATATTTATAGTTTTCAATTAAAACTTTCTGGCACTGCTGGTGCTGATTTTGAAATTAATGATATATCTATCGTATATAGATTAAAGAGTGTTAAATAATGCCTTCTAATTTTGATTCTGAAAAAAGAAAATTGTTACACCAGAAATCTCAACAATTAACTACTGGTTATGGTAAGCCTAATAATGCTACTGGTAAAGAAGGCGATATTGCATTTCGACAAATAGAGGGTTCTGGTACTGTGCAATATCTTAAATCTAATGACGAATGGGTAGCTGTTAGTTCTTCTGGCTTAATGCCTCCACAAAGAATAATGGTGGGAGGTGGAACTTCTTCAACTACTGGTTCTAGTTCTGGCGTTACTGATCATGGATATTTAAGTGGAAGAAATGATGATGACCATTCACAATATGTTCATATAAGTACTGCTCGTACAATATCTGCCAATCATGCTTTTACTGGTACTCCTACTTTTACAAATGGAACTTTTACTAGTATAGATATAAATGGAGGTACTATAGATGGAACTGCAATATCTGCAGATTCTACTCAAACAGAGTGGGATGCTGCTTATACCCACAGTCAAGTTACGGGTGGTGATTCAGTTCATGTCTCTACAGCTGAAAATACTCAATGGGATACAGCGTATACACATAGTCAGATAGCAGGTGGTGATTCTGTCCACGTTTCCACCACAGAGAACACTCAATGGGACGCTGCTTATACTCATAGCTTAGATAATTCACAAGCACATTCAGATTATTTGATTAATAATGGCAATGATGTAACAAGTGGGACTCTTCAAATAAATGGCACACTTGATTTAGCAACAGGTAGCATTAGAGATTCTAGTGGTGCAATTACATTTGGGGATGAGAATTTAAGTACATCTGGCACTCTTGCTTCTGGAACACAGACAGTTACTGGCAATGTTACGGCTAGTGGAACTATAGAAGCAGAACATTTCAGTTCTTTAGATGATGCGTCTATAGAAGACCAATTGGATGTTGGTGGTGATGTAATTGTGGTTGGGACAGTTCAAGCAGAACATTTAACGTCCACTGATGATGCAACTATAGCAGATACTTTAACTGTAGCTGGTGTTGTTGATATCACTAATACGACTGATTCATCTGATGACTCTGGGGATACGGGAGCATTACGAGTAGAGGGTGGCGCAAGTATAGCTAAAAAACTTTATGTAGGAACTGACCTTGATGTAGATGGAGTTTCTAATTTAGATGCTGTAGATATAGATGGAAATGTTCAAGTTGACAATCAAACTACAACAGTAGAAAGCAGTGGGGCAATATCTATTACAAGTGAGGCTTCTGTTACAATAAATAGTAAAACTGATTTTTATTTAAATGTTGACGGCAGGAGTTCTATAAGGGCAAATACAACTAGTGATATATTTTTTAATACTTACTCCACAACATTGAATAACAATAATTATGGTTTAAACAATAAGGCAAGTTTATATCATTTTACAACTGGTGGAACGGATTTTCAAGAAAATTATTCGCTTTTGGCAAAATTTGTACAATTGGCTGGCACAACAGAGCATGAAACTTATCCGAGTTAATTATGGGTGTATCTAGAAATAATAAATATACATGGCAAGAATTTCAATATATTAAAATTCCAGACAGAAGACTAATATCTGGTCTTTTATATATTAATGTTGTAAACCATGATGAAAATGATGATTCTGATGACTTGATTCAAGAATGTAATGATGCAGGAAATGTTCCAGATGGTATTGAATATTCAGATGCATTTGTTGATAATTCAGGCGACAATGATGGTTTCCAAAATAGAGGAAGACGTGACATGAAACACTCTTTTGCAGATTACGATTGTTTTGTCTTTCATGTTGCTGGCGGAATGTCTTTAACTGGTGGGATACAAAATCCAACTACAAATTTTACAAATTATAATACACTACAATCATTAAAAGATGCAAATTTTGTTACTGCTGCTGGTAAATGGGAAGATAGTGGGGAATTAGTGGGTGACGATTATAATAAAGATTGGAAAACCTTAAATGATAGCACTATGGGTAATCCTTATGGTGATGCTTGTTCTCATTTTATTAAATATCATTTATTATCTAGAATCAATAATGCATCTGGTCATGGATTGAATCAAACAAGTCAAACTCTTCCACTGTTTTATAAAAGCAGACCTATTCATACACAATTTTATAGAAATGCTGGTGGTGTTGATAATTTAGCTGACCCAGCGGTTGTGCAAAATGATTATATATTATCGCATGGCATATATGATGATGAAGATACGCAAGGTACGAATTTAACAGCGGAACACTTTGCGGTTCCTGCTGAGGGTGGAGGTGCTGGCTTTCAAAGAATTGAATCTTCTGTTAGGACTGCTGGTGAATCACAAGCAACTAATGGGGATATAAGTAATGCTGATGGAAATACATATTATTCTCCCGTGGATACAATTAAAATTTATGGTAAACATAGATTAGTATTTGAATCTCATCAAAATGTTGCTTTAAATAGAAGAATTTATTCTATTACTAGTTCTAATTCTGCTCATGAACAAAATTGGTGGGATTTAGTAATTGATATTGGTCTTCGTGGAAATAATCCACAAGGTAATAGTGCCCAATCATCTGCTTCTACCAAAGCAATTTTACGACCTCAAATAAATATATCATTTCAACCGTTTGGCGAAACTGCTGATTTTGATATTTCAGATACAGAACATACATCATAATTATGTTAAATTCAAAGGTATTATAGGTAAAAAGTATGGCTGAAAGACTAACATTAAAACAAGCAATGAGAGGATACTCTGATAAGGTAAGTACAAATAAAAGCACATTTGCAGAAGGGCAAGGTACGAAAAAAATATTAGATACTATTGGCAATGAAGTAATAGAAGCATCTAAATATTGGAAAAAAAATATTGAACCCAATATGAAGGCTTGGAAAGACATAGAAGCTGGTTATGATGAATTAGGTATTGATGAAGCAGGTAGGTGGGGAGGAGAAAGCTTTGAAGGAAAGAGACCAAATTTTATTACAAGAATGAGGAATCCTGATAGATTTAGTATTTCTAATGTAGAATCTGATGGTCAAAAATTTAGTGCTAGTGGCTTAAGAGGATTAGGAAGGGCAACTAAGTCAACTGATATTTCTACATATGAATCGTTAGCAAAGTCTGGACAAACAGATTTTAAAAGTTTATTTGCTATGCAAGAAACTCCTGCTGTTAGTGAAGTTTCTCAAATAGGATATGATAAAACTACAAATATTAATAATTCAGGTAATCATGAAGTAAGTGCTGATAGTTTAGAAGCTCCTAAAATTGAAAGCAATACAGATAAGACACCAAAAAGTGTAATAGATGCTCATGCAGACACAGGAGGTTTAGAGCAACCAAAAGAAGTTAAAATAAATAATACTTTGGAAACTCTTACTAAAGAGAGCAATGATGTAAAGATTAAAAAAATACCAGTTCCTAAAAAGGCAGAAAAATTAAATAATAATCAAACTGGTGATAATGATGACAATACACCAATAAGTAATAAACCTGAAGTAACATTGACTTGGGAAACAGACACAGAATTTAATGCTTGGTATGATGAACAAAATTCAAATGTTATTTTTAGTTCAGATACATTGAGCGAGTATGACTTAGCTAATAAAAAGAAACAAGCATATACTATGTGGTTAAAAGATTATAAAGGTAAATAAAATGAATAATGAACATTTATATGGAAGGTTTGGCGATACAGATTTAATCAAAACATCTTCTGGTGAAAAATGGCACGTTAATAAATTAGAAAAATCTATTATCGATAGAATGGGGGCAGAAGGTGAAGACTTTGTAGCATATCATGGCTCTGGTACTACAAATCCTATTACTGGGCACAAAGAACAATGGATACCCGCTGCTATTGCTGCTGTTGGGTTAGGTATGAAATTATTTGGAATGTATAAAGCTGGGAAAGCAGCTGAAGATGTAGATAGTTCTGGTGCTGTTGATGCAGCTGAGGGTGTCGCTCAAGCTGAAACTGAAACTGCGTGGGAATCTTATATGGCTGATAGAAGTCAGCAATTTACATCGTCAATTGGAAAGGTTGTTGGGGCTGCTAAGCAAACTGCATCTTCTGTAATGGATATTTTTAATAAAAAAGAATCCGTTAATGAGTCTACTGGTTTAGTTTCTAGCGGTGAAGTTGATGACCAATATGATAATGCTTCATCTCAAGTTAGGGACGATTACAAGTCAACAACAAATCAATTTCAAAGTGAATATGATTATACTGGTAATAAAATGAATATTGCACAGTCAAAAGAACTTGCAAGTATAGAAGAAAGATTTCAATCAAGATTAGCTGAAATAGAACGAGTTCCAGATACTTTTAGAGAAGGATTTTGGGGTACTAATAATTATAAGGTTGGTTAATTATGGCTCTTTTTAAAACAATGAACGCACTTGAAGCACTTGAGGGTAGAACTGACTACCTTGCTGACCGTGAAGCAAGAGAAATGGCAAAGTTAAATTTATCACTTATAAAAGCCAATAGATTAGAAGAAAGACAATTAAAGGCTGATGAAAGGGCGGAAAGGGCTGACGAAAGGAGTGTAAGAGCAGAAAAAAGAAGCATAATATCGCATGATGAAGCAAGAGAAGCCCATGAATGGAGACAGGATACAAAAAACAAACAAGATATATTAGATATTTTTACACCATATCAAACTGCTCTCACAAGTGGGAATTTAACTCTTCAAGGTCTAGAGGGAGTTGGTGGAGAGAAGAGTATAGAAGAGGGAGACTCCGATGAAGTAAAGGATGAAAAAAGAGGGTGGCAAGGCACATTTAATATAGAATACGCTAACGCATTAGAAAAATATAAAGATGACCCTGAGGCATTAAAACAAGTAAAGCTTGTAGGAGAAAATGTTCAACAGGCATATGATATAACTCACAAATTTGAAAAAGATGAAGAAGCTCTTCTTGAAACAATGGAGGCATTGAACAACTCACATAAAGATGGAAGCACTGCTAATGCTGATTCTATACAGAAAGTTATTACCAACATTCAAAACAAACACAAATTATATATTGAGTCATCTGGTGTAAATAAGCCTCTTGAATCTGCTTGGGAAAATGTTACAAAAGAAGCTGAAACTCAAAGTTATGTTTATAATACATTAGAACAATATACAAATGCATCTTTTGATGGTAAGAAAATTAATATGTTAACTGAAAATGTAGACATCTTTCAAGATAAGGTACTTCCTGATGGTGCTACTGAAGAAGAAAAAATAGAATTAAGAGAATCAAGAAACTTCAGAAAGAATAACGCAAGGCAATATAATAAACTAAAATCAGCAGAATATAATGCAAGTATAGGAAATTTTCCCGAAGCAGAAAGATTATTAAAATCATTGCATGGTGATTTCGTAGGAGATATAGCTATTGAGGGAAGAGAATTAAACGCTCTGGCAAAATCCACTAAAGCAATAATGGAAGATGCTAAAGATGAAAATCGTAAACAGATAATTAGTAGGACTGGAGCATTGCAAAGCGCAGTTTCAATTGCGAATCAAGGTCAAGGTAAAAATAGTAAACTTCATGAATATACAAGTGTTTTAACTGAGTTCAGTAATAGAATGAAAAATATGGACACCAAAGTAAATTATGATTCTAAGATTTTTCATCAAGAAGCAAGTGAAGCATTTCGTTCTATTGTAAATAAAGTTGTCTCAGAAGAAAGTGGTGGTGGTGAGGTTCTTAGTTTGGGAGTAGAAGTTTTTGAAGAAACTGGTAAATTCCAAGACTATCTTCAAAATGACTTGGAAGGAGCTGCTTTACTTTTTACTGGTCAAATATATCTTGATAAAGTAAAAGATGAGAAAAGTGGAGAAACATCTCCTGTTTTGAGATGGAATGTTTTTGGAGAAGGTGCTGGTGGTATGGAAAAAGATGAGGCTGGTCTTATCTATATGCAATGGAATCCAGAAAAGCAGAAAGTAGAAAAAGTTCATGGGATAGAAGACATGGCTTTTAAAATAGACCCTAGTGAAATGTTAAATACTAGAGAAAAATTACAATATGCAGATACAAGCTTGTTTCTTAGCAGCGATAATCTTGAACTTAAAAATGCTATGGCTAATGCCGCTGAGATATATCTTAGGTCAACACCAGAATTTCAAAAGCGAAGAACTATTATTGAAGAAGATTCAAAGGCTGATTCTCCAGAATCAACAAAAAGATTACTTAAATTATCTGCTAATAATGATATAAAAAAACAAATTGCATCAGCTACTGAAGATGGAGTATTTGATGTAACTGAAAGACAAGATTTAGTAGAGTCTTTTGAAAAAATAAAAGATTCAGATGCAGAAAAAGTTCTAAAACTATTGGAAGAAGAGGGCTTGTTAAACGCTGAAAATAGGCAAAAGTTTCAAGAAACTTGGAATGATTGGGCTGGTAAATCTGATAAAGAAAGACAATCAATGATGGATGCATCAAGAAAGCAAGCTAAGAAAGAAAATCAAATAACAATCTTAGATAAAGAATCTAAGAAACGGGATTTTAGAAGAGCATATGGCAATAAAATGACAACGGCTGAAAGAAATAAGTTTTCGAAAGATGGTATTATTCCAACTAGATTTATTGATATTTACAATAAGGAAAGATAATGAAGAAAAATGGTTTACTCTGGGAGTCTCTTGACTCAGATTTTAATGTTAAAGAAGAGAAAAAGCCTGAAGAGGAAGATGTAATGGCACATCAAAAAACTCTTAATAATGGTATGGGTAGGATACACGAATATTTAGTCAATACTCTTCGTCAACCAAAGTCAAAAGGAATAGATAATTCATTAAGCATTTTAGAACAAGAATCTATTAGTTAATTATAAATGTCTCTTAATAGAAAGTCTATTGTTGATTTTTACAGAGCAGAAGACCCCGATTTCTATGCTCCGTATTCTGATGCAGAAATATTTAGAACTGCTTTAGCAAAGCACCCTGAAATTGCTCAAGAATTTGAGTATGTTCCTAAAGGTGTTAGCTTATATGAAAAAAAGGGTGGTCATGGTGACTTTTTTTCTACTGGGCAAGTCCTTACCCACACGGAAAGATTTCAACAATTCTTTCCAAAAATAGCAGAAGATATTGACGTTGGTATTACTGGTATTTTATTTGATAATCCTGAATTAGCAAATGAAAAAAGAAAATTTTATGACGGTTGGAATGAATTTGTCTTTGAAAACAATCCTAGACTTCAAGCTGATATACATTGGAAACAAACTGAGCCTGGATGGACTAGTTTTGATGCTGCTGCTAGGGCATTTTCAGAAGCCGCTCCTTCATTAGCCGTATCTATTAGTGGTATGGTGGCTGGTGCTGGAGTAACAGCTGCTGGTGGCGTATTAGGAGCACCTGGGATGGCTACTACTGGTGCAGCTTACCTTACTGCTATGGCACCAATACTATTAATGGAAACTGGTAGTCATTATACTGAGTCTCTTGGGACATTTATTGATGAATATGGTATGTCTCCTGAAGAGGCTCAAGATTACGCACAAGTATCATCACTTGCGTATGGAGCAATCTCTTCAAGTCTTGAGTTGTTGGGCGTAAAACACTTCACAGCAGTTGGTAATTCTATTATGAAGGGTGTTGGTAGAGAATCTCTTATGGATGCTGGTGAAAGAATTTACACAGAAAAAGCAATGAGAAAAATTGTTGATTATGGTGTTGGTAAGAGTGCCCTTGTAAGAGGTACTACAAGATTGGGTGCTGGTTCTGTTGGTGCGTTATCACAAGGATTAGTCGAAGGTGTTACCGAATCTTTACAATCTTTAACTGGTATGAGTATCCAAAGAGCGATGGAAATGGGTGCTGAGGGTGACCCATCAGATATATTAGATAGATTACAAGGTGCATTTGTAGAAGCTGCTAAAGAAAAGCAATGGATGGAAGAAGGTTTTGCTGGTTTTACTACTGGTATCTTTGGATTTGGTGGCTCGTTTATTAGGGGAACCGAAAGCCAAAAGAGATTTGATAAACTACAAGAGTCATTAAAGAAGGCTGATAAAGATTTAGAAACATCATTAGGGGCTGAAGGTATAGATATTGATGATGAAGGTGTAGTTGATGGTAATTTATTTGGTTCTTTTCTTGATTCTATTCTAGACCCCAAACTTGGAGGTGAAGTACAAGAGTCAGCACAAGATGATGGAGGCGTGTTAGCCAAGAGGATTACAGAGACTGTTGAAATAGAGGATGCTGGCTTTAAGATATTACAAGCAATCGGTGCAAATAAAGACTTAGTAAGTGAAATTGTTAATCATGAAAATAGTGATAAACTTCTTGAAGAGGTACGAAAATCACTTAATACACAGAGAGGTGATAATTCTCAAATAGCGAAAGGTGATACTGATGCAATTGTTGAAACATTAGAAGCCTTTTCTAATTATGGAGAGTTACAGATGCCATCAGATGAGGCAACTGAAACCTTTGGTGATGAAGTAAAAAGAACTCCTACAATTCAATGGCAAACTCAAGGTACGCCAGACATTGATGAGCAGGCTCCTGATACTAGACAAGACATGGATTCAAGGGAGAGTGGTCAAGGTCCAGATGACGCAGGTAATGTTGGTTATCAAGAACGGGTAGCGTCTGACGAAATCTCTGACCCAGAAACTGAAAAACAATTAGCGGCTCAAGCATCACAGCAAATTAGTACTAAAGGAGAAGGAGTAGATACAACCCCAGATGCTTCTGGTGAGGTTGCAATTTTAGAATTAGCAAAGGGGCAACTAGTAGAAAAGAGAAATGCCCTTCCAAAAAATGATAAAAAGGGTAGAGATGCAATAGGAAAACAAATTTTTGGTCTTCAACAAAATATTGACAACTTAAAAAAGGGTGTCACAACTACAGCCACCACAACTCCAACTGAAGACACCTCCCCAGAAACAGACGAACCTACTACTATACGAGATGGAGATACAGTATCTATAGGGGGTAAAGGCAGATTTAAGGGTATGTTTGGTACAGTTGTTGGCGATACAAAGCCAGGAGAAGAAAAAGGTTCTTATAAAATAAAATTAGAAGGTGGTGGAACTGCTACTATTGCAAAATCTGTTGTGACTAAGGAAATAGAAGAATCACCTAAAAAGAAATCTCCTCCATCTAAAGAAGTTGATACTGAAAAATTAATAAAAGAATATAATAATTTAAAGCAGTTTAGAAATGTAATAGTTGCGGAAGAAGGCAATTTAAAGCCTATAGATAAAAGAATTGGTGACATTGAAAAACAATTAGAAGGAGCTGGAGTTAAGGTTGGAGAAGCTCAGGCACCTGCCACAGTTACTAAAGTAGACCAACAAGAAACAGATAACTTTGTAGTTCATTCTGGCGGTGCATTAAATACACAAAGAGACAATAGAAGGGATTCTGCTGACCTTGTATGGGAAGATAAATTAAAAGAGAAGGGTGTAACCACCGAATCTCATAGTTTTCAGGGACATAATCAAGGAGGAGAAAATAAGATTGTTCATAGTGAGACTGAATTAAAGGCTGCTGATGACCACATAAACAAAGCAAATGAAACTTTAGGTAGAACTGGTAAAGGTTGGACAGATATAACAAGCAAAGCTGGGAAATATGTAAGAAATCTCTTTAGACGTAATTGGCATCAAGTAAAAGATGCTTCTCAAGTTCTTGCTGTAGCCGATATTAATGCAGATGGGCAAGTAGAAGGAGGCACTGCTGTTGCTGTGCAAATGGCTATAGACAATAATAAGCCAGTATATGTGTATGACCAAAAGACTAATTTGTGGAAAACATGGGATGGTGAACAATTTGTTACCACAGATACTCCAACATTAGCACCTAATTCAGCTACAATAGGGACTAGAGAGATAACTGCGACTGGTAAAGCAGCTATAGACGATGTAATTAATAAAACATTTACTCAAGACCAAACTCAAGATGTAGAAACTACCCAGACAGAAGATGTCCACCCTGCTATACTAGAAGAAAGACAAAAACGACATGATGAAAATATTAAACTTCAAAAAACTAGGAGTCTTAAAGAATTAAGAGCAGTAGCAAAAGAACATGGAT
>TARA_R110002012_G_scaffold136933_4_pt1 | contig 11473 bp, 10 predicted proteins | sample TARA_R110002012 | Tara Oceans TARA_R110002012 (sample SAMEA4396515) | marine metagenome | biome: Westerlies Biome; feature: [DCM] deep chlorophyll maximum layer (ENVO:01000326); material: water (ENVO:00002006), including particulate matter (ENVO:01000060) such as... | depth 40 m
CGAAGGCGAAGGCGGTGTGACCATTGACGCCGCTTATACCGACCCGGTCGTCTACAAGGCCGCGCTGGCCATTGCAGCAGCCCACGTCCTGGCCGCGCGCGACGCCTACGCCAAAGGCGAAACGACCGCCGCGGCTGAAATGTACGCGCATCCGGTCTCCGAAGTCCTGTTCGACATGGAACCGGTCTTTGCAGCTCAAGGCGTCGCCGACTTTACCGACCTGTTTACAGACACGTCTGCAGCGGTCTTTGCCGGGGAAAGCCAGGAACAGATCAACGCCCGCACGGACGCGATCCTTGCCGCGCTCGACAAAGCCGCCGAGAGCGCCCCCGCCACCGACATGTCCGATGCCATGGTCAGCGCCCATGTCGCCTCCGACCAGATCGATCGCGCATCCGACATGTATCGCCTGTCGCTCGATTCTGATTTCTACGAGACGTATCTGGACGGCTACGGCTTCTATCAGGCCGCCGAGCGCGCCTTTACGCAAGCGGAAAGCGACATCACGGCCGAAAATTCCGAAGCAGCAGAATCCATTCGCGCGGCGCTTGGCCTGTTGGCTGAAGCCTACCCGACCGCGCTTCGCCCTGCCCCAATGGACGCTGATGCTGCAGCCCTTGCCGTTGCGGCGTCGGAAGTACAGTTGGCGCTGAGCCAGTAGTGGCAATTTGACCTCCGCAAGGCCTTGCTCGCACGCTGTCGCAGAGTAAGGCCTTGCGCCCCCCGCACATGTCATTACCGTAGGGGACATGTAGAGAGGCGCCGCCAAGACGCGCCCGGTATTTTCGGGAGGATTTTCGGCGGATGACCGACACGACAGCTGGCCAAACGGCCACGGGCGGACACATCACAGGCTTCGGTTCAAAAGGCTATCGCACCTATGTGCTGATCGCCCTGATGCTGGTCTACACGCTGAACTTCATCGACCGAACGCTCATTTCGGTTGTTGCCCAGCCGATCATCAACACATTTCAGCTGAATGATACGCAATGGGGCCTCTTGTCCGGGCCGCCATTCGCATTGTTCTATGCCGCTATGGGCATTCCGATCGCGATGTGGGCTGACCGCGCCAATCGCGTATTGATCATTGCGCTCTGCATCATCGTCTGGTCCGTCATGACAGCGCTTTGCGGGGTCGCTTCAGGCTTCATCTGGCTACTCGTCTTTCGCGTCGGCGTTGCCGTCGGCGAAGCAGGCTGCACACCGCCCGCCAACTCTTTGATCACTGACTATTACCCCCCGAAAAGCCGCGCGGGTGCGCTCGGCATCTATTCCATGGGCGTCACGCTTGGCGGCGTGCTTGCGCAACTCTTCGGCGGCACGATTGCCGGCATCAAGGGGGCTGATTTCGGCAACTGGATCGGTTCGCTCGGTCTTGGGGGTTTGTTTGGTAATCTCGACTGGTCGACCGTGGAAGGCTGGCGTATCGCGTTTGTGGTTGTCGGCGCGCCGGGCGTGCTGATCGCGATCATCCTGATGTTCACCATCAAGGAACCTCCCCGCGGCTATTCCGACCCGCCCTCGGCAAAGGGCAATGGCAAGGCCCCTTTCTTTGATGCCTTCCGTGAATTTTCTGCCAAGCCGACATTCTGGTGGCTATCGCTCGGCGCCGCTCTGGTGGCCTTTGTCGGCTATGGACTGATCAGCTTCCAGGCGCCTTTCCTCCAGCGCGTTCATGGTATTGATGTGCGCGACGCTGCCGTACTCTATGGCGCGCCGCTGGCTGCGGTTGCCGCTCTCGGCACATTCCTCGGCGGGTACATCTCCGAAAAGCTCGCAGGCCGCTTCTCCACGATCTCGGCATGGCTGCCCGGTGTCGGCCTGCTGATTGCCGTGCCCGCCTATGTTGGTGCCTTCTTCGCCCCGACCATCGAGATCGCCTTTGGTCTGTGGATCATCGCGGGCACGATGCACTACGCCTATCTTTCCAGCCAGTACATGGTCGGCACGGCCATTGTCAGCCCACAGTCGCGCGCCACCACGATTGCCGTGCTGCTGCTGATTGTCAGCCTGATCGGCAATGGCATTGGCCCGCTCTTTGTCGGGGCGATGAGCGATTTCTTCATGGGACAGGAAATCGGCAAAGCCGGCCTGTCAGCCTTTGCGGACGCCTTCAATCCGCGCCTCTGCGGCACGGACCCGGCTGCCCTCGGCGCGGAAGGCCCTGAGCTTTGCCGCGCCTATGCCAATGGCCTGCGCCACTCCATGGCCGCGACGGTCTTGTTCTTCATCGTCGCCGCATTTTGCTACTTCATGGCTTCGCGTTCATTCATGAGGGATCGGTACAATCCCGATTCCCCAGCCGCCGACATGAATTCCTGAAACACAGCGACGGAAAGACACAAGTAGAATGACAGACACGACCGCTGCGCTCGACGAGAAACCCGGTTTTGAAACCGGCTATCGCACCAAGGGATATCGCGCCTATGTGCTCGGCTCCCTGCTCATCGTCTACATCTTCAATTTCATTGATCGGTCCATCTTCGGCATCCTGACCGATCCGATCCGCAACAGCCTTGGTCTGGAAGACTGGCAGATGGGTCTGCTCGGGGGTCTGGCATTCGCCACGTTCTACACCACGCTCGGTATTCCGATTGCCCGTTTTTCGGAGAAGACGAGCCGCATGATGATTATCGTGGCCTCATTGACGATGTGGAGCCTGATGACCGTCCTTTGCGGATTTGCCGTCAGTTTCGCGACCATGTTCGCCTTCCGCCTTCTGGTCGGAGTTGGTGAGGCCGGGTGTACGCCGCCGGCGCAATCTGTCATCGCCGACTATTTCAAGCCCGGTAGTCGGGCGACCGCCGCCTCAATCTACGCGCTTGGCGTGCCGCTTGGTGGCATGTGCGCCGGTCTCGCCGCAGGCCCGATCAATGATTATGTTACGGGCGAGAATGTCCACGCCCTGCTGGAAGGCTGGGGCTGGACTTGGGTCGCCGACATGATCGACTGGAAGAGCCTCGAAGGCTGGCGCATTGCGTTCATTGCGGTCGGCCTGCCCGGCCTGGTGTTCGCGCTGATCATCGGCCTCACGGTCAAGGAGCCGCCGCGCGGCTACACCGATCCGCCGAATGCTGCGAAGCCGGAACGGGAATCCTTCGGCGCCGCACTGAAGAAGCTCAGCAAGAAGCCGACCTATGTGCATGTCGTCTTTGGCGCAGCGCTCGCCTCATTTGCAGGATACGGGATCGCGGCCTTCTCCACCTCCTTCCTGCTGCGCACGCATGAACTGACCCTCACACAAGCCGCCCTCATCTTCTCTCTGGTGCTGGGCCTGATGGCTGCCATTGGTGTGTTCCTATCTGGCTTCCTCGCTGATCGCCTCGCGAAACGCTACCCGACGGCCCTGTCCTGGATGCCTGCTCTCGGCATGGGCCTGTCGGTGCCGCTCTACTGGCTCGGCTATCTCAGCCCGTCGGTCGCGCTGATGCTGCCACCGCTCATGGCCGCCGCCATGCTGCACTATTTTTATCTCGGGCCAATGTATGCCGTCTCAGCCGGCGTCGTGGATGCGCGCACGCGGGCGACCGCCGTGGCCATCACGCTCTTTGCCGTCAACCTGATCGGGCTCGGCCTTGGCCCCACCCTGATCGGTCTGTTGTCCACAGTGCTGAAGACGATGATGCTGTCGGGTGCCGATCTCGGTCTGACACTGGACCTCTGCAAGGAAGCTGCAAGCCTCAGCGCCGACCAGGTTGCCGCCTGTACCAGCGCCGACGCACGCGGCCTGCAATGGTCGATTATCATCTTCGCATCGATCTATGGCTGGGCAGCAATCCACTATCTGCTGGCTGGGAAGACGCTGCAGCGTGACATGGTCGCCAAGACCGCCTAATCGGTCTTCATGGCTGTTTACACTCAGGTTTCAGACGACGCGCTGGCGGCGTTTCTCGACGAATACAATCTCGGCAATGCCCTGTCTTTCAAGGGCATTGCCGAGGGCGTCGAGAATTCGAACTACTATCTCGAAACCACGACGGGCCGGTTCATTCTTACCCTGTTCGAAAAACGGGTGAATGCGGATGACCTGCCCTATTTCATTGGCCTGAAACAGCATCTGGCGGGCAAGGGCTTCCCCTGCCCGGAGCCCATCCTCGCGAAAGACGGCAAAGCGCTCCGCACGCTCGAGGGACGGCCCGCGGTGATCGTGTCTTTCCTTGATGGACTCTCGCCGAAAAAGCCGACTCCCGCCCAGTGCCGTGGTCTGGGGGAAGGTCTCGCGCGGATGCATGTCACGCTTTCAGATTTTGAGATGACCCGTCCCAACAGTCTTGGTCCATCGGCATGGCCGCGCCTCTGGGCAGGCCAGTCGGACGAGGCCGAAAAACTGCAACCCGGCTTGTCAGCCCTGATCGACGAAGCCCTTGCTGATATCGCAGAGGCCAAGCCACAAAGCCTGCCCCTGCCGCGCGGGACCATTCATGCCGATCTCTTCCCGGACAATGCGTTTTTCCTGGGCGAAGACTTTTCCGGCATTATCGATTTCTATTTCGCCTGCACAGATGCGCTCGCCTATGACCTCGCCATCTGCCTGAATGCGTGGGCCTTTGATGACAATCCAGGGCGCGGCGCCATCGACTACAATTATTCCAAGGGCGCAAACCTGATCGCAGGCTATGAGAGCGTGCGCCCGCTGCAGCCAACTGAGCGCGACGCCCTGCCCCTGCTGGCACGCGGCGCAGCATTGCGTTTCTTCCTGACGCGGATGGTGGACTGGACCTCGACGCCTGAGGGCGCCCTCGTAAAGCCCAAGAATCCCCTCGAATATGCCGGCCGCCTCGCCTTTCATCGCAAAGTGACGAGTGCGGAAGGCTATGGTGCATGACAGAGTTCGGACCAAATGGTGAGGTGGTTGGCACCGGTCCGTTTGACCTTTCGGTCGACTATCGAGCCCTCAGCAAGGACCGAAAGATCCGCCGTGTAAAACTCGGCCTGCTCTTGTCCTCCCTGGCGGCGTGCCTTGGCGTTACGCTGATCGGACTTTTCCTGACCTTTGTCTTTGGCGTGCTCGAAGGGATTGGCATGTTGCCCACCATGTTCGATCGCCCAAATAGCGGCTTCCTGTTCGGCATCCAGATGGCTGCGATGATGTCCCTGTTCAACTTCATCCTGTGCTTCGTCACCGTGCCAGCCGCGTGGCTGGCCATGGGTCTGTCCATCGGCAGGTTCCCGCATCAGGGAATCGCGGCCCGCGCGCCCTACTTGCGCTGGGCCAGCATCTGGGGCGCCCTGCTCGTCGGTGGCACGACAGGGGGATTCGGCGTGACAGCGTCGCTGTTGACCGGCCTCGGCGCAGTCCTCACCGGCGCCTGTATCGGTGCGCTGGCCGGCCTCGTCTGCGGCCTGCTCTTTCTCGCCATCGTCAAGCCCGCGCAACAACTGCATGAGGCAGACATCAGCGTCTTCTGATGCTTGACGGACCCGCCAAAGCCCCGCACCTGAAAGCCATGACTGACAAGATCGAAATCTGGACAGATGGTGCCTGCAGCGGCAATCCCGGCCCCGGCGGCTGGGGCGCCCTGCTCGTGGCAGGCGACAACCGCAAGGAACTCTGGGGCGGCGACAAGGCCACCACGAACAACCGTATGGAAATGCTGGCCGTGATCGAGGCGCTGAACGCGCTGAAAGGTCCGTCCAGGATCACCCTGCACGTCGATTCCACTTATGTGAAAGACGGCCTGACCAAATGGATACATGGCTGGAAACGCAATGGCTGGAAGACCGCCGCAAAGAAGCCGGTCAAGAATCAGGATCTCTGGATGGCGATGGACGAAGCCTGTCAGCGCCATGACATCACCTGGAAATGGGTGAAGGGCCATGCCGGTGACCCCGGCAATGAAAAAGCCGACGAACTGGCCCGGCGCGGCACGGAAGAGGCGCGCGGACGCTAGGTGCCCGACACCAGTCTCTCTGCGGCTCGCTTCAGCGCCGTATCATCCAGGCTCTCCAACCTGACCATATCTACCGGCGCATCGTCGCGCCGTTTGCGGCTGCGCGCATAGAGTGGATCGTAGTGCCGGTCCATCAACTGGCGCGCCAGCGCGCGATAGTCTCCCGCCTCCGCCAATGCCTGCCACTCGGCCAGCGTCTCTTTCGACTGCAGGCCCTTCAGCTTGGCGAGCGCTTCCATCAGCCGGTCCTTGTCCCGGATGATGTCTTCATAGGCAGAGAGCAGGAAGTCTGCGCGCACGTCTGAAGGAACCCTCATCTCGATGCGCGGCGCCGCCAGCATGGAGTGCCACAGGCGCCGGGGCACGCGGCAGCGGCCGACCCGCGCGGACTCCGCCTCGACAAAGACCGGACGGCTCAGATCGAACTGACGCAACTGCTGCCAGATGCCGCTTTCGAACAAGCGCTGGGCCGGCTGTGGCGCGTCACCAAGATCACCAAAAGCCGAACCGCGATGATGGGCGAGACCTTCAAGGTCAATCACCTGCCCGCCAGCCGCTGCAATGGCCTGCAACAACGCCGTCTTGCCCGTGCCGGTCTGACCATCGATCAGGCGCACCGGCAGCCGGCTGTCCTCATGCTCCAGCCCTGTTACGACTTCCCGCCGCCACGTCTTGTACCCTCCCTTCACCACGCCGCTCGGCCAGCCGACCGAGGACAGGATCGTCGCCATGGAGTTCGAGCGCATTCCGCCACGCCAGCAATAGACCAGCGGTCGCCAACTCTTCGGCTTGTCTGCCAGCGCGGTCTCCAAGTGGTGCGCAATATTGCGCGCCACAATTGCGCCACCGACGCGATTGGCGCGGAACGGGCTCTCCTGCTTGTAGATGGTGCCAACGCGCGCGCGCTCTTCATTCGACAGCACCGGCAGACTGATGGCGCCCGGCATGTGGTCATCCGCGAACTCGGCAGGAGAGCGCACGTCAATGATCGCATCATAGCGCGACAGGTTTTCCGGGCTGATATCCGTGACGGTTTCGAGATAAGGCATCTCTCTTCGATTAACAGGTTTTGTTTGCCCCGCCAGTGCCCGGCGCGGTAAGCCTGCAGCCCGAGAGGATCCCATCATGCCCGACCATCACACTGAACCCCGCCTGACATCCCTCGCCCATGGGGGCGGCTGTGGCTGCAAGCTCGCGCCGAATGTGCTGGCGGATATTCTCAGTGAGATGCCCCTGTCACTTGGCCATTCAGACTTGATTGTGGACGCGGGCAAGAGCGATGATGCGGCCGTCTACCTCATCAACGAGACAACCACGCTCGTTGCCACGACCGACTTCTTCACCCCCATCGTCGACGACCCGCATACATTCGGGCGCATCGCCGCAACCAATGCCCTGTCGGATATCTTCGCGATGGGGGCGAAACCCATCTTTTGTCTCGCCATTGTCGGCATGCCCATCGGCAAGATTGTCAATGAAACGATCCGCGCCATTCTTGCGGGCGGGCGCAGCGTGGCCGAGGCCGCCGGCGCGCCCATCGCGGGCGGGCATTCGATTGACTCCGCCGAGCCAATCTACGGCCTCGTAGCCCTCGGCATGGGCCATCCCGACAAGTTGCTGTTGAACTCCAACGCACAGGCGGGCGATGTCCTGATCCTTGGCAAACCACTCGGCATTGGCATCTATTCCGCCGCGCTGAAACAGGAACTCCTCTCCCCTGCCGAGTATGACGAAATGGTCGCCTCGACGACACGGCTCAATACGCCGGGCACGGATCTCTCAGAAACTTCTGATGTTCATGCCGCAACCGACGTGACCGGATTTGGCCTGCTCGGCCATGCCAGCGAAATGGCGCGCGGTGCCGGCCTTCAGATCGTTATCGAGAAAAACAAGGTCCCTGTCTTTGAAGGCGCCCGTCGCCACGCACAGTCAGGCATCAAGACCGGCGCGTCCGGCCGCAACTGGGATTCGGTATCTCATATGGTCACGGGTCAGATGTCCGCGATGGAGACCGACCTGCTCTGCGACCCGCAGACCAGCGGCGGGCTGCTCGTTTCCTGTTCGCCCGAGGCGGCGCACTCGGTATTGGAAACCTTCCGCCGCCACGGCCATGCCGATGCGGCCATCATCGGTCGGGTAGAGTCAGGTGCCGCCAGCGTTCGCGTTGAATAACGCAAGTGTGACCCCACAAGGTCTACGCTCATGCTAGGTCTGCTTGCTCAAACTTCAGGAGAATTTCATGCGCTTCAGCCTTGCTGCCATCTCGATCGCTGCGCTTGCCGCATGTGGCCCATCCGTGGCTGCGTCCGGCAGTCTTGCTGATGTCAAGGAAATCACCGCGCCTGCTGAAGACACGAAAGTTCTGGCAGTCCTGAGCTATGCCAGCTGGTGTGGCAGCTGCAAGGTGCTCGATCCCAAGGTCGAAACCGTGCGGGCCTCAAACCCGTTTGACGGCGCTGAGTTCTTCGCCCTCGACTATTCATCCAGGGACGACTCTGCCTATTTCGCAGACGCAGAGACCCTCGGCATCGCTGGCACGATGCGCGAAATCTTCCCGGACAAAATAAAGACCGGCCAACTCTATCTGATTGACCGGTCTTCTGGAGATGTGATCAGCACCGTGACAAAATCTATGTCAGAAGCTGAAATCGCTGCCGCGATCGAGGCTGCGCTATCCTGAGATTCAGGACGCCGTGCAGGCGCTGTCGTCCTTGTTCAGCTCACGGCGAACCTGATCGATATAGGTGCCCGTCATTTCGAAATCACTCCGAGTGATACCATAGGCCGGACTGCTGCCATCCTCGATGAAATCACTCATCAGGCGACCGGCGGCGTCTTCCAGGCCCAGGCTCTCATCTTCGCGAATGTCCGCCACGACCTGGCTGACTTTCAAAATGTCGGCCTGATCGTCTTCGGACTTATCAGCCAGCAGGGTCTGGTAGCAGCCGCAATAGACTTCGATCGTATCGCCGTCCTCGGCGAGATCTTCCACAATCTCCGGATCCCCCGCCAGCATGGTATTGCAAACAGATGCTGCGTTATTGTCGCTTGAGACGCCCATACCGCAGGCGGTGAGAGCGAGACAGGCACTGGCGAAAAGGGGGATACGGATCATGAGAAAGTTCTTTCAGAATGGATCAGGCCGGAACCTTGCCCGACAGCATGCCTGCCAGACGGTTTGTGATGATATCTTCAGCTTCTTTCATGATTCGGTCGATCAGTTCCTTACAGGTCGGAATGTCGTGGATTAGACCGGCGACCATGCCGCAGGACCAGGCACCTGCATCCATTTCGCCTTCTTTCATGATGCGCGGATAGACGCCTGCGACCTCTTCGATAATGTCTTCGAATTTGAGGTCTGCGCCCAGCTTGCGCTCTTTTTCCAACAGGCGCTCAACCGCAACATTGGTCAGCACGCGCTCGGTATTGCGCAGCGGACGCATGACAAGGCGGGTATCGAGTTCGGACGCGGCAACGATGGCATCCTTCACATTCTGGTGCACGGGGGCTTCCTTCGTCGCGATGAAGCGTGTGCCCATGTTCATCCCCGACGCGCCCATGGCGAGAGATGCCACGAGGCTGCGTCCATCCGCCTGACCACCTGAGGAAACGAATGGAATTTCCAGTTCATCCGCCGCACGCGGCAGAAGGATCATGTTCGGGATATCGTCTTCGCCAGGGTGTCCGCCGCACTCGAAACCATCGACGGAGACCGCATCACAGCCAATGGATTGTGCCTTCAGCGCGTGGCGTACGGCGGTACATTTGTGGATCACCTTGATGCCGTGCTCTTTCAGGATCGGCAGGACCTGCACAGGATTGTTCCCGGCGGTCTCAACAACTTTCACACCGCCTTCGATGATGGCTTTCACATAGCCTGGATAGTCCGGCGCGTTGACGACCGGCAGGAACGTAAGGTTCACGCCGATCGGCTTGTCAGTCATGTCACGACAGCGCGCGATCTCATTTGCGAGGTCTGCAGGGGTTTTCTGCGTCAGGGCCGTAATGATGCCGAGACCGCCAGCATTCGACACGGCGGCAGCCATTTCGGCAAACCCGACATAGTGCATGCCGCCCTGGATGATCGGATGCTCGATTCCGAACATTTCTGTGATGGCAGTCTTCATGGCATATCCTCCTTGTTTCCGGCCTATCCTTGGCGGAAGGACGGCGCGGAAACAAGGCTGACATTGGGTAAAGAGTGCAGGCCGGCCTTAGCTGACGGGCGACCAGGACTTGTTCGGTTTGCTCCGGCGCTTCTGACCGTTGCCACCCTGACGGGAGCCACCCCCGCCGGATTCGGAACGCGCGGCGCTTCTATCGCCGCCATCCCGTGATCCACCGGGCTTGCCGCCCTTGTAGCCACCTTTGCCGCCCCCACCGCCGGAGCGATTACGGTTCTGCGACTGGCCGCCCTGACGACGTCCGCCGCCCTGGCTTCTGCCACCGCCGCCGCGGCTCTGCTTGGTGTGCGGACCCGGCTCTTCCGGCAAGGACAGGTCGAGCGCCATGTCTTCGTCCAGATCAATCCGGTCGATCTTGCGACCAATCAGTTTTTCGATGTCACGCAGATATCCGCGCTCATCATTGCCCACGAAGGACAATGCAATGCCGCTTTTCCCGGCGCGAGCTGTCCGGCCGATGCGGTGAACATAGGATTCCGGCAGGTTCGGCATGTCCATGTTCACAACATGGCTGACGCCGTCGACATCAATGCCGCGCGCGGCAATGTCGGTCGCAACCAGGATCGGGGCCTTGCCCTTCTTGAAATTGTCCAATGCACGAATGCGCTGGTTCTGGCTCTTGTTGCCGTGGATCGCTTCGGCATACAGGCCTTCATTGGCAAGGTAGCGGACCACTTTGTCAGCGCCATGCTTGGTGCGGGTGAACACGATGGCGCGGTCCATGTCGTCCTCAGACAGGATTTCGGCCAGCAGGCGCGGCTTGGCCGTGCCCTTTACCATATAGACCGCTTGGTCAATCTTTTCGGCAGGCTTGGAAACGGTGGCGACGGTCACTTCAGCCGGATCGCGCAGGAAATCATTCGCAAGTGAGCGGATTTCCTTCGGCATAGTCGCCGAGAAGAGCAGCGTCTGGCGGCGCGTCGGAATGGCCTTCATCACCTTACGGATCGCAGGCAGAAAGCCCATATCCATCATCTGATCGGCTTCATCCAGCACGACCGCTTCGGTACCGCTCAGATTCACGGCGCCGGTTTCCATATGGTCCAGCAGACGTCCCGGTGTTGCCACCAATACGTCCACGCCGCGTGCCAGCGCACGGACTTGTCCGCCGGGCTTCACGCCGCCCACGACAATCGCCGTGGTCAGCTTCATCTGGCTACCATAAACGCGCACGCTTTCGGCGATCTGGGCGGCCAGCTCACGCGTCGGCGCCAGGATCAGGATGCGGGCTGCCTTGGAGACAGGGCGGCCAGGATTGGACGCCATACGGCTCAGCAGCGGCAGCACAAAGGCTGCGGTCTTGCCGGTGCCGGTCTGGGCAATGCCCACAAGGTCGCGGCCTTCCAGCAGTGTCGGGATCGCCTGCTCCTGAATCGGAGTCGGCTTGGTATAGCCCTC
>TARA_R110002012_G_scaffold19113_3_pt1 | contig 11466 bp, 21 predicted proteins | sample TARA_R110002012 | Tara Oceans TARA_R110002012 (sample SAMEA4396515) | marine metagenome | biome: Westerlies Biome; feature: [DCM] deep chlorophyll maximum layer (ENVO:01000326); material: water (ENVO:00002006), including particulate matter (ENVO:01000060) such as... | depth 40 m
AACATCTACTGGGCGGTAGGGTTTAGCATCCCACCAACAAGATGTAAATTCCCTAACCTTACCAGCCTTAAGCATATCACCAGCATCCTTAACACCATCCGGTAAAGCTACAACCTTGACTTTATTGTGGGAAAATAATGGGAGTACAGATTGAGTAGCTTTATGACCAGCAGGGTCATTATCAAAACAGATAACGACATTCTCAAATGTCTCAAGCCACTCTAAGTTCTCCTTGATGTCTGCTTTAGCTCCGGCTGATCCTGTCTTGATAGATACGACAGGCCACTTGCCGTCAAACATCTCAGCAATAGCCAGTGCATCAGCCTCACCTTCCGTAATGGTGACAAACTTACCACCCTCACGCCACAAATTCTGACCGAACAATCCGGTATTACTTAAGGTTCCTGTAGCATAGAATTGTTTACTCTCTACAGTCCTGACTTTAGTTCCTACTATTGTTCCATTATCTTTATCGTAGTAAGGGTAATGGTGCTTAAGAATATCACCCTTCTTGTTTTGCTCTAACGTGACCCCGAATTTAGCCACGATAGACTGTGATATATTTCTGTCTTTAATAGGTCCACTAGTCCCTAGCATTTCAAAACCTTTCACTGGTGTAAGTTTAACTGTTTTCTCTTTACCATCAACAAACTTAACAAAGCCACACTTATAACAGTAGGCATGACCATCATCATATATTGCTAAATTATCTCCTTTACGATCTTCTCCCTTACCTCGACACTTAGGGCAAGGCTCTCTATTAATTACCTTACTATCTTTCAATGCTGTTTGCATAATCCCACCTATAAAAAATATGGTCCTCTATCTCAACTGTTCTTGTCTTACTTTTAGCCCATGAAGGTTTCACATAATCCGCATGGTAATGTGTAGCTCCATCTGTAATATCAATACTTGTTGCTTCATGTAACATAGTAAAAGAAAATAAATAAATATCTTGGAAATGTTCCTTCTCTTTAGGAACATCTGACTTACCATCGCAATACCAAGAGAACTGACATCTATTACGCACTGGTATTAATTCACCAGTGCCTTTCCATGAGGGTCTAGTTGGTCCTTGAAACACCACCTCACATACTGTATTAGGAAACCTCTCATCATTCACCCGATTAATAACTACATTCGCTACTGCTAATTTACCAGCGAATGATTGATTTCTAGCCTCATGATATACATTTAAAGCTAAGCAGAAAGCTTCAGTGTGTACTGGTGTTGTCATTAAATGACTAGCTAATATTAATTCTTTTATCATTTTTTATTTGCTTTCCATCTCTTTTTTGTATGCCTTTTACGTCTAAGAGATCTTCTACTTCTGCAATATATTCATCGTAGTGTTGCAAAAGTAATGAGTTCATTGGATACGTTAATTCAACTTCTTTTTCGGGATCATTAGAAAAGTAAGCTAATATTTTTGTTTTTATTATTCTATTCATTACCACCACCACTTAAATTTAAAGAAAGTAAACAGATTTATATATAACATTACTGTATCTCCTTATTAAGATCTAAAAGAAAGCTTCAGGGTGAGGTGTTGCTGTCATTATATGACTTGCTAAGATTAACTCTTTTATCATGACCTCACCCCTTTGCTTCAGTTAAAAATCTTCTTCGTCATCTGCACCATCACCTGACATATCTGCGTATTCCAGAACTTTAATCTTCTTAAAGTATGGTGATACTCCATAAGTAGGATGAGGTTTAGAACCTTGCCATAAAATTCGTACTGTAGAACCATAAGGAATATTTTTAGCTACAGCTTCACCATCTACATCGACAACTTCAAACTGTGGAAACTTAGTAACAAACTTCCTCTGCTTCTGGTTCTTATATTCCTTGAGAATAACACCTTCATCGGAAAGCTTCTTAGCTTCCTTCTTGTCAGGGATTGTTATCACAATGGAATACTTACCAGTGTCCGTTCCATTGAAACGCTCTGTCTCATTAAGATTACTAAACGCTACTATACCTTCTGTTATCATATCGCATCTCTCCTATAGTTAATATAAATATTCTACTCTCTATTTATTTATCTGTCAACCCACCTCTTTTTTAGAAAATATTTTCTCCACTTCCTTGAGTTGATCAATGACAGATTGACGTTGATTTTTAGAACTAATATCTAACTTTAATCTTTCCAGATATATAGCTCCATCGAGTAGCTCTTCGATTGCATGGTCTATCCATTCTATAGTTGATACATCATCCCGCATCATGGTGACACCATACTTCTCCATACCGACTTCTGATCTTGACCGCATACGATCAATCACAGTCTGCACAATCGGGTCTCTGTCTTCACTCATTTTCATACTTTTCATCCTCCGTAGGCCAAATTATTGTTAGTTCCTCTGCACCCTCCTCTCGAAACTCTCCAGTTTTAGCGTCTACATAGACAGGCCACGCCTTTAATTGAATTGGGGATATAACATCTCTGGTGTCCCAGAACAAGTTACATCGGTATCTGTAGACATCTGATTGTCTATGGTAGTTCTCAGGTGTATTACCACTAGTGCGGGTTCCTGAACACTCAAAAAATATATCGCCTTCTAATAATTCATGTCCGAATTTACGATCTCCAATCGAGTATTGAACATGAGAGGCTAGAGAGTGTAACGCCTCCTGTATTATGTGAGATTTAATATCATCATCGTAGATCATTTCTCTTCTCCATTAATTCAAGAATGTATTCTAAACTACGTTCTAAATCATCTAACCTAGCGTCTACTGATTGCTCAACTTTGTATGACCGAACAGCCCCTGCCCCTGATAAGATGCCAGAGCCAACTGCACAAGATGACAAAATAGAAAGACATAAAATTATACTACTTATTTTCATTTTCTATAAACCAATCATCTATTTCTTTATCAGCTACTTTTTCCAACAGATCATTCTTTTTAGACATGAATGTCTGTGGCTTGCAATGCAAGTCCATATCAAGTTTAATAAAATTTCTTGGTTTATTTCTTTTAACCATAACTACCTCTAGGGTTCTTTAGTGTTAACTTAATTAATAACTAAAGTGTTAATTACTAAAGTGTACTTACTCATGTAACACATAAGTATATTCTACAGTAGAATATTCAAAGTGTCACATGATATAAATTCATGACTAAAACATATCATTTTCATGCTCGATATGGTTTCTGGAAATTAATTCAGAATTATCTCCATAGCTAACATATCCGCAGGATACACACAGATATTGTGCAAAGCCGTTCACGTGCATGATGTATTCTTTTAAACCATTGCATTTGTTACACTTTTTCATATATTTCATCTTGGTCATGACTCGTTTCCTTTTACAATTTTTCATATATTTCATCTTGCTCATGACTCATCTCTTTTTACAATTTTAAGGTCATCTAACCACCCTAAAAGAAAGTCATCATAGCCTGACATTAAATTTGATATTTGAACTTCACACGCACCACAAGTATCTCTGTAACCATGAGCATTTTTAATGGTACTTTCAACAATGGTTAATTTATTGTTACATAATTTACACCGCATCTTCAGGGTCTCCTTCCTTATTTATTTGTAGCCATGAATACCTAGTTTTTAAATCTTGGAAGCTTAACTGCTCAAGCTCTTGTCTTAGCCCTATTAAGGCTAAATCTATACATTTATTTAAAGTAATAAATTGAAAATCATGCTCAACTAATGTCATGATCATCTCTTGTTTTTCATCTCTTTTTTTATCCAGTTCATTCATTATTTATCTCCTAAAAATTCTTTATTTAATTTTTTAATTATGCTTTCTGGTAAAATATTATAAGAGTCTTCATATCCATCAAACTCATACTCTTTACCATCTTCATCTACTATTCGGAAAATCATATAATTATGTATTCCCCATGCGTTACACTCAACCTCCTTACAGCCTATATTTAGTAAAAATTCTTCAACTAAATGTGTGCCATTCCAGCCATCTCCATCTCCAAATCCAAATTTGTTAAAAGCTTCTTCCCATTCCCAATGTATATGTTGTATTGGCATGATAGTATTTCCTTATTAGTTACAACTAAAAAGATTATAAACATTAAAAACAAAATTTACAATACTTTGTTTTAATAATACGATAGGCAACATCTATCTTAAAATCTGTTACGGGTTATAGAGAGACTACAAATAATAATCCTACACATACTCTTACACATACCTTACCCTTCCCCATTACTTACGGACTTTTTAAAATTGCCTCAGGATAAACGGGATTTAGAACGTATAGTAAACCCTAGGGAACATAGCTCCTGGGAATCTGGAAGCATCCTAGGGCCTTAATTTACTAGGTTATAGACAAAAAAGAACCCTAGAAGCTTTTTAAAGCCCTAGGGTTAAGTCTAGTGGAGTTATTCAAATTAATGTTTTTTGTAACTAATATTAGTTATCTCTTTATTCCAACAAGCCCGACAAGATCCACAATTATTTCCTCTTTTTAAAGCTCCACATTCAAAACCATAGTGGGGTTTTTCGTGGTGGACTGTTGAAGTCCAATCAAAACTATTTAATGGTTTACCATCAATCATAGCACTAGATACTCTAATGATTAAATTCGGAGCAATATTTTTTAACCCGAAAGCTTTAACAATACCCTTCTCTTTTGTCGGCAGCCAGTGCTTAATATGTGGTGTTAGTTTTGCTACTTCATTAATAGCTTTGAGCATTTCCAAAGATTGGCAATCACCACCATCGAACCACCTATGATAACCATCTTTACAATATCTATTAATTTGAAATACTATCGCATCAACCCAATCTTTAGAGCTTGTCCGGTTAACCCATTTCAAAAGATTAGTTTTATATCCTTGATCCACGCTTGGCCTTAGTTTTTGTAATTTAATGGTATAGCATTTTTCGCATATAGAACCGGGAATATTTCTTAACTTACTTCCTACTTTGCAAGCAAAAGCATCGACAGCATATGTTGTCCCCGGCATTTTCGTATTACCATTCGATATTTTACCGTAATTTAATGCGTCTTTAACTAACATTTTATAACTCCTATTTTTTAAATTAAACCGAAACAATAATAGCCAAGATGATAGCTAAAACAATGACTTCCACAATAAATGAAAGTTTCAATAAATTCAATATTAATTCATGCATGGTTAACTCCTATTTTTTAGATTAACACATTAAAACCCTAGGGACACAATCCCTAGGGCTTAGACGTATCAATCGCTATTTATAGGAAAGTATTTCTTGCAATTCTTCCAAAATATCCAAACCATGCCGTCCCGTTTTTTCATCCCTAGATAAACCATCTATACTAAGATAATTGAGATTAAAAAGATAATTGATAAATCGTAAGTGTTCCGGTGTTAATTTGTAATTATGCCCACTTAATTTAATTTTAGCCATTGTTCTTAACTCCTATTTAGTTAATTGATTATTATAACTTTTCAGATATTACTACAAACTTATATCCAAGCTTCCTAGCATTGTTAATAGTACCTTCCGTTAGCGTCTTAGTCCCTGCGATTTGACAGAATATTTCTCCTTCCTTATTCATAGGATAGACTAATTTGTTTCCGTAATTATTTGTAATTTTAACTTCAATAGTATTAAACATTAGATTAATTCCTTTAATAATCCCTAGGGAAAAATTCCCTAGGGTTGGTTAAATGTTAAATATCGCCGAACCTATCTTTATATTCTAAAGTCCCGTAGGTGCTATCCTCTATTTTCTTTGCTCTCAAGACGTTTATAATATCCACTGCATATCTTATGGTCATAGATTCTGGTAAATTATTTTCTACAATATCATTCAATAACTTTTCAATTGAGAAATATCCTTTATTAAATAAATGATCATGTTGTTCCACATACTGTTCCGGTGAATATATTATGTACATTATTAAAATAACTCCTTAATTTTTAGTGTGATAAAAATGTCACACTTTCTTGTTGTGGTTTTGTCGTTTCTATTATATATAGATTAATAAAAAGAATGTCAAGTATTTTTTTTATTTTTTTTTCATTTTGTTTTCTTTGGTGGTCCTAAGAAGTATATCATACTCTTTTTTTTCTCTAGTATTTCTTTGGAACTCCTAGGAAATCTCATAACCCTAAAAACCATAGCCAAAAACCCCTTGAGAAATCTATAGAAGCTTAGGGGGAGGGGCCCACTTTTGAGTTGCTTCTCCTTATATACCCTCATGACCACATGGGAAGCAATTTGGAGGTCTAAATTAACTAATTGCTAAATGTCAAGTAAACTTTAGAGTTGACAGGAGTGGATTTCGGGGCCATAATAACTCAAGGGGGCTTGACGAAAGGGTAAAAATATGCTATAATAATATTATTATGTAGTTCACTACTTAAGAACAATTAAGAACAAGAGAATTAAAACTTTAATCTTTACACTTTAGTTATTAATCTCAAACAATTAAGAACACTTAAGTATATGTCCAGACTTCCATTGATTTGTCTTTTTTAAAAAAGGAAATTGTAATGGGTAAAGATGGAGATGATATGTCTGATAATGAAGTCTTGCCAGAGAAACGTCCTAGGGGTAATCCTAATTTTTACAAAGGGATGCCATCACTAAATCCTAAAGGAAGAGTCAAAGGCTCACTTAATAAGTACACTAAGCTTTCCAGAGAATTACTCTCTTCCAAAGGTCCAGAGATAGTTGACAAGGTTATAGCGTTAGCTTTAGAAGGAGACAGACACTGCCTTAAAATGTGCTTAGATCGTATAATTCCCGTATCAAAAGCTGTGGAGATTAAGCACGAACATGAAGACTTGGGTATTAATATTATTGTCGAATCTGTTAAAGCAATCGAAAGACAAGAAGAGAAAGAGTTTAAAGTTATCGAGGGGGAAGTTTCTAAAAGATTGGTAGACACCGAGAGTGAGTGATATAAATGTCACACTTCACCCGGCCCAGATGGAAATCTTTAAAAGTGATAAAAGATTTAAGATAGCATCTTGTGGTCGAAGGTTCGGTAAGTCTTATTTAGCAGCTTGGTTATTAATTATCAAAGCTCTACAATCTGAGGAAAAAGATGTATTTTATGTAGCTCCTACTTTCCAACAGGCTAAAGATATTCTTTGGTCCATCTTAAAGGAAATAGGACAAGATGTAATCAAAAGCACACATGAGAATACTGCTACGATTACACTTATTAATGATCGTAAAATATATCTAAAGGGATCAGATAGACCAGATACTTTAAGGGGAGTAGGCCTTTCCTTTGTTGTTTTAGATGAATATGCTTCCATGAAGCCGGAAGTGTGGGAGATGATCTTAAGACCCACATTGGCAGATGTTAAAGGTGAAGCATTATTTATAGGTACTCCAGCAGGGAAAAACCATTTTTATAAATTATGGGTAGACGCTCAGTTAGAAGAAAATGAAGAAGATTGGGAAGCCTTTCAATTTACTTCCACAGCAAACACTTTTATTGATCCTAAGGAAGTGGAAGCAGCTAAAAGAACTATGTCAACTCAAGCTTTTCGTCAAGAGTTTGAAGCGACTTTTGAATCATTTTCCGGGGGTATCTTTCATGAAGAGTGGGTACGATATGCTGAAGAGGATGCTTTTGAAGATATATCAAAAGTGCAAGGACATTATGTCATATCTGTTGATCCGGCTGGGTTTGAAAAAGCCAGTAGAGACAGAGGATTAAAAAGTTCTAAGTTAGACGAGACAGCTATTTCCGTTGTTAAGATTGTTCAAGATGAATGGTATGTTAAAGACATCTTACACGGGAGATGGGGTATTAAAGAGACAGCGGAAAAGATACTTGATTGTGCCGAAGACGTACAGGCAACTACAGTAGGTATAGAAGCTGGTGCATTAAAAAATGCTATAATGCCATACTTAGAAGATATAATGCGAATGAGAGGTAGATGGGTTAACATTACAGATGTAACTCATGGAGGTAAAAAGAAACAAGATAGAATTATTTGGGCATTACAAGGCCGAATGGAACATGGTAAGATTAAGATAAGAAAGGCAGATTGGAATCATCACTTTATATCTCAAATGTTGGATTTCCCAAGCTCCTTGTCTCACGATGACTTACTGGACTCTTTGGCCTATATTGACCAAGTATCTGTAGCTGATTTTGCACAATCAATTGACGTAGAAGAATGGGAACCAGTAGATAATGTCTCAGGATACTAAGTACAACGATCCTCAATCCTCATTAAGTTCTTGGGTAATGGGTAGAGTCGAGCAGTGGGAAGAACACAGGAATACAAATTATCTGGAAAAATGGGATGAATACTATCGTATTTGGCGTGGTATTTGGTCTCCCTCAGATAAAACCAGAGGTTCCGAAAACTCTCGTTTAATATCTCCAGCAACTCAACAAGCTGTTGAAGCTACTGTATCAGAGTTAGAGGAAGCTATTTTTGGTAGAGAACAGTGGTTTGATGTACGAGATAATATTACAGATAGAGACCCTCAAGATATAACTATAATTCGTTTAAATTTACAGGAAGATTTACAACGAGCTAAAGTTAAAAACTCTATTTGTGAATCCCTCCTTAATGGTGCTATCTATGGCACAGGTATTGCTAAAATTAATATTAAAGAAGAGACACTAAAAGTCCCTACGGAATCTCCAATACCAGATACCCTTACTACTGATACTGTAATAATGGAAGATGAAATTGTTACTGTTACAGTAGAATCTATAACTCCTAAAGAATTTGTCATTGACCCTACAGCTTCCAGTATAAATGAAGCTTTAGGTGTTGCACAAATTGTTATTAAACCAAAGTATGAAATCATAGAAGCTATAAAGGAAGGGATTTATGAAGATAAACCTCTTGGAAACTATGATCATGCTGATCTTGGATTTGATGAGGAAAATGGAAGCTATGCTTCAGAAGACGATAAAGTAAAAATTACTGAGTATTGGGGAAGAGTTCCCGCTAAATTCCTAGAGCAAAAAGAAAGTTCTTTAACAGATGAATTTGATTATGATGATGATGAGCTTATAGAAGCTGTAGTTGTTATTGCTAATGATCATTGTGTTTTAAAGGCTACGGAAAATCCTTACATGATGGGCGATCGTCCTTTTGTATCTTATCAACATGATAGAGTTCCAAATAAATTCTGGGGAAGAGGAATAGCGGAAAAAGGTTATAACCCTCAAAAGGCTCTTGATGCAGAGCTAAGAGCAAGAATAGATGCTTTAGCACTCACAACGCATCCTATGATGGGTGTGGATGCTACAAGGCTTCCTAGAGGTGTTAAGTTTGAAGTTAAAGCTGGTAAGACTATTCTTACTAATGGTGATCCTAGACAAACATTAATGCCTTTAAACTTTGGAAGTCTTGCTCAAAGTACCTTTACGGAAGCAGCAGAGCTTGAACGTATGGTTCAAATGGGTACAGGAGCTATGGATTCCGCTACAAGTAACTCTGCTAATCCTAGGAACGCCACAGCTTCCGGAATGTCTATGCTTCAAGCAGCTTCCATTAAACGTCAAAAACGTACTATAATGAATTTCCAAGAGAATTTTTTACTTCCTCTTATTCAAAAAGCTGCATGGAGATATATGCAGTTTAATCCGGAAAGGTATCCTACAGGCGATTATCAATTTGAAGCTCATTCCTCTATGGGAATTATGGCTAAAGAATTAGAGATGACACAAATGATACAATTGCTTTCCATGACACAACAAGGAACTCCTGCATTTGCTATACTTCTTATGTCCATATTTGAAAACAGTTCCATGTCTAATCGTGAACAAATGAAAATGGCTATAGCACAACAACTACAACCTAATCCTCAAGCACAGGAATTACAACAGATAGCACAACAAATGCAACTTCAAAAAGCTCAAGCAGAAATTAAGGAAACTGAAGCTTCCGCTATGAAAGACTTTGCTGCTGCTGCAAAATTCCAAAGTGAGGTACAAGATAAAAATTCAGAGAAGACTTTAATTAAAGAACAAATGGATATGGCTGAAAAGATGGCTAAGATTGAAAAACTAAGAATTGACTCACAAAATGTTCAATCGGAAACTATGCGTAATATTCCGGAAACACAACATTTAGAATCTGAAACTGTATTAAACTTAGCAAAAGCAAGAGCAACTGTGAATAATTAAAGGAGATAAAAATGCCAAAAGGTATAGGATACGGATCAAAAAAAGACAAAGAAAAAAAGAAACCTAAAAAAAAGAAACTTAAAAAAAATAAAAAAAGTAAAAAAATGTATGGATATTAATAATGGAAAAAGAGGGTAAAAGTTTGCTTCAACATTATTATGATGGTAAAGATTTAAAGGAAGTATGCCCTCACTGTGGTAAAGAGGGTTGCACTTGTGGCCCTGATTGTGAATGTAAAACTAAAAAATCACAAGATAAATTAGATTTTGGAACAGATTTTGAGTAATTTATGTTAAGTGATAGAGAAGTTTTAGAAAAAAGACTAGACTTATTTTCAATGGAAGCTTGGAGTCTCTTTACACAAGAGTTAACCGATATGGCACAATCCTTAGAAAATATACAAAACATAGACGATGAAAGAACTTTATACCTCAGGAGAGGTCAGGTAGATATTTTAAATATGGTTATTAATTTAGAAGAGACTACCAAATTAGCGTTGGACCAATTAGAAAGTTAATCTAATCCCAACATTTTTATCAACTCCATAATCTTTAATAGGACGGAGGTTAGCATTATGAGTAGTGTAGTTGTAGAAGAAAAAGTCGAAACCCCTGAAGAAACCCAACAGTATTCTAATATTGTTGATGAGGCTCCACCACCACCAATACAGGAGGAGGAACAACCTGAGTCACAAAAACAAGAATTACCGGATAAATTCCAAGGGAAATCGGTTGAGGAAATTGTCTCATCTTATGAAAATCTTGAGAAAGAACTTGGTCGTAAAGGCCAAGAGATTGGAGAGTTAAGACAATTAACTGATCAAATTCTTAAACAACAAGTTACCACTCAAACCGAAACTGCTGTAGAAAAAGAAGTAGAAGAGGTTGATTTTTTTGATGACCCTAATAAAGCAGTTAGTAAAGCCATTGAAAATCATCCGAAGTTTCGGGAGTTTGAAGAGCAGCAAAAGGTACAATCTGCCAGAGCTACAACTCAACAACTTGAAGCAGCGCATCCTGATTATTTAGAAATTGTAACAGATACTAAATTTCAGGAGTGGGTTAAGCAAAGTCCAATACGGACCCAACTTTATGTAAACGCACATAATTATGATCTTGATTCAGCTATGGAACTCATGGGCAACTGGAAGGAAAGATCACTAATTACTAATACGGCAATAGCAGAGGAACAAAAAACTGCTAAACGTAGCGAAGCATTAAAGAATGGTAAAGCTGTATCTAGGGCTTCTTCAGAATCCACAGCCGGTAAAAAAATCTATCGTAGGGCTGATCTAATCAGACTTAAAACAAGGGACCCTCAGAGGTATGAAGATTTACAAGATGAAATTTTATCTGCATATGCTGATGGTCGAGT
>TARA_R110002012_G_scaffold70335_4_pt1 | contig 11465 bp, 10 predicted proteins | sample TARA_R110002012 | Tara Oceans TARA_R110002012 (sample SAMEA4396515) | marine metagenome | biome: Westerlies Biome; feature: [DCM] deep chlorophyll maximum layer (ENVO:01000326); material: water (ENVO:00002006), including particulate matter (ENVO:01000060) such as... | depth 40 m
AAAAATTCGTGGATCTGCCCAGCAGGTGCTGGACAAGTATCAGCAATATGCTCGTGACGCGCAGACGAGCGGCGACCGGATCCTGTCCGAAGCCTATTACCAGTTTGCCGAACACTATCAGCGGATTGTGGCCAAGCAGACGGAAGCGAAAGAACGCTCCCAGCAGCAGCGCAACCAGAATCGCGACAATCGCCGCGACGATAATGACAGCAGCAATTCCGACAGCGACAATTCCTCAAAACAGGAAGCCGAAGTCGAATCGCGCACCAAGAGCCGCGATGACGATGACCGCTCCAGTCGTGACAGCGAGTCTCCACGCGAGTCTGCTTCCCGCAGCGACGAGTCTTCCGAGAGCTCCGACCGGTCTGAGGATGGTGACGACAAGGCTGAAAAGCCCCGCTCGCGCACCCGCCGCAAGCCTTACGCCAAACGCGAAAAATCGGACGAGGCTCCTGAGGCTGAGACCGATGGCGTGCTGAAGACGGTCTCCCGGGGCCGCCGGAAAGCAGCGCCAAAGGAAGATGATAGCGCGCAACCCGAACAGGCATCGGCTGAAACCACCGACTGAGTGTGAGGCTGTCATACATGTTTAAAGAGCCCGGCTGCTATCTCGCACGCCGGGCTTTTTCTTGCGCCTCTCGTAACAATACGGGCGGTTGTAAGACGGATAAAGGCTACCCACATCAGGGAAGAACCGGATACCGGCTGCCGCTGAGCGGGGCCATCATCCAGAACCTTCCATGATCTGCCTTTCAAAGGGGATGTAGATGAATATTGAACAATATACCGAACGCGCCCGCGCGATCATCCAGGGCGCCCAGACGGCTGCCCTCGCAAACGGGCACCAGGTGCTGACACCGGCCCATGTCCTGAAAACCATGCTGGAAGACCGCGACCAGCTGGCCGTGAACCTGATCCGCGCAAGCGGCGGACGGCCGGAACTGGTGGCACAAGGCGTCGATACCGCGCTTGGCAAATTGCCCAAAGTGCAGGGCGCAAGTTCCGGCTTGCGGCTCGAACAGGCAGGGGCCCAGCTTTTCCAGGCCGCAGAAGAGGGCGCCAAGAAGGCGGGCGACAGCTTTGTCACCGTCGAGCGTCTGTTGCTGGCCCTGGCCAGCCTGAAGAATGATCCGGCTGCAGACGTGCTGGCAAATGCCGGCGTCACGCCCTCTGGCCTTGAAGGCGCGGTGGCCGAGCTTCGCCAGGGCCGCACGGCCGACAGCGAGAATGCCGAGGAAGGTTATGAGGCGCTCAAGAAATATGCCCGCGACCTGACCAAGGATGCCCGCGAAGGCAAGCTCGACCCCGTCATCGGACGCGACGAGGAAATCCGCCGCGCAATCCAGGTCCTGTCCCGCCGGTCCAAGAACAATCCCGTCCTGATCGGTGAACCCGGCGTGGGTAAAACCGCCATCGCCGAAGGCTTGGCGCTGCGCATCGTCAATGGCGATGTGCCGGAAAGCCTGAAGGGCAAACGCCTGCTTGCGCTCGACATGGGCGCGCTGATCGCCGGGGCGAAGTTTCGCGGTGAATTCGAGGAGCGCCTGAAAGCCGTGCTGAATGAAGTTCAGCAGGCGGAAGGCGGCGTCGTCCTGTTCATTGATGAGATGCATACGCTGGTGGGCGCAGGCAAGGCCGATGGCGCGATGGATGCCTCCAATTTGCTGAAGCCTGCATTGGCCCGCGGCGAGCTGCACTGTATCGGTGCGACCACGCTCGACGAGTACCGCAAGCATGTTGAAGGCGATCCAGCCCTGGCGCGCCGGTTCATGGCGGTCTTCGTCGATGAGCCGACCGTGGCCGATACGATTTCCATTCTCCGTGGCCTGAAAGGCCGGTATGAGGCCCATCACGGGATTCGCGTATCGGATGCGGCGATCGTGTCTGCTGCGAATTTGTCGAACCGCTACATCACGGACCGGTTCCTGCCGGACAAGGCCATCGACTTGATGGACGAGGCCTCCGCGCGCCTGCGCATGCAGGTCGACTCCAAACCTGAAGAATTGGACGAAATCGACCGCCGCCTCCTGCAGCTCCGGATCGAAGCCGAAGCCCTCAAGAAGGAAAAGGATGCCGCTTCCGTTGACCGCCTGAAGACGATCGAGAGCGAGATTGCAGACCTGCAGACAAAGTCTGACGAACTGACGTCCACATGGTCAGCCGAGAAGAACAAGCTGAAGGGCGCTGCCTCTGCGAAAGAGCAGCTCGACCGGGCCTATGCCGATATGGCGGAAGCCCAGCGCCAGGGCGATCTCGCCAAGGCGTCCGAACTGAAATTCGCGACCATCCCGCAGCTCGAAAAGCTGATCGCCGAAGTCGAAGGCAGCGAGGATGACCAAGGCGACGGCGGCCTGGTATCCGAAGTCGTCCGTCCAGAGCATATCGCTGCTGTTGTCTCGAAGTGGACGGGCATTCCTGTCGACAAGATGATGGAAGGCGAGCGCGAGAAGCTGCTCAAGATGGAAGACGATTTGCGCAAGCGGGTCGTTGGCCAGGATGCGGCGCTGGAGGCTGTCTCCAATGCCGTGCGCCGTGCGCGTGCAGGCCTGCAGGATCCGAACCGGCCCATCGGCTCTTTCCTGTTTGTCGGTCCGACCGGTGTCGGCAAGACCGAGTTGACCAAGGCGCTGGCCGAATTCATGTTCGATGACGATACCGCGATCCTGCGGCTCGACATGTCGGAATTTTCCGAGAAGCATTCCGTCGCGCGTCTGATCGGCGCGCCTCCCGGCTATGTCGGCTATGATGAAGGTGGTGTGCTGACGGAATCGGTCCGGCGCCGACCCTATCAGGTCATCCTGTTCGACGAAGTCGAAAAGGCCCATCCGGACCTGTTCAACACGCTGTTGCAGGTCCTCGATGATGGCCGCTTGACCGATGGTCAGGGCCGTACGGTCGACTTCAAGAACACGATCATCATCATGACATCGAACCTCGGCGCAGATGCGCTGGCGAGCGGCGAAGAGGGCGATGTGTCGGACGCGGCCAAGGATGCTGTCATGGGGGCCATCCGCATGCATTTCCGGCCGGAATTCATCAACCGGATCGACGAGATCGTCTTCTTCAAGCGGCTGGGCCGTGGCGAGATCGACCATATCGTTGACATCCAGATGGAGCGCCTCGAAGCGTTGCTGAAGGACCGGAAGATGACGCTGGAACTGAGCCTTGATGCCCGCAACTGGCTGGCCGCGCGTGGCTACGACCCGGTCTATGGGGCAAGGCCGCTCAAGCGGGTCATCCAGAAGGAATTGCAGGACCCGCTTGCCCGGCTCCTGCTGGAAGGCCGCATCCATGATGGTGAGGCCATCGAGATCGGCGTCGAGGGCGACCAGCTCTCCATCAATGGTGTCCCGAACGGGTTCGCAAAAGGTGCAGCGGCCCTGAACTAAGGTCTTTCCCAACAAAAAGGCCCCGGCCGCAGAATCGGCCGGGGCCTTTTTGTAGTTCAAATCCCTTACGGTGAGCGTGGATTGACCAGCGGGGTGGCCGCCATCAATTGCGCGCCTTGGGCCGTGCGGATGGCGTCGATCTCGGCCTTGCGGGCCTCGAACTCGGCCAGCATGTCCGGCGTTTCCGCCAGCTTGCGCCCGGTCGGCAGTTTCAGCTTCATCGCATTGACCGGCTTGCCCTTGATATAGACTTCATAATGCAGATGCGGACCCGTCGAGGCGCCGGTGGATCCGACATAGCCGATGACGTCGCCCTGGCGGACCCGCTTGCCGGCACGCACACCCGGTCCATAGCGCAACATGTGCGCATAGGCGGTCTTGTAATTGTTGGTGTGCTTGATGCGGACATAATTGCCATAGCCGCCATAGCGGCTCGCGCGCTCCACCGTGCCATTGCCGGCCGCATAGATCGGCGTGCCGGACGGGGCGGCGAAATCGGTGCCCTTGTGCAGGCGGTTATAGCCGGAGATCGGATGGCGACGATTGCCGAAGGATGACGACAGGCGCGCCCCATTGATCGGCGTCTTCATCAGGAATTTCGTGGCGCTCTCGCCATTCTCGTCGAAATAATCGGGCACTCCGTCATCGCTCGGCGCGAAACGGTAGAAGCCGCGAGTCAGGGCGCGTCCGTTCAGCTTGGCATAGACAAGGTCACCACTCTTCACCGGCGTGCCGTGCTCATCGACCTGTGTCTCATAGACCATTTCGAAGGAGTCCCCCGGATGGATTTCCCGCTGGAAATCCACGTCATAGGCAAAGGCGCTGGCAAAATCGACGACCTGCTGGTCACCGGCGCCCAGCTTGCGGGCAGCCTCATAGATCGAGGTTTCGATCGGCGCAGCCACACGGTGATAGGTCGGGCTGAGGCGGGCTTTCAGCTCGCTGGCCGTCCAGCCACCGGAGGCCGAGCGGGTGATGAAGAGGTTGCGTTCGGCATCTGCCTTGATGTTCAGGGCGGTCAGCTGGCCATTCGTGATGAAGGCATCTGCCTTGACCCCAGGGCGCAGGCGCCGTGGATCCAGCAATTCCTTCTCATAGATCGTGTGCAGCGCGGCGGCGGCATCGGAAGGCTGCGCGCCGAGCCGGGTAACCAGTTCGGTCAGTGTTTCGCGGCTCTTCAGCGTGTCGCTCAAATGATCAGGAGTGCCGAGACCGGGCTCGAATTCCGTGGCGGACAGAAGTGTCGTCGCCAGCGGCGGCGGGGCCGGGGAGGCGTGCGCGGCCCCCATTCCGACCGGATCGTTGGACGGGCCGATCGTGACCAGGCCCAGAACTGCCGAGACAGATCCCAGCAGGCCCAATACGACCAGGCTTTTCAGCCCATGCGACACCGTGCGGCTTGGCTCGGCGGTATTAGTCTCAATTGTACTCACGTCATGCATCATGGCGCGCTCTCCCTCACTCCAGTGCCACCCAGCACCTCTGTCTCTCAGGACTGTGAATGTCAGAAGGACCTTTTATACCGTTTATACGTTAAGAAACGACAATTTTGCTCAATTTGGCCTTCTTGCTCTCCTACAAATCCTAGTAGCCAACCAAAGCAAGAAGCAAGCCGGAACCATCAGTGAATACGCCACATTACAAAGATTTAGAGGTTGAAGGCTCGAAGACGGGCAGGCGGCGCCTGAAATGGGGGCGGTGGCTGTTGGTTGCGGTCCTGACCTTGATCCTCCTGTTTGTAGCCCTCACCTGGCTGGGACGGAAGTACATTGCCCATCAGGCCCTTGCCCAATGGTGCCACGAGCAATCCCTGGTCTGCGAAGCGAATATCGAGCGCCTCGGGCCCGGCGGCGCGGTGATTTCCGGTGTCCGGGTCAAATCCGGCGAGCATGTGCCCTTCAGGGCGGAAGACGTGACGGCAAACCTCACCTGGAAGGGCCTGGTCCCGTCGCTTGGGGCTGTGGCGATCACGGCGCCTGAATTGCGCGGCACACTGGATGATCGCGGCATTCGCTTTTACGGGCTTGAAAGCCTCGGCAGCAGCAGTTCTGGCGGGGAAGGTAGCAGCGCTCTGCCACCGGTGAAGATTACCGATGGGCGCCTCGTGCTGGTCACGAGCGCCGGCGAGATCGGCGCGTCGGTCAATCTGGAAGGCGAATTCCCGCAATCTGGCACATTGCAGATGACGCTGGACCCGGTGTCCCTGTCCGGGCCGGACGGTACGCTGGTCTGGTCGGAAGGCCGGATCGATGTGACCGCAAGCGACGGCCAATTGGAAGGCGAGGCGTTTCTCGATCTGGCCGAGGCCGATGTTCGGGGCGTTCAGGCCCGTGACGTCCAGCTGACCGCCCTGCTGAACTCGCCGCTCAGCGGAGAGGGCGACACACAAATTGTCTGGGATGGCGACATCACGAGCGCAGCCTGGGGCGGCTATGCCGTCTCGGAGGCAGCCACGCGTGGCCGTGCCATTCTGGCCCGCCTGCCATCCTCGGACCTCGACTCGATCCTCACTGCTCTGGTTGAGGCCTCCGCCGAAGCGAGCGCCGCCAAAGTGTCCGGCAGCGCGTTTGCCGGTCGCGACATTTCGCTGGAGGTCGATCTTGCAGGCGAAGCGGGACGCGTGACCGGTCCAATCCTCGCCTCTGCCAGCAGTCTGGAAATCCCGCAGGGGCGGGCGCAGGCGGCCTCGATCCGCGGAACGCTCTTGCGGTCCGTTGACGGCGACATCGGGTTCGAAGCTGACCTGTCGACAGCCGGCACGTCACTGAACGCTGGAACGACCAGCCAATTGCTCGACTTCGTGAATTTGCCCGACACGTTCGCCGCACATGAGACCAGCCTCACGGACGCGCTTCGCCGTATTCTGGCAGCGTTCGATGGGGCCGCGTCCGTTCAGGCCCGGCGCAGCGCGGAGGGCTGGGCGATCTCGGCGGAGGGGCCATTGCAATTAACCTCTCAATCCGGGCTCGCGCTCGATATTGAGCCGGGGCCGGAAGGCCGCTGGCTTTCCTGGGCAGGGCATGACCGGTCCGTGACGGGGCATCTCGACATGACCGGTGGTGGCCTCCCGGCCTTCTCCGCAGACCTTGATGTCCGCATGGGTGAGGCCGGACTGTCCCGGTTCAACGCAACGGGTCTGAGCCTGTCGCCGTGGACAGCGGGCGGGCGCACCCTATCGGCCAATCTCAAGCAGATCGACTATGAGCGTGTCGGCGAAGGGGAGATGACCCTTCAAACGTCTGGCCGCATCGGCGTGGCTGGAAACCTGTCCGGCTTCGATCTGAACTCTACCAGTGTTGCCGGAGAACTTCTTGTCGCGTCGAGCAAGGCCGGGTGGCGGGTGTCCACACCGAACCGGGCCTGCCTGACGCTGAACAGCCAGGGGCTGCGCTTTGGGTCTGTCAGTCTTGGCGCCTTCAGGACGCCGATCTGTCCTGAAGGCAAGGATTTCGTTGCGCCGGGGGCCGGGTTCGCAGGTGCGACCAGACTGGGAGACCTGTCGCTTCCGGTCGCCTTTTCGTCCAATTCCGGCACGGTGAAGTTCACCAATGCCGCGATCGACTGGACGGGCGGCAAGACCGCAAGCGTATCAGCCGTCTCGGACACGGTCGCGCTGGCCCTGAACATTGGCGAGGAAACCCTCACCATTGAGGGGGACGCCCTCAGATTGGGCATTGCCACGCGCGTCAACGCCGCCCCCGCGCTTTCGGCCCGACTGGGCGCAACCACATTCAACGGCTCGCTCATTCCTGCCAACGTCACTTCCAGCGACTTCCGCTTCGATGGCACGACCGGAGACAGCGGCGTGAAGGGCGGCATGAGCGCCGATGGCGTGATCATCCGGGATTATCGCGATGACCCGCTCTACCAGCCCCTGACGGCAGATTTGGACGCAACGCTCAATGGTGCGGATTTCTACATGACGGGGCCCCTGAGGCTGGCCTCCAACGGGATCAGCGTGGCGGACACGTTGTTGCGCCTTGATGTGACGAAGCTGAGCGGGAGCGCGGGCATCGAGAGCCGTGACCTGCAATTTGAACCGGGCGGATTGCAGCCCTGGCGGCTGTCGGACCGGCTACGCGGCGTCTTCACCGATGCGCGCGGCGGACTTGCGGCGTCTGCGCGGTTCGACATCGTCGAAGGAAAGATCGAAGGGACGGGTCAGGTATCGGTGTCTGAATTTGGCTTCCAGACAACCCGGCTTGGCCGGGTGCAGGGCGTCAACGGCACCGTGACATTCAGCGAGCTTCTCGCGCTGACCACAGAGCCCGGTCAGACCATTTTGGTTGAGCGGTTGAATCCCGGTGTTCCGCTGGAAAATGGCGAGATCATCTTCCAGCTTGTCGAAGGAACGCAATTCAAGGTCGAGTCAGCCTCCTTCCCCTTCGCGGGCGGCACGCTCGCGCTGCCCTCCTTTGTATGGACGCTGGGCGGGGAACAGCAGAACATTGAAGTCACGGCGGATGCCATCGAATTGGCAAAACTCGTGGAAGTGCTGAAACTGCCGGACACGCGGGCCACGGGCACCGTGTCCGGCCGGTTCCCTATCGACATTGATGGTACGAATATCCTTGTCCGTGACGCCCGTCTGAAAGCCGACGCCACAGGCGGCTACATCTCCTATCAGGGCTCGGCCGGGGATTCCGCCGGTGCGGCTGATCCGAATGCCAAAATGGCGTTTGAGGCGCTGAAGGATTTCGATTTTACCGTTCTCGAACTCGGGCTCGACGGCAATGTGCGGGACCGGATGACGATTTCCCTGATCCTGGAAGGCAAGAGCCGGAAGGGGATTGCGTATGGGGATGGAAACCAAGTGCTGACCGGCCAGCCCTTCCTGTTCACGATCACCGTCAATTCAGCGCTGGGGGAACTCTTGCGCAACGCCCAGTATTATACCAGTCAGAAGAGCCTGACGGATGAAGTTGTGAAACAGGTCACGGCGAAACGGCTCGACGAATCTGAATAGCGCGCAACGACCAACTTCATTGACGTTAAGGTTGCTTATGTCATGGTCGCCGCTGAACCCTGAGGAGCGAATCCTGATGAATTTTTCCAAAGCTCTGCTGGCTGGCGCGGGCGTGGCAGCACTGGTTGCCTGCACGCCGACAGTCCGCATCGAACCCTCCGACAAGCCGATCAAGATCGATTTGAACGTCAATATTACCCAGGAAGTCCGCGTGATCCTCGACAAGGAAGTCGAAGACCTGATCGCGGACAATCCGGACCTGTTCTAAACTCGCGAAATCAGGAGACGATATGATGAAATCCCTTCGCACTTTTTTCGCTGCCCTGGCCCTGGCATTCGGGCTGGCCACATTGGCCCCAGCCGCTTCGGCGGGTGATCCTGTAATCGACGCCGCCATCGAGGCGGGTGAGGTCGGTGAGCGCATTGATGGGCGCCTCGGCGTCATCGGGTCCGGCGACCCGGCCCTGATCCGCAAGGTTCAGGAGATCAACAACCGACGCGCTGCCAAATACGCCCAAGTTGCTGCTGAAACCGGCACCACGGTGGCGGAAGTGGCCCGCATCACGGGCGAAAAACAGATCGCCAAGCTGAGCCGTGGCCAATGGTACATGGACGCCAGCGGCACCTGGAAACAGAAATAGCTTGTTTCCGGCGCCGTCCGGCGTAGGTGAATCTTCATGTCGCGCAAGCTGATCTTCTGGATAGTCGCCAGCTTCGTGCTTCTGGGCTTGATGCTCTGGGGCATATCGCTGCTGTGGGAAAGCAATGCCGATGGCCTCTCCGGTCATGGCTGGCTCGCCTATATTCTGGGCGGTGTGATGACGCTCGGCCTCTCCATTGGCCTGTTCCTGCTGACCTTCCATAGCGCGCGGCATGGTTATGATGATATGGAGCGGCCGGAAGACACAACTGAGCAGAATGTCGAATATCGCCAATAGTTCATACAGCCTTGATTGACACACCGGGCGGCTCACACAATCCTGCGCAAAATCTGAACTCTAGAACGGGGCGCTCCCATCCATGATCGATCCTGCACGCCTGTCTGCGTACATCGCATCGCGCATCTGCCATGACCTTGTTTCGCCCGTTTCCTCGGTCACCAATGCGCTGGATCTGCTGAACGATCCCGGTGACATGGAAATGAAGGCTCAGGCACAGGACCTGTTGCATGATGGCGCGGAGAAGGCTGGCGCGCGGATCCAGTTCCTGCGCTATGCCTTCGGCTCGATCGGGCTGAATTCGGGCGCTGCCGACATTCATGAAGCGCGCAAGATCACCCAGAATTTCGTGGCGAGCCACCGGCCCAGCATCGAATTCGACATCCAGACCGACCATCTGAGCTTCTCGCATGTGCGCATGATGATGAACCTCGTCATGATGGGGATCGACTGCCTGCCGCGGGGCGGGGTCATCCATGTCCGCATTCGCAATGAGCAAGTGGGCCTGACCATCACATTGACCTGCAAAGGCAAGCGGGCCCGTCTGCGACCCGACATTGCCAATGGTATCAAGGGAATCGAGCCGGAAGATGGCTGGCGGCCGGAGACGATCCAGCCCCTGTTCTCCAAGATCATCTGTGACGGTCTGGGCGGTGAACTGACTGCCAGCGAAAGCGATGAGACCGTCATCATCATGGCGGCGGGCATCCGCGCTGAGGGCTGACGGCCCGGCTGAAATTTACACTTTGGCAGGACTTTCTTAACCGGGGTCGGCCAGATTCGACGCCAAGCTGCTGCGCACAGGATATCCTATGAAAACCTGTCTGATCGTCGACGATTCCCGTGTTGTCCGAAAAGTGGCGGCGCGTATCGTGCGCGACCTGAAATTCGATGTCCTGGAAGCCGGTGACGGCGCCGAGGCCATGCGCCAGTGTCGCCAGAAGATGCCGGATGCCATCCTGCTTGATTGGAACATGCCGGTGATGAACGGACTCGATTTCCTGCGCGCCCTGCGCCGTGAGGAAGAGGGCAAGCATCCGCTGGTGGTGTTCTGTTCTATCGAAAACGACGCGGAACACATCAATGAGGCGTTGAGTTCGGGTGCCGACGAGTTCATCATGAAGCCATTCGACGCTGATATTCTGGAAAGCAAATTTGCGGAAGTCGGTCTGGTCTGAAGCATTTCTTAATAAACCGCGACCTATGGGTAAGGTTTATGGGCAGAATGTCCGATTCGGAGTGTTAGATGCAGGAAGAGGTCTTCAACGAGTTGGCTGAGCTGGCGCTGAAAGGCTCCGGACAGGCGATTCCGAAATCCAAATCCTATCTGATCGAAGCCCGGCTCGCCGCGATTGCACGCCGCGAGGGGTTTGGCACGATGGCGGACCTCGTTCACTGCCTGAAATCCCGCGCCAATCCCGTTTTCGCCGCTGAAGTGGCCGCAGCGCTGGTGTCGAAGGACACCTGGTTCTTCCGGGACCGCGACGCGCTGAAGCGCGTGGTGGAAGAGATCCTGCCCAAACGCCTGAAAGCCTCCAACACCGGCCGCCTCAAGGTCTGGTGCGCTGGCGGGGCCACAGGCCAGGAAGCCTATTCGCTGGCCATCCTTCTGGAAGACGAACTGCCGGCCAGCCTGCGGGGCGCCCAGATCGACATTCTGTCGACCGATATCTGCAAGGTTGCGACCGAGAAGGCCCGTGTGGCGCGTTTCGGCCATTATGAGGTCCAGAAGGGGCTTTCGATCCACCGTCTGGTGAAGCATTTCACCCGGCTGGAAACCGGCCAGTGGGAGGCGTCGGAAGCGCTGCGCTCCCGCATCAGCTTCCGCCAGCACAATCTGCTGGAACGCGCGGACGGGCTGGGCAATTTCGATGTCATCCTGTGCCGCAATGTGCTGTCTGGCATGGCCCGGTCGGCCCGGACCAAGGTGATCGACAGTGTCGCGAAACAGATGATGCCAGGCGGCATGATCCTGCTCGGCGGCGGCGAAAGCGTCATCGGCCTGACCGACAAGCTGGAGCCGGCCCGCCATTTCCGGGGCGGTTGGGTCGCGGCCGGAACGGCCAACGCCGAAGCATCTGCAGCCTGACCCCCTCGCAATTTGGCGCGTCCCGCGCTATATGCCCCCATTCCTGAAACTGCTCCGGGCCTTTAACCCGGTTGGAGTGAGAC
>TARA_R110002012_G_scaffold57203_3_pt1 | contig 11463 bp, 5 predicted proteins | sample TARA_R110002012 | Tara Oceans TARA_R110002012 (sample SAMEA4396515) | marine metagenome | biome: Westerlies Biome; feature: [DCM] deep chlorophyll maximum layer (ENVO:01000326); material: water (ENVO:00002006), including particulate matter (ENVO:01000060) such as... | depth 40 m
GATGCAAGTTCACAAGTTTGCCGAGGAAGCTATGTACAAGTGTATAGCATACGCAATACTTTCTACTAGAGCAAACACTCAAGAGTATATAGTACAAAGATTTAAAAAAGAAAGGTTTGCAGCTATGAGAACGGCTAAGCTTAGAATGTCAAATATAAAAATAGAAGAATTAACTCAAATACTTAGAGGCAAATCTAAGTGGATAAAGCACTAACATATGCCAGAAATTAAACATCAGTTTACCGGAGGTAAAATGAACAAAGACAATGATGAGCGTCTTGTTCCTAAAGGTGAATATAGAGACGCAATGAACATACAGGTCCACACTTCAGAAGGAGCTGACGTTGGTACTGTGACTAATTTACTTGGTAATACACCTGGATGTACTTATGATATAAGTAATCCAAATCCTATAATTCCTGGAATGAAAACCGTTGGTTCTATAACTGATGAAAAAAACGACTCTTTATACTGGTTCGTCGCTAACCAGGGTAACCCACAAAATTACATACCGTTAACTGACTCTAGTCCTATATCTTTTAAAGATATTATAATGAGAAAAACTGAAGCTGGTTGTGAACCAGTTTTAATTGATCAATTCGCTTTTTTAACACCTTACGAATCTACTACGGACTCTGATTTTATAGTTTTAAACGATGCTAGTTTAAATGAAAATATAACTATAGGTATGAATGTAGCTGGTTATGACAACAATGGTAATGTAATGTTCACAGATACGATTGTAAATAGCATTGGTAGTAAACAAAACTTTACCTTAAACTACCAATCTACCGCTTTAACATCTAGTGTTCAAATGGTTGTATCTGCTAATTTTGCTGTAACTTTAATGGCAAATTTATTTGGAACTAACTTCTCTGGAGTAATGGGCTTGTATTACACTAATCATGACGGGTTAAGTGACCCGCAAGATTTAATTGGTGATACTGTGGTGTTGATGCCAAACTCTCCATATGTACAAGCGTTTACTATAACAGCGGTTCAGCCGGTTAGCATTGCTCTTGGTAATGGTGGTTATGGTATAAACGTTTTAGAAATAACTACTTCTACACCTATAACTAATCTTTATTCCTCTCCATTAACAGAGCTTAACACTGGTGGTGATTTAGCAACTATAAATAATAATTCGTCTTGGTATGCAGCTTCTATTGATGGAACACCCATAACTGGTAGTATAACTAGCGATGTTCCTACTGTAACTACAACTCCAACAAACGAAATAAATGTTCTACCAACTTCTAATCATTGGCTAGACAATATATACGACTTACTACAAGATTCTAATGTTAAAATAAAATTAGCTTACGTTAATCCTGGGTGGCAAACAAACGGATGTATAGATCCAACTACGGTTAGTAGTGCTACTGATAGTACTTATTCTATAGTTGATTGTGACGATATGTTAACTCCAGTAACTCCAAATGGGTTTTTAAACAAACCTTTATCACTTGAAGTTTTTGGAGGCACTATTGATGGTATATTCTTAAATAGAACCGTTCAACACTCAGGAGCAACAAGTCTTCTTTTTAGTTCACCAAGAGCTTTAAATTTTAAAAGAGATAGGTTGATAACAGCTATAAACATAATAGATGACATGCTATTATGGACAGATGGTCACAATGAACCTAAGAAAATAAACATAACGCAAAGCGTAGAAAATACTATTAACAACTTACATACTACACTGGATAACCACCCTATAAGAGAAGAGCATGTTACCGTTATAAAAAGATCACCAACAACACAGCTTTCATTAGACTTAATACCAAACAGAAACCCTGATTTAGTTTTTGCAGGTATAATAGAAGTAAGTAGTGATCCAACCACAGCTAACAACATAAATGGTACTGAAAGTGATTTTTCTAGCTTTACCAACAACGCAGGTTCTAACATAGTTCAATTTCAAGTAGCAACGGCATACAATGAAGGTATTAATGATGTGTTTCAACTAGAGTGGAATGTTGGTGATAAGTTAGCGCTTAAAGAGTTTTCAGATGACGATCAGGCTCCACAAATACCTATAAAAGATTTTAGAATAAAAGGTACTATTATTGACTGGCAATGGAATCAGTTTAATGCTTTTTATGATTCATCTGGAGTTTATGATGGAGCTTACGTTTCTATGCGTATAGATGCAATATCTGGAGTTCCACCTACATCATTAACACCTACAGATACTAGAAAGTATGTTGTAGACAAGTTTAATGAATCAGATAATATTTTTGAATTTAAATTTCCAAGATTTTCATATAGATACAAATACAAAGATAACCAGTATTCTGTTTACGCTCCGTTTACAGAGGTAGCTTTTAACCCTGGTTCATACTGGTTAGATTCAAAGCTAGGTTATAACGCTGGTATGACTAATCATTTAAAAGAAATAGTAGTTAAAAACTTTAGAACAGACGACATACCTTTAGACGTTGAATCTATAGACATACTTTACAAAGAAGATTCAGCACCTAACGTTTATTTGGTAGAAACAATAAGGCAAGATGACGAAAACACGTTAGATAACAACACTACTAACAAGTGGATGAAAAACGAACTTGTTATAAAGTCTGATAATCTATATGCCATGCTACCTGAAAACCAACTTTTAAGACCTTGGGATAATGTACCTAAAAAAGCTGTAGCCCAAGAGTTAACTGGAAATAGAGTAGTTTACGGCAACTACACTCAAGGTTACGATCTACGCGTTTCTAACAAAAAATTCAACCCAAGCATACAACACTCTATACAAGCATACGCAGAAGAAGATGGTTCTAACAAGTCTATAAAATCCCTTAGAAACTATCAGCTAGGAGTTGTGTTAGCTGACAAATACGGTAGAGAAACATCTATACTTACAAATGAAAGTGGTGCGTTTAAAACGGATAAGGCCAGCGCTTCAACTACAAACTTTTTAACAGCTAGCCTTCAGTCTGAAATTATACCTACTAGCATGGAGTATTTTAAGTTTTATATAAAAGAAAATTCTGGTGAGTATTATAACATGCCTATGGATAGGTATTATGATGCTGAAGATGACGCTCTTTGGATTTCGTTTTTATCTTCTGATAGAAATAAAATTGATGAAGAAACATTTTTAATACTTAAAAAAGGTACTGATTCAAATGAAATAGTAAAAGAAAAAGCTAGATACAAAATATTAGCTATAGCAAACGAAGCTCCAGATTTCATTAAAACTACATTTACAAATATAGGAGAAGTAAGGCACGATGGTAACGATGGTATATTTGGTGGTTCGTTAGACGATGCTCCAAAACCTGGTGTTAATGAGTTTTCCGCTACAAATGGTTTGTTTTTAACTAGTAGTTTAAAAAATATAAACGAAATAACAGACGATCTTTACGTGGAATTTAACGATAACGTGCGTAAAAACACTTCCAATAGATATAAAATAACATCTGTAACTTTAGATGATGAAAATGGCGATAGAATTTATTTTAAAACTGAAGATTTCTTAGGAGACGAGTTAGACTTATTTAATAATGGATCTAGTATTCTAGCTAACACTACAATTAGAATAATAAGAGGCAAGGTAGAAAACAAAGCTCAGTTTGACGGTAGGTTTTTTGTAAAAATATATAACGATGACGTTTTTTTAGCTAATGTTGCTAGTGAAGAAGCTGAAGAAAACACAGAATACAGATCTATTGTTAGTAAAAAAATATACTTAATGGCTTTTGATCACCACGAGAGACACGTTGGTGCTAACCAAGGTTCTTCAGGAAAATATGGTGGTAAAGTTTTTCCACAAAGTTCTAGTAACACGGTTACGGGCTCTTCTAACCCTTGGGTTTTTGATATCTCATCCTCTAAATCTCCATTTATACTTGATGGTAACTCGGGCATGACTCACAAATGGAGTTCTTTTAGATCTTTCTTTAAAACAAGTAAAACTGTAGCTGAGTTTGGTGGTGGCTTGTCTTTCGGTGCGGCAAATTTAAGGTTTGCAAAACATTACATGAGAAATGATGATAACAAAAAAAATAACAGTGAGGCTGGAAGAAGAGAAGATGATACAGTTCTTATAACAAAAGATAATATAAACGATAGTTATCAAGATGTATTTTTTATAGATAACGGGCCTTTTGTAGCAACTTCAAGATCTACTACAAACAATCAAACTCTGAATTTTGATATAAACACCGTTAGTGATTTTGGGGAAGGAATAACAAACTGGACTAGTTCAAACGTTGGTAGAATTAATTTAGGTCTTGGGCCTTTAGAGCCAGACAAATGGTGGAAGCCAGATAGACATGGTGGAGAAGGTAATGGGAATTATTGGCAAACTTGGGGTGATGGAACTCAATCAACTAGACAATCGTATAGTAAGTATGATCCTTTATTGAAAGGCATAACGGCTGGTCACAAGTTTAGATGGAAGGAAGATCCGTCCAAAACAATATATACTACTTATGGTTCTTGGACAGTAAGAAACTACAAGAGATATATACAGCCAAAAACACAATCAGACGCAACTGTTCAATTCCAACAAACTGGAGGTTGGTATAAAAACGCACCTTATTTTGATGGTTCTAACAACACTCCTACAAGTGAGTTTTACTTTTCACCAGCTATGACTGCTTGGGAACCTACTAATGGAGGTGGTGGTGGCAACGAGGGTATAATAACTGGAACTAGAGTTATAGACAAATACATAATACATGATAGCGATGCAAACCCAACAACAACAAGTGTTAATAATATAACTGGTACTTGGGGTGTAGATCACGTTGTTATTGACAATGCGAAGTTAGACAACACTATAGATACCGCTTGGGGTGGATCTACAATAGATTTAGACTTATCAGAGTATAATATACAGCAAATAGTACCTGGTATGATACTAACTAGCATTGATAGTAGTCTTCCTGGTGGCACTACTCATGGTGTTTTAGTTAAAAGTGTAGAGCGTGATGAAACTGCTAATACTTCAAAAATAACATTTGAAGGTTATGATAGCGTTACCTTTACAACATTAGCTAGTAGTGGATCTGGTGCTTTAGTGTTTAAACAGCCTTCAATGAACGGTTTAAGTGTTAACTCCGCAGCTAACATTAGTAGCGCTACAGGAGTTAGTAACTTTAGAGGTATTGGAGCCGTTGGTTATACTATGGAGTTTTTAGAACCAATACTTAGAGATGAGCTTTTACCTGATGATCCAGCTGTTTGGGAAACTGAACCTAAAGAAAAAACAGATTTAAATATATATTATGAGGTTGGAGGTTTTAACCCTACAAACTTAAATGTAAATACTATAAAAACAGTACTTCCAGTAGGCTCTAACATTTATAGTGCTTCTAATGAGGGTTGGCCAGAGCAAGTTAGAGACAGCGTTACTATTATAGACAACAACGATCCAAATGGAAATATAATAGTTGTATCAGAACCAGCATGTACAAATCCTAGTGGTTGTAGTGCTGGTGGTACAATTATACAGGGTATAATAGCTGGTAGTGTTTTAAATATTAAAAAACAAGATGGCTCTATATACACTGTAAAAGTAGCCGAAGTAATAGATGATGAAGATCCGTTTCAAGATTTAAGTAGAGTATTTAGAATAGAAAGAAAGCTACATAAAAACACATATAACTTGAAGTATCACAATTGTTATTCCTTTTCTAATGGTGTTGAGTCCAATAGAATCAGAGACAGTTACAACTTACCTTTTATTTCCAATGGTGTTAGAGCATCAGCAACGTTACCTGAAGAATACAAAGAAGAGCATAGAAAACATGGTTTAATATATTCTGGTATATTCAACTCTAATAGTGGTATTAACAACTTAAATCAATTTATACAAGCTGAAAAAATAACTAAAGACCTAAGTCCAGTTTACGGTAGTATTCAAAAGCTATATTCAAGATCTACAGCTGATGGTGATTTAATCGCTTTATGTGAAGATAGAGTTTTAAAAATACTAGCAAATAAAGATGCTTTGTACAATGCTGATGGAGATACTAACGTTATAGCGACAAATAGAGTTTTAGGTCAAGCAACTCCTTACTCTGGTAGTTATGGTATATCTAAAAACCCAGAATCATTTGCGGCAGAATCTTATAGAGTTTATTTTACAGATAAAACAAGAGGAGCCGTATTAAGATTATCAAAAGATGGTTTAACACCTATATCTGAAGCTGGTATGAAAAACTACTTTAGAGATGAATTAAAGCATGCTCACAAATTAATAGGTAGTTATGATGACAAGAAAGATGAGTATAATTTAACTATAAAATCTAAAAACATAGAAACAACAGTTTCTTACACTGAAAAAGTAAGAGGTTGGGTTAGTTTTAAATCTTTTGTTCCAGAAAACGCTCTAAGTAATTCTAATGACTACTATTCTTTTAAAGACGGAAACTTATGGTTACATCATAGTAAAGATGTTGATAGAAATACTTTTTATGGAGCTGGTGGTTTCACACCTACAAGCCTTGAGATTATAATGAATGATGCACCTAGCGTTATAAAATCTTTTAGAACTTTAAATTACGAAGGCTCTCAATCTCAAGTTGATCAGCTTTTAAGTTATAATATATACATACCTGGAACAAACATTATAAACCCAGAGTACGCTGGTGGTATACAAGATAATCAATACTACAATAACGAACAAAAAGATGGTTGGTTTGTAGAAAGTCTTACAACAGATAAAGACGAAGGATCTATAAATGAGTTTATAGAAAAAGAAGGTAAATGGTTTAACTACATAAAAGGTAAGCAATAATGAAAAAACACACATCTTCTAAAATATCTAATCAAGGTCTAGGAAGGTTAACAGGACCGGTAACTGTTGTTGACGTAATAGGTTGTACTGATGTTAATTCTATTAACTACAATTCTGATGCTATTGTAGACGATGGTTCGTGTGTTGCTATGGTACCAGGTTGTAATGACCCTAGCGCTTCTAATTATAATTCGCTAGCTAATAGCAATGATGGTTCTTGCGCTTATTTAGGCTGTATGGACTCAAACGCTATTAACTACAATCCAAGTGCTACTGCTGATGACGGTTCATGTGTTGGGAGCTCTGCAGGTTGCACAAACAATGCTACTTATACTTACACTGGTACTAGTGGTAACTCACAAGTATACCAAGCTTATTTAAATTACAGCCCTACTTATAATATAGATGACGGCTCGTGTATAGCAAGAGTTTTTGGTTGTATGAATCCTACCGCTTTTAATTATAATCCAGCCGCGAATACTCAACCTGCTGGAGAATGCATATTTGTTTACCCTGGTTGCATGGATCCTAACTCATGTACATACAACTCGCTAGCTACAGAAGATGATGGTAGTTGCGTTGCATGTGACGATCCTTTAGCCAACAACAATGATTTTAACACTGTTGGCTGTAGTGCTTTCTGCCAGTATTGTTTACCTGTAGAACAAACTCCAGCAATAACGGTTATACTAGGCGGGTTATCGCAAGGTGATACGGTTATAGATGGTTTAACTGTTTTAGAAAAAGATAACTTTAGTATAAAAGTTGCTTGGCCTCACCCTGTATCTGATGCTTTACCTGATGGAACGTTATCTGCACCAGTACAACTACATAGTTTAGGTTATAAAAAAGCAGGTGAGCCAAACTGGAACACTATAAATATTCCTTTCGCTGTACACGCTTATGGCTACGAGACTTATGATATAACAGGTTTAGAGCAAGATGTTGATTACGACATAAGAATAGGCGCTCAATGTAGTAATTCATTTTCAAGTTACACAAATATAAGCGTAACTACAGAAAACTTTATATACGGTTGTACTTTAGAGGGCTATGACAACTTTGATGCTAACGCTAACTTTAACGATGGAAGTTGTGTTTTAGTTGGTTGTACGGATTTTTATGCTATTAACTTTAACTCTCTTGCTAATACTGATGACGGGAGTTGTTTATACTACATTGCTGGATGTATAGATGTAGAAGCTGATAACTATAACTCTAACGCAACTATAGACGACGGCTCGTGTGTGTACACAGCTGTTACTGGTTGTACAAATGAACTAGCATTGAATTATAACGATGTTGCCGTTACAGACGATGGTTCTTGCTTACTATGTCAAACAGATCCAGGTGTTGACGCGGCTACTATATCTGTTGGTTTTTTATCTAGTACTCTTGGTAATTATAGTACTGTAACTTGGGCTAATATAGGTACTAATACCACTAATGGGTCTTATCAAGAGTATGTAAACTCTTCATTTATAAACAACGGCATAGCTTATAAAGTATTCTACAAATATAACACTGGTAGCGGATGGAGTAACAACGATACTTTCGTTGAAGCAGAAAATCCTTTGAATTTATCTACTGATACGTGTGGTATTGGTGCTTCTGTTTTAGGTCAAGATCAAGGCTTACTTCCACCTGGCTTAAACTTTGGTGCTAGTTTACCTTTGTTTGGACCTAACGATGGTAGATATGCGCCAGGTGTTCAATACCAACTAGAAATAAGAAACATGTGTACCAACTGTGAATCTTCAGATCCTATAATAACTCCAGTACTAACTATACCTACTTACTAATGTCTACTATAATATCACTACCAATAGAACCACCTATAAATACTAGCTTAAGTGTTGGCGATACGGTGTTTTACGTTTCAGGATCAAATGGCCCTACTACAGAGCTAGGAGTTGTAGTATCTATAGGTTATAACAATATAAACGTTAGCTACGACCCTAGTGTTGTGGCAGCGCCAGTTTTAAACGACTTTATATTCTTTTCTAAAAACAAAACAATAGAAACTAGAGGTGTTAAGGGGTATTATGCTAGTATTAAGTTTAAAAATTATTCAAAAGAAGAAGTTAAATTATTTTCAGTAAGTGCTGAGATATCAGAAAGTAGCAAATAAATAATATAAAATGGCAGATAAAATAATTAAAAATTTTAATATAGACTTGAGTGACCTACCAGAGGTTGGCGCGTCTAGAGATTTTACCATAAAAGGTGAAGAGGGTTGTGAATTTATTTTAGAGGTAAAAGATATTACTACTGGCGATTATTACAATTTTGTTAAAAATGGTTTTGTAAATTACCAAAGCAGGATAGAAGGTTTTATATCTAACAATACATACAGAGGTTCTATAAACTTTCCTGCTGTTACTGGTAGTGACGATGAATACGATATACAGCTTTACGCTAAACCAGGTACTAAGCATGATAAATATGTAGAGGTTAGATTTGAAGATGGATCTTTAGATATTAACAACTCCACTGGTTCTAACTCACTAATGTTAAGAAAAGTTATATACCAGTATACAGATGTAACTTTAACTTTAAGAGCAGAAAACCCAGCTTCATCATTTTCACCAGCATCAACAACAACGTTTGCTAAGGTTGTTAGTAGAGGTTCTAGTGCTGCTAAAATACCATTTTCTTTGACGGCTACAGCCGCAACAGATAAATCTCTTAGAATATTAAAGCAACCTGAATTATCAGACTTTTTTTCAAAAACATCTTTGGTAGTAGGGTCAGCTCCTAATTTACTAACCTATGAGAATCAATATCCACTTGTGACGGAAACAGCTCAACATCAAAACTCTAACTACACTGGTGTTGATGTTACTTTACGTACGCCAGTTCCAGATATAAAAGTTGGTGACAAATGGACGGTTACATCTGGCAATGCTCCAAATCAAATTCACACTGTTTCAAGCGTAACTTTAGATGGAGATTCACTAGTCACGGTGTTTAGGACGGTTTCTGATCCAGCACAAAACGTGGTTTTAACTGCTGCACAACCATTAGAGTTTAGAAATCAAGTTAACTACAGGTGGCCAATTGATGATGTTTTTGGTTTAACAGAGGGTATGATTATAAAAGGTACAAACGTTGTTACTGACACTGTTTTGTCTGATTATGTTGTTTCAACAACTGTAAATGAAGGGACAGAGCAAGAGCAAGAAATAGTTAGGTTTTCACACCCAGCTATAGAGGTTTATAGTGGAGAGACGATAATACAAAAAGGTTTTATAACTGGTCAAGCAGGAGATGTTGTGTTTAACAACCAGCAGCCATTACTTTTAGCAGGTGATACTATAACTGCTTACGCATATGGTCCTAGTAAAATAAATTCAATGACAGGCTACGAAGTTACTCTAACTGATTTAAAAATAGAAATGAATAACGTTGTACATGCTACTACAGCTGCTTCAGCAGGTGGATCTAGCACTAATGTTGTTTTAGATGATAGAGATGGTATATTTAATGGTGTTAGCGTTGTTAATGGTATAGGTATTGATCCTACTGCTGTTATAACGGTTAGTAGTGGTGGAAATTCAGACTCTGCTGGAACTGTTGTTGTTAGTGCAGCTCAATCTTTAGAATCAGGTATAGACTTAGTTTTTAGTGGTGCTGGTAAGACAGCTACTATTAGTGGTAACATAGAGATTAATAAAGTTGGTACTGGTGATGTTAGCTTGTACTTTGATTTAGATAACCTTCTAGTTTCATCATAATAGTAAAAAAACAAGCAAAACTGTGACTATATTAGGTATAAATTAAATTATGTCTAAAAATAAAGTTACTAAAAATTCTAGAGAAAAAATTCTAGCACTTGAGAAATCATTAATAAATATTTCAGATGGTGTTAACGTAGAAGGTGATGGAAACAAAATAGTTAGAGATGGTAATATAGCACCAATAAAACATACCTTCGCAGATGGTGTTTATGTTAGACAGATGGATATGAAAAAAGACACTGTTGTTGTAGGTGCGATACATAAACATTTACATGTTTGGTTTTTACTAGTTGGTGATGTTACAATAGCAACAGAAGATACAACAGAGGATTATATAGCTCCATGTTATATAGTTTCTACTCCAGGTGTTAAAAGGGTTATATATTCTAACGAAGATTCAATATTTGTTAACATACATAAAAACCCAACAAACACTAAAGATCTAGATAAATTAGAAAAAGAAATAGTAGCCTTAAATTACGAAGAATATGAAAAATATATTAACAAAAATAAATAGATTATGGCATTTATAGCAACAGCGGCAATAGTAGCTGGAGCGGTAACAGCTGCCGGTGGTATAGCTAAAATGGGTATGTCATTATCTGGCCGTGGCAAACGTATAGCTGAGCAAAAACAAGCTAAAGCCGAGATGGAGGCAATGAAATCTGAATATAGAAATTTAGATACTAGCAATTTAAACGCTGGTGTCCGAAATGAGTTTACTAACATGGAGAACGCTTATGAGGATGTAACTGTAAACCAACAACAAGCTCAATTTCAAGCTAAACAAGGAGATCAACAAAGAGCAAACATAATGCAGGGTATGCAAGGTGCGGCAGGTGGATCTGGTATCGCTGGTTTAGCACAAGCGATGGCAAACCAAGGTCAATTGCAAACACAAAAAATTAGTGCTAGTATAGGTGCTCAAGAAAGTCAAATACAACGATTAAAAGCTGGTGAAGCTAGTAG
>TARA_R110002012_G_scaffold44347_3_pt1 | contig 11460 bp, 3 predicted proteins | sample TARA_R110002012 | Tara Oceans TARA_R110002012 (sample SAMEA4396515) | marine metagenome | biome: Westerlies Biome; feature: [DCM] deep chlorophyll maximum layer (ENVO:01000326); material: water (ENVO:00002006), including particulate matter (ENVO:01000060) such as... | depth 40 m
ACAAATACAATTGGTTTTGGCGCCCAAGGAGGACTAAGTACAGTTGTAGGAGAGTCTAGATTAAATGATAATGGAAGTATTTCACACCCTTTTATATCTGATGGTGGGGAAATAAGAATTTTTGCTGGAGCTTCAGTTGCGGGTACTATAAGTGATATTTCTGTTAAAGAAATAGTTAGCACCGTTTTAACTGTAACAGCAAAAGAAATAGGGCCAAAGGGAAATGAGTATTCACTTTCTTCTGACAATGCTAACGCTAAGGTTAGTGGATTAAATTTAGCAGGAGGAAAGGGAATATACCGTAATCAACAAATTACTTTGCCAGAAAACAATATAAAAGTTTTAGGAATTAGAGTAGGTGAAGACGATTCAGATCACAAGCATTCTGTTTTGCAAAAAACATCAGCTGTTCACAGGCAGAGGGTTGGAAAAACTTCAAACAGTTCTGAGCAAAAAGCCTTTAGGTATTACATAGAGGGAAACAGATTAAATATACAGCATGATAATTTAGACGAGATTACTGTTGTGTATATGGCTTACCCAACAGATATAAGGGGTTGGCCTAAAATTAAAGAGGGTCACGAAACAGCTGTGGCCCAATATATAATGTGGCAAATGAAATTAATAGAATTTTACAACGGCAAGCTTCCGCAGTATATAACTAAAGAGTTAGAAAAAAGATGGTATATATTATGCGGTAAAGCTAGAGGAGATGATGGCATGCCTACATCTCAAGAATTAAAACAAATAGGAAATATGTGGAACACTTTAGTTCCTGTAACAAATGATAGAAGCACGTTAACTGATTTCTAAAATGGCTAAAAAAAATCAAAAAAGACAGGGAGGTGCTCCCAAAAAAGCAGGTGTTTCACAACCTGAAAGTTTTACTCACGGAATGATAGGAGATCTAGATCCGCACTTTCAATTGCAAGGGAGCTATACAGATGCCAAAAATATTAGACTTACTAATTCAGAAGGAGATACATTTACCGTTGAAAATATAGAAGGAAATAGCTTATTTGTTGATTTAGCAAACACTTCAATAACTGTTAATGCAGGACAAGGGGGTGGCGTAACGCAAACTGACTACGAAACATTTTACGACAGAGGTCCTCTTAATACATTAGCAAGCAATTTAAACCTAGCAAACAGAGCTTCTATTGTTGGTCATGTTTCTTACGCTAGTCAAATGTTACTAGTAATAGTTGCTAGATTTGAGTACGACAGAAACTATGACGGAACTACTGCTTCCCCTGTAACTAGCGTTGATACAGAAATAGACAGAACTATATTTTTGCTAATAGATTTTGATCACGAATTTAAGGTAAGTAAAGTATCCGATTTAAGGGTATGCTATAATGAAGGCTGGGATAAAAACAGTTCTGCTGGAGACGGAACTCCGTCTGCATGGCAGTATCCAGATTTAGGAATGGACTTAGATACTCCTATAAGAATGGAGCATATTGTAGAAAACGAAACAATTTCTAGAATATACTGGACAGACAATAAAAACCCGTTAAGAACTTTAAATATTAAAGAAAGTAGATTAGATTTAATAAAAACTACATCTTTAGACATAACTCCTTTAATGAAGCCTTCACAACCTACTTTGTCCACAACGTTATTTGGCTCATTACCAGTAGGAGTTTTTCAATACACTTACAAATATATTTCTGAAAATGGAGGTGAATCAACCTTTTCTCCGTTAAGCAACATGTATCATGTTTCTGATCAATCTTTTTCTAATTCAACTACGTACGCGGGCGGGCCTGAGGGAAATATAGGAACTCAAGGTTTTGAAATAAAAGTAAACGACTTAGATGATGCATTTACTCATATTGAGTTGTATTCTTTGTTTTATGATTCTTTTAATAACGCCCCTAGGGTTTGCGTGGTAAGTCGTAATAAAATAAGCGGCACATCTGCAACTTTTCAACACAACACTTGGAATAACGAAGTAGAAAACGGGCTAGAAGAAATACTTATAGAATCTAACACTTTTGATGTATGTAAAGATATAGCAATAAAAGATAATATTTTATTTGCAGCAAATCTTAGGCAAAAAAGAAATTATATTTCTGAAAAAGAATGGAATGTAAAAGTTTTAAGATACAGGATAATGCCTGGTAACACAACAAACAGGTTAGACGCAATGCTTACTACAAACGATACAGAAGTAAAACACTACAAGCTAGATGGAAGTGGAGATCCTGTTGAGGTTAATAACAGCCAGTATCAATATAATGTAACTGATGAATATGGATATTCTTGTGGATACGGACAGCTTTTAGGAGACCCTAACGGAATGTATGATTATGATTATTTTGATTATGACGGTAATGTAAATGTACCAATGTGGACTACAGCGCTTGCAAACCAGAGAAGTCAAAATAAAGGAGGTACCGCTGGTAGTGCTGTGGGTGTTGGATACCCAGGATACTTTACTTATAAGTTTTTATCTGACAAAATGACTTTGGGCGCAGAAAGTTTCAATTATGCAACTAACGGCTTAGGTGGTTGTCGTGTTTCTTTTGGTGTAGAAGAGAAAATTGCAGACACTTCTCAAAATGCATTTGCATCGCCTTATATTTCTTCAGTTAGTAACAACGAAACATTGCAAACTGAAAGCGAAGGCGGGTCTGGCTCAAGCACCACTTCCGCATCTGGTAATACTATTTTTAAAACATCTATGGCTTTAGGAGGGACAAAAGATCCGCACATAGCTGGAGACAAAAGAGGGTACCAAAGAGGAGAGGTATATAGGTTTGGTGTGCAGACTTACGATTTAAATGGTAGCCCAGGAAATGTTTTATGGATTGGAGACATAGAGACCCCGCATCAGCATGATGTAAACAGAATGGTTAATATAAAAAATGAACCAAGTGCTGGAGGGTTTTCTTATAGTCCTTTTAGACCCTCTTTTACAGGTGTAACAGGAATTGGCGGTCAAACAAATTTAGTAGACGCAAAACTTATAATGTCTCATGAAAAAATAAAAGATTTTAGATTATCGTTCGTTTATGGGCACACAGTTCCCCCAGTAGATGTGGAATGGTTTACTGGTAGAATAAACAGTGGTCTTAACAACACCGCTGCATACGTAAAAAGCGATGGAGACGTTAGATCTAACACTCCTGGAAACTCTGGTAGCTCTGCTAACTGGTCTGGTGGACAAACAACTGCAGTTCCTGCTGTAAATGAGGATAGGGGAGGCCCTAAGGATTTGGTTGGACATGATGATAATCATCATCTTTTTGACTTATGTGTAAATTTTGAATTTTTAATTCCTGATAGTGTTTGTGAAAAAATATCTGGATTTAGAGTTGTAAGAGCTCAAAGATCAGAAGAAGACAGAAGAATTGTTCAGCAAGGACTTTTAAATCAAACTATACAATACGGGCACGCAAAACATGGGCCAAATTACGGCTATGGTTCTGCTTATTTTTCACAAGAAGATAATCAGATGTTTGGAGACGACCCTGTTTTTGTAAACCAATATATAGACAGCCCTCCAGCAGGCACAGACGTCACACATCCTGAGCAGCCAGAATACAACACTTATTTAAATGGGTATTTAGGTTTAGCAGAAAACGCTCAAATGTTATTTTACAATTCAACCGTTACAAACGGAAAAGGAAATAGCGGAGGAATTACAGAAGATAATGCTTATTTTTGGCCAGAAAGGCAAGATAGTAAAAGGATTTGGACTCCTGTAGATGAAGCTTATTACCATGCCAGGGGGAAAGGAGATAATACAAATTTGACTGCAAGCGATCAATACGGAGGGCCAGGAACGTATGGAAAACATTTTAGACATTGTGGTTATTTTGGAAGTTATGACAAGTTAAGTATGCGCAATGCTGACGGAACAGAAACAACGTCTTATGAAGCTATTCAAAAAGTGAGCGGAAGTATATTTACGTTAGATGCGCCTGATAGTGCGTTTGGGGTAAGGCCTTATGTTTATAGGGAAGGAGATATGCTAAGAATTGATGATATACTAAAATTAACTGACGAAGGAAGATATAGTAATACTAATGAAACAAACCCAAATCTTGTAGGAAAATCATTGAGTCATTTTTCTCACTGCAAAACCTTGAATAACAAAAGAATTGCTAACGGGGATAAAGAAACAAAAAATGCAGCAAATTGGGACAGAAATTCAGACAATGAAGAGTGGACGCCTGACGGTACTGGTTCTACTTTAAGAGAGTCTTTAAGTTTTTGCACAAGAAAAGACATAGACGAGGACTATTCAGTATTAATAGCAAAATATTATTCTTACAATCCGTATTATGGAATAGGATTTGAAGTAGACGGAGGAGAGTTTGCTGCAATAAACAAAGACTCTAGTGGGTGGCACGGTAGAGTTACTAGAAATTACGGATGGTCCCTGCCTATAGCAAACTCAAAAGAACTTTCTGATGGAGAAATAGTTCCTGGTGGTTTTTTTAAAAACAATCTAAGAATAAGCAGTGGTTTAGTGCACGGATTTTCTAATAATACGCTAGGCTATGCTAATAGAGCAGCGGTTGATGGTGTTGGGGAAAGTTTTTTAGTATGGGGAGCTATAAATAAAGAGATACCTGCAAATGGAAATCTTAGCGGCTCTTCCCAGATTCCTCCTCGTCAAGAAGACTTTAATTATAATTCAGTTTCTACTATTCAAATGGGATTAAGGTCTATATTAATAGAGGTAGACAACAGAGCTTCAGTGGTAAAAATGAAATCACCTACAGATACTTTTTTTGAAACAGGCGAAACACATAGAAGATATGGAGCTTGGTTTGCTCCAATAGACGTGTCTTCTTTGTATGAACACGGAGACTTTAAGGCGCAACATTATAATGGTGGTTACAACAATCCTAATTACGATGAACAGTATGATTTACCATATAGAACTTCTTTTTTAAGAAAAGAAATGTGGGCCGCTAACGATGCTCTTCCTGACAAAGAGTCAAGCCCTTCTATATCTGTAAAACAAGCCTCTACTTTAGTTCCTCATAAATTTTTGTGTTCTATTGTTAGAAATGTTGTTCCCTACGGAGGATATACAAAGGGAGCGATAGAAAAAACAAGATATATGCCTTGTGGAAATTTTCATCCTGTAAATGCAGACGGAAATATACAAGGACATGTGTCTCAAGTTTTTGGAGGAGATACATTTGTAAATTTATACTCTCACCAAAAAACTTCCACGCCTTACATGAAAAAATCTGCAGCTAGATGGCAAATATTCCCTGTAGAGTCATATGTAAATACAGATATGAGAAGCGGATTAACATTAAATGCAGGAGACACCGTTTTAGGCAAAGATATAAACACAGCTCCGTTTAGTAACGATTGGCTTTATAACAGCGTTTATTCTCAAGAAAACAATATAAAGTCTGGTGTTGCTATTGATGAGGAATCTTTTGCTGATAGCTTGGATTTACCTTATGAAATAGCTTATTCTAATACTAAAATCTTAGGACAAAAAACTGATGCCTTTAGACAATTTCCTATAAATCAATTTCACGACATGGAGGGTCTTTATGGTGAAATAAACAGAATAATAAATTTTAAAAATGAAATTTATATTTTACAGGATACAGCATTTGCAAAACTGCTTGTAAACCCACTATCTATGCTTAGTGACGATTCGGGAACATCATTATTTACGGGTACAGGAGAAACAGTGGAAAATCATATGTATATATCAACAAAATACGGATCTAGACACAGGTTTAGCGTAGCAGCAAGCGAAAAGTCGTTATATTTTGTTGATACAAATTTTGGAAGATTATTTAAATATGATACAGAAAAATTAATTTCATTAGGAGACGCTTTAGGTCAAAGAAATTATTTAAAATATATTATCAAAGATTGGGAGCAAAGGTCTTACAGAGTTTGCGTTACAGATGGGTTAAAACATGCTTCTAATCCTGGATGGCTTGATAACACAGAGAGAGTAAATGGCACTGAAAGAAATTACATGTCAGACAACCCTTTAAACTTTTTAGGCATTACATCTATATATGATTTTAAAAATAAAGAATTACTAGTTACTTTTCATAATGCCGCTTGGAATAGTAACGAGCATAAAAGACAGCGTTTTGCAAGAAAATTAGATAATCATAGTATGGGTAATGCTGTTAATGGAGAGCCAGTGGGTATATCTGAAACTTTAGTATACAGTGAGGCAATAAATGCATTTACATCTAAATATAGCGTTGCACCACCGCAATGGCTTTCTGGAGGGCAGGGCTCATTCATAGTTTGTCCAGAAAATGAAATTAATGTAAACTCTATAGCAAATTTTAATGGTATAAGTGGTAAAAGTGGCAATTACACACATTTAGCTTATGAAGTTTTTGGAAGTAGAGATAGTGCTTTTTATAGAAATAGAAGATGCAATCCTTTAAAGCTGTGGCTTTGGGACGTGCATGAAGAACAGAAAAAAACACATTTCTTTGGAAGAAAAGACCATCATATAGGCTCTGGCACAGCAACCTCTCCTGTAGATGAAGCAGATTATACTGGCACTATAATATTAGAGCAAGGAACAGTAGATATTCCTGATGAGAGTTATGTTGAAAAAGTTATAAACTCTGAAGCTGCAAATAGTAAAGTTTTTGATAACATGCAAGCTGTTATGACTCCAAAAAAAGTAGATTTTAGTTTTGTAGATTATACCACTGATATATCTCACGATACTATTACAGCAAAAAGCGTAATAGATAATAAAACTGTTTTGCTGGACGAATCAGAGCAATTAGTAATTAATAGAAGATGGGTGTTTGACGCCACATATGGATGGAATATGTTTGGGCCTGGAACCACTGATCTTACAATAGGACCTGTATTATGATGACATTAACTTTTGACGGAGATAGTTATTTACGTAGTCCTAACGATGCAGATCAAATTAATGTTATAGGAAAATATAATAACATTATTAGGATGAAAATAAAAAGAACTACTAATGGTGGTAACTGGCAAGGAAGACTATATTGGACTGGTTACGATCCTGTAAGAAAAGAAAGAGGAGATTATTTAATTCTTGGTGAGGATTTAAATAGAAGTCTAACAATAGACGAGCCCGCAGGAATAGATGATGATTACGTAATTATTGAATGGGATATGTCTGATGTTGGAGATGCGAATGGAAGCTGGAATGATTGTATAATTCAAAGAATAAGAATGGATCTTGCTGGAGATTCTGGTATATCTGTATTTGAAGTAGAATGGTTAGAGATAGGAGGGTTAAAGGCTGATAAATATATAGACGGAATACTAAAAGCTCCATTAAGAACAGAAAAAAGCACACGAAGAACAAGAGGAACGTATGCAAAAATAAAATATACAGCGAAAACTACAGAAAAATTTAATATCTTTGCAATACTTGCAAAGTATAGAAAAACTTATTAAAAAAAAATATGGCCTATCAAGATATAATTAATGCTAGTATATACAGAGATTTGTTAGGTGAAAACTTTTCTGACAAAACTAATAAAGTAAATACGCAAAGCCAAGATTACACGCCAATAAATCCATATTCTTCTGGAGCTTACAGCCCAAGATCTTCAAGAAATATATACACAGGAAGCAATAGAGAGATAGTAGATCCTGTAAAATCATACGAAGAAGGGCTTGGATTAACTAATTTGGAAAAAGGTATGCTCAGAGGAGGAAAAGGACTAGAGTATATGACACTAGCTAGCAAAGCAAGTCCTTATTTGTCAAAAATAGGAAAATACTTAGGCGCTAAAGGTAGTATTGGTACAGGTTTGTCTGGCTTAGGTCCTGCTGCTTTACTTTATGGAGCAACAAGAAATGAAAATCCTTATGACTTTACAAACACAGAAAGACTAGGAACCATAGGTAGTACGGTGTTAGGCGCAAGAGCTTTAGCTCCGATGCTTGGTTTAACTGGTGCCGCTACTACTGCGGCTGGCCTTACGGTTCCTTTTGCTGCGCCTGCCGCAACATACGGGGCAGGATTGATAGGTCCTGCTGCTGGTAGTGCTGGTGTTGGTATAGCTGGCATGCATCCAGCTCTTTTGATGGGTAGCTTATTACTAGGTAATATGTTTGCTAAAAAACAAAAAAAAGCAGCAAAAAGAAAAAGAAAAAAGGCATATCAAGATTATAGAGGCGAACTACAAGATGTTGCAGACGAAAGAACAGCAGCTGTAGAAAAAAACAGAGAAGCTATGGCTAGTCAATTTGCAAATCAACAATATGCAGATAAATACAGTCAATATGACAATCAGTATGGAGGAAATTATGATGCTAGAATGTTTGCAGAAAAAGGTATGAAAATGCCTAATAATATAGTGGCTGAGTTTACAGGAAACGAGTTAATTGTAAATGATCAAGATGCGCTTGAGCAAGATTTAAAAAACGGAAATGTTTCTCGCGTGGCAACAAGAATTAAGACAGCAATGAAGGGAGGTAAAATAACACCAGGACCAGAAACGCATAAAAACAATCCTATGCCTGTAGATTCGGAAGGAAATATTTATGCAGGAGGTGGAGCACTACCTTTTAAAGTACAAAAAGGAGCTGGAGTATACGATCACGCTACAGATCAGTTTAAAGAAAATATGACAGACAAAGAAATAGCAATGGTAGCAAAAAAGAATATAGCTAAGTGGAAAAAAAATAATATGGCATAATGGCAGCACCAGACGTACAAGACGATTTATTATACGGAGACCCAAAAAAGTTACCGAAAGGCATGACTCATGCTGACTTTAATAATAATCCTGGTAATATAAAATCGCATAAACCAAACGGAGAACTAACTGATTATGCTAAGTTCATGTTGAAGGAGGGGATACCATTTGAAAAAGGAACTCTAGCAAAAGATGGTGGTTACTTTTTTCATTTTCCTGATATGGAAACAGGATATAAATCAGTTGAAATGTTCTGGCCTAAAGTAAGAACCTGGTCAGTATATTCAGGCGGTGACATGTCAAAAATGGAAAATGGTGAGTATATGTCACTAGACGAAGCTCTTTTGTCGTATAGTGGTGGTATTACTGTAAACCCTGGAAAAAATAACAAAAATCACAACCCAGATTATGCTGTAGGAGAAAGATATAGAAATGGGGAAGGATATACTGTTGAAATGTTATTTCCAGGCCAGGGAATAGACGGTACTATGAATATGCTAGACGTTTCAAATGAACAATGGACCGCAATAAAAAATCAGCAATTACGCTGGGAGGATCATAAATATTATAAAAAGTTACAAGACAATGGTGTAGTACCAAAAAAAAGCATACCGTTCAATAAAGATGTTAATGCATCGGAAAATCAAGATGACAACGTAGATTTAGCTGACAATGTGCCTGATGATAATGTTGTTGATGGAGGTGGCGGAGAGGGAGAAGATAATGTAGTAATAAAAGAAGGAGGAGGCGGTAGTGATCCAGAATTATTAGAAATAAGCGATGATGATAAAGATATTTTAGGCAGTTACACTATAGATGGTTCTGTTGGTGAGGGACAAGCTGCAGTAAAAGATGCTGATGGAAAAATAGTAGCTTATATAGAAGGTAATAAGTTAATAGGTGTAAAAACCGTTCCTGTTCTTGGAGAACAAAGAATGGAACTAGGTACTTACGTGGATAATGGAGACGGGACTTACACTTTTGAAGAAAGCGCTAACTTTAACACAGCTATGGGAATGGCTAGTGATGAAGAAAAGAAAATTATTAATACATTTAGAACTACAGCTGAAAACAATCCTAACTTTGCTAAAACTATAATAGATGCCTCGCAAGGAACAGATACCCTAACAGGTGAGGATTTAATAAGCGCTGCTACTACAAAGCCAGACGATATAGTGGATGATGTTGGTGACGGAGAGGGAGACATAATAGAAGATGACGGAGAGGGAGACATAAGAGTATTTGATACTGAACAAGATGCAAAAGATGTTAGAAATACTTTTGAATTAGGAGAAAAAGTAATAGTAGACGGAAAGGAATATATATATGAAGAAGATGGAAATGGGGTTGGAGAATTAGTAAATAATGAAGGTGACACACCAATTACTATAGATCTATCACTTATGGATCATCAAGCCATAGATAATTTTAAAACTGTAGAAGAGGCAAAAAAAGCCAAAGATGGGTTTACAGATGGTCATACAGTTATAATTGATGGAAAAGAATATAGGTATGATAAAGATGAAGATGAGCTAATAATATTAGATAATCAAGCAAATGTTGTAGAAAGTCTTTCTTTAGGAGATGATATAGTTGAGGAAGATTTAGGTGTAGATGATGAAAAAATTATAGATACACAAGGATACATAGATAAGAATTATCCAGATCATAAAAAAATTACACAAGAAGATATAGATAACGGTTATACAGGAGATGGAGTTTTTATAGATGAAAATGGAAATGCACAAGCAGGTAAGTGGAGAAATGGTAAATTAAGAACTAATTCAGAATACATAAATAATGATGGTACGGTTTTCAAAGGCACGTTTGTAAATGGAAAACCTACAAGAGGAACTATTACGTATGCAGACGGAAGTGTTGTAGATGGAAGGTTTAATCAAGATGAAGATGGAAATTTAGTATTAAAAAGCGGTACATTTACAACGCCAGACGGAGAAGAGATAAAGAATGTTGATCAAGAAAAATTAGACAATTTAATAGTTCCTGGAAGCGAAACCTCAGAAATTTTTGGAAAAAGTGAAGACCCGTTGTTGTCAACAGAGGAGTCAGATCTTGAAGGTAAGGCTGTATACTACAAAACTTTAGATGATGAATACGGTGGCAAGGGGCCATGGAGAGAAATAGACGCGTCTGAAGTACCAGATGATGCAGTAGTTAGTCAAGGTACAGTTACATGGGAGACTGGAGACGGAAAAATAAGAGTTGCTTCAATGAGGGATGGTAAATACTATGTTAATGACAGGTATGAAGACAACAGACAAAGAGAAATAAATTTAGGAATTATAGAGGACACTGAGGTTGGTCCTTCAACAGGTCCACCACAAGGTCAAGAATCATTTGAGCACAACGGAGTAACGTATTACGGAAATGATGACCAAAAAGCTTTCGTAACAAGAACAGAAGATTTTGGTGAGCAATGGATAGAAGGAGCAGACCAAGAAATTTTAGCTGAGCTAGGTATTACAGATTTTTCACAAATGTCAGACCCTGAGCTTATAACAAAATATCAGGATGCTTACAACGCAAAAAATGGCTTGCAAGAAGGTGATGATGGTTACCTAAATCCAGATGGAAAATTAGGAGAAAATACTTTAAGAACGTCTACAAACATAAACACTCTTTACGATCAAGAGTTTTTGCCTCCAGTTGAAACAGAAGAATCTGATTTAGATCCAGATAACGATGGTTATCCAGAAAACGTAAACCCAGAAGACTCACCATTAGTAGTTGAAGATCCTACAATTATAGATGGTGATCCTAATCAAAAACAAGGAGGAGG
>TARA_R110002012_G_scaffold306948_1_pt1 | contig 11459 bp, 9 predicted proteins | sample TARA_R110002012 | Tara Oceans TARA_R110002012 (sample SAMEA4396515) | marine metagenome | biome: Westerlies Biome; feature: [DCM] deep chlorophyll maximum layer (ENVO:01000326); material: water (ENVO:00002006), including particulate matter (ENVO:01000060) such as... | depth 40 m
GGCTTGACTTAAACCAAACAGCCTCCGCGAAACCCGGGGCGGTTCACCGTGTTATTTGAAGGCACTCATTACATCCGGCCCTTTGGTGGCCGGAAAATCCTGTATCTATGGGACGCGATTGAGCGAGATATGGCAGCCACTTCGGGCACTTCCAATTTCAGCATCCCCTTGGCTAATGGAGGTGTGATGCATGGCTAGTATTCGCGTACGAGAGCAGACCGGAAAGCTGTTCTTTGATTTCCGCTACCGAAGCACGCGCTGCCGCGAGCAAACCGCGCTGGGTGACACTCCAGCCAACCGCCGCAAGCTCGAAACCATTTTGAAAAAAATAGAGGCCGAGATAACGCTTTGCTCCTTCGAGTACGCCAGGTACTTCCCCGGTAGCAGCAATGCACGCAAGTTCAGTGAGGCTGATGCATTAAGGGCGCGAGTAAGCAAAACCACCACGCCGCTGTTTAGCGATTTTGCTGATACTTGGTTTGGCGAAATGCAGGCTCAGTGGAGACGTTCACACAGCGAAACAGTTGCCAACACACTAAGTAGCCGTTTGAAACCCGCATTTGGAGAGAAAGAGGTCGGCTCCATCACCAAGGCAGAGATTTTGTCATTCCGTTCCCAGCTCGCCAAAGTCAGAAACGGTAAAGGCAAACCCCTGTCAGCAGAGCGAATCAACCACATCATGACGCCTTTGCGCATGATCCTTAACGAAGCAGCCGGCCGCCATGAGTTTACCCCACCCTACCAAGGCATCAAGTCGATTAAAGTGCCCCGGACCGATGTCGAGCCGTTCACGGTTGAGGAAGTGAAAAAAATTATCGCAAAGGTGCGTGCTGACTTTAAAAACTACTACGTCGTGCGATTTCTCACAGGAATGCGCACTGGCGAGATTGACGGACTGCAATGGCAGTTCGTGGACTTTGAGCGCAGGCAAATTTTGGTGCGGCAATCGTTAGTACGCGAGGAGCTGGTCTACACCAAGAATGATGGCTCTTTCAGGTCTATCGATATGTCGGGCCCTGTTTACGACGCCCTCTTGGAGCAGAAAAAGGAAACCGGCGCACTCGACTTCGTTTTTTGCAGTCGCAATGGGTCCCCCTTATTGCATCGTAATGTCACCCAAAGGGTGTGGTACCCGCTGCTACGTCATCTAGACCTGCGCAAGCGCCGTCCTTATCAAACACGCCACACCGCAGCAACACTGTGGCTCGCAGCAGGTGAAGCACCCGAATGGATCGCACGGCAAATGGGCCATACCACCACTGAAATGCTGTTCAGGGTGTATTCCCGCTATGTCCCCAACCTAACCCGGCGCGATGGCTCAGCAATGGAGCGACTATTACTACAAGCCCTGGATCAACGAACCGCTGCCCATAAGGAGCAAGAGCATGCCTGAGTTTTCAAAAAGAACCTGTCTGCGGCTCGCCAGCGCCATGCAAGTAGCACTGGCGATTCCTGACGGGGATAGCCTGGTTTTTTTAATTGGTCGCGGAAATGAAACCGACAATCTGGCAGCGCTGGAGACCTGGGTATGCGAAACCTTACCTCAGCTGGAAGATCAGTGCGGACAAGCAATCCTTCCTTACCTGCTTGATCGTCTGGATCAAACCATTAACCAATGGGGGCAGCGCTATGACTAAGGTCTTGCCGCCTCAAATAAAGGATGAGCTTGTTGAGCCCTTCTGGCTGACTGGCTGCCTAATTCCCCAGCACGCTTATCAAGTGTCCTCGCTGAGCGAGGGAATTTTCCTCGGCGTGGAAAACCTCTCTGGCAACCATGAGGTACTACTTGAACTAGCAGACCACCCTGGCGCATGGCCCAACAGCAGCCTTACTGCTGTGAGTCTTCTCGTAAAGCGTCACGGTAGATACCTGCTGGGTAGCCACAACCAGATAAGCATACTGGACACCTTCCAATCGCTGACCCATTTACCCATCAGCATGGTTGACTCTGAATGGGCAGTCGTGGCGGTGGAGCAATGGCTGCAATCGTGCCCCTATGAGCCCCTGAAAAGCTTCGTCTACCAGGTTCTTGGGCAACCCAGCATCGGCTGCCCATTCTTTACCTACCCAGCGAGCGCGAATTACCACCACTGTTGCAGTGGTGGACTGGCTCAGCACAGCCTTGAGGTTGCACAAACAGTCCATGGCATGACCACGTGCTTTCCAGAACATGAGCGCTGGCTAGCAGCCGTCGCTGGGCTGCTGCATGATCTGGGCAAAGTGCGTAGTTTTCTACCGGATGGAAAACGCACCTCAACTGGTTATCTAGTTAGTCATGAGCTACTAGGATTTGAGCTACTTGTGCCCGCCCTGAGGAGCCTTGAAGAGTCATGGGCTGACGGAGCAAGTGCCCTGCGCAACATGTTCGACTGGATAATACGCCCCAAGCAAAACCGGCCTCTGATGCCAATTGCAATGAGCATCCAGCAAGCGGACATGATGAGCGCCTCTGCCGACAATCGTCGAAGGACATTCAGTGGCAAACCTGACTGGACCAGCTTTGCCAAGTTTGACGGTTCCGGTCCTGCAAGCAGCTATTGGCTACCCAGCCCACCTTGAGGATTGGCAGTGAGCCTTCCAGCCTTGAATCAAACGTTAGCTCGGAGCAAGCTCACGACAAATGCTCTGCACGAGGCTCTACTTACAAACAAATAGTACACATCACGCTTATGGGTCTTTGCATGTACAGCATAGGCGTGAACCTACTTTAATTAATGAACAAGGAACACGATATGGAAGACCTAAACGTTATGACTGAACTGCTTCTCGGAGACGGAGAACCAATGCCAGGTGGCGACCTGACTCTTGAGAAAGCCATTGCTTTGGGCCAGTCGGAGGCCAAGAACAAGCCGTTCCGAGTTGTCCGGAACTGGATCTGGGCTGACCTGGCTGTAAGCGAGACAGAAGCCAAAACCATGACTGAGCAAGGGTTCCAACCCGTTATGGTTTATGCAGAAGACGTGATGTACGACAGCAGCTATAAATTCGACATCGGGTTCTGGGTAAGGACTTCCCCTTTAAAACACTTCACCCCGCCCTGTATTTTTGAAACAGCTAATACAACCTACATTCTAGTCGGTGAAGGAAAGCGCAAAACCACATCTGTAAATGCGATCATGAGGATCTTTTGATATTAATGAAATTATCATGTGGGCTTTGTAATCTCCATACCGACTACGCGCCAGCCAATACAATGTCGCCCTCCTCACTGTAATCAGGCTCGAATACTTGGCTCGAGCTCTAGTGCAAGGTAGTTAGCTACGGTTAGTATTCTCTAACCAAGCAAGCCAGCATGGTTTAATGAGAATGCGTAACAACAACTCATTCTTTAACGGGCTTAGTCCGCTGGAACTAAGTAGATCAGGCGATTTCATAGATTTGTACGAAATCTGGCATAGAGTTAAAAGCCTTGAGCAACCGATGTAGCTGGTTAAACCAAGAAACCTCAATAGAATTTAACAAAGCAAACCACTGACCACCCCTTAAGGTGTTTTCAAAGCCTCGGGCAGCCGTGCTTTGAAGCCATCCGATAGACGCTTAACAAGCTCTCGCCGCACCCCCGCGCCGGAAAGCCCTAGCCTCGGGTCTGTGCGCACCAGATGGTCACGCTTATCGTCGGGCCAACCGGCTACGTCATCATCGATTGCCATCCAGCTCTGTTTGGAGGGCAAGCGCTTCAGATAGGACTCAATTTGCTCATAGCGACTTTGCTCGTCCCAAATAATGTGCCCCGGCCCACTTAGCTTCATCGCAGAGTGCCAAGTAGCACCCACCACTCTTGATGACAAAGGTTCTGGCAGAGCTTTAAGCGCCCGCTTGAAACCAAGATGCCTGACCCAGCTGGTGGATAGCACAACCTGCACATCCAGATCAGAAACCAGCTCAACTAGGATTGGCGCCCACATGAAAAGACTACCGTCCGCCCGCAGCTCTACACGCCCATCTTTCATCAGGAAAACATCATCGGGATGGAGCACACCGTCGTAATCCAGGAACAACAACATCTAGTTTCCCCTCAGCCTATCCAAACTCGATTAACGTAATGATATATGTCTCAAGCTTATTCCTGAACAGGGGATTCATAATGAATCCGGACACTCCATAGAGGCGCTATAGTAGCGCCTCTATGGAGTGTCTATTTAGAATCAACGTCGAGCGTTTACCCCGAAATTCAAACTCGAAGCGGTGGATTTGGTACTAAACTAAAGCTACTCCGTTACCGAAGCCTTTGACGCATTGGATATTGGGCCCACAGCTATGCGCGCTGGATTGACCAGTACAAAAAGAAAGTTGAGTATTATCCACGAGAGACGCAAAGCGCTGACGTCGGAGCAAAGGCAGATCCTAGAGCTGCCGAAGCGCGTTGATCGTCTCGATCTGACGACTTTCCTGCTCTAGCTGCCGAACGCGCTGTTGCTCAGGCGTCAAGGGCTTACCTATTCCAGGCTGCCCACACCGCTCAGCGTCATACTGCTGTAACCAGCGGCGGACGGCCGCTTCACCGACATTAAGATCACGGCATACTGAATACCTGGCCACGTCAAACGTTGGGCTGGAAATTTCTAGCAGAAGTACTTGTTGAATACCTTCAGCTCTCGCAGAGCAATAACCTTCTGACCATTAACTAAGTGTTGCACTTAGACCCTGAGACCGCCCAACCCAACATTTATACAAGGAAGACACATGGCCCGAAAAATGGTGAGAATCATTATCCAGACGATGGTTTTCGGTGAGAGTGTTTGGCTCGAAGGCGTTGCCATAAACCTACCCCCTACAATTTTTCAGCACCTGAACGGCGACTTGAAAAACAAACTTGATCGCGACTATTAGGCGACAATAATCAGGATGAAAAAAGCATCTCAATAGTCTATCCATCATAATGTGGGCTATTTCTCTGCTATAGCGCAGTGTGGTCCCGCTAACAGCCATCCCGGACGAGCGGCCTGTTTAAAGCACAATATTCCTGCGCCTAGGAATCGCACAATTTACTACAACCACGAGTCTAAAATGAAAGATGTAACTCAGGAAAATAAACAATCGGTTGATAGCTACTCGGAGCGTCTAAACCGGGAGTGCTATTGCGTAACCCTTGATCGTGCTGCCCTCAAAGAGAGCTTTGAACATCAATTTGTAGCCGCTGGATACGTGCCATCGATCACTCCTGAATTCCATCAGCTTTTTTCAAACACGCCGGTCTTCGTGCCCCAGTCCGACATCAAAGCGATGGAACGAATCGTTGAAGCGATCGAATCAACCGCAGAGCTTTCTTCCTATCGAGAACGCGTTCTGTCCTGGGCGCCGGAAATTGCAGGCTTCGATCCAGGTCCCATAGGGGCGTTCATGGGCTATGACTTTCACTTAGGCAAAGACGGTCCTCAACTGATCGAGATCAATACCAATGCCGGCGGCGCATTTCTGAACTCGTTGCTAGCTCGGGCTCAACACCGATGCTGTAAACCATCTCAACAGACCGCAGCAACCAAACAGGCGCTGGATGGATTTGAGAATGCTGTGTTCGATATGTTTCGACAGGAGTGGCAAAGGCAACGTGCTGACTCGATGCCCAAAAGCATGGCCATCGTGGACGAAGCCCCGGAGACCCAGTTTATGTTCCCTGAATTCGAACTGGCCCAACAGCAACTTCAAGCCAGAGGAATTAATACCCTGATATTGGACCCATCGGAGCTTGAATATGTCGATGGTGCATTGATTGCACAAGGAAAGCACATCGACATGGTGTACAACCGGCTAGTGGATTTCGCACTGGACGCCCCAGCTCATGAAGCGCTCAGACGTGCGTACGTCGACGGCGCAGTGGTGGTAACGCCAAACCCCCGTGCGCACGCACTGATGGCCGACAAACGAAATCTTATCCTACTCTCCGATCCCTCGACCCTTCGCGACTGGGGACTCAGCGAAGTTGAAGCCCGATATCTGGAGAGCTCCGTACCCAAGACCCGGCTGGTTACAGCAAGCGACGCAGCGGAACTGTGGGGTTCCCGGCGTGAACTTTTCTTCAAGCCGGTTGCCGGCCATGGCAGCAAGGGCGTATACCGCGGCGACAAGTTGACCCGACGTGTTTTCGACAACATTTTGCAAGGCGACTATATCGCGCAGAAATTCGTCCCGGCGGGGGAACGAGCCATGAGAGTTGACGGCACTGTAACCACTAGGAAAGTCGATATTCGCCTTTACACCTACGGCGGAAAAGTTTTGCTCACCGCTGCACGGGTATACCAGGGCCAGACCACTAACTTCCGCACGCCTGGCGGTGGCTTTGCACCCGTGTTTCAGGTGTGATTTTTTGCCTGTCATTGAGTGCATACTAAGTCATGCTAATGAATCATCTGACCTCGTCCACGGCTCAGTGGCCAGTCAGTGCTTGCAGCCCTTTATGGGTGCCTTGATTATAAGACCTGGAGGTGTCTACTAAACTAGAGGCTATTCAAAATGGATTACAGTTCGGTCCTTTTCAGTCGAACTGAATAGCCCCTCTTTTCGGACTACACACTTAATAAATTACATCATTTCAGCTTAATGCTGCGCAACCGCAAAGCGTTGCCGATCACACTGACCGACGACAAAGACATAGCCGCAGCGGCGATAATCGGTGACATCAACACCCCCATAAAGGGATATAAAATCCCTGCCGCGATGGGCACACCTACCGCGTTATAAACGAAGGCGAAAAACAGATTCTGTCGGATGTTGCGCATGGTAGCGCGAGAGAGCTTGCGCGCTTCAACTATGCCCATGAGGTCGCCACGCAGCAAGGTGATACCGGCACTTTCAATCGCCACGTCGGTGCCTGTTCCCATGGCGATACCTACATCCGCGGTGGCCAGCGCGGGCGCGTCATTCACGCCGTCACCGGCCATGAGCACCACCTTGCCCTGATCCCGTAGCGCTTGTACCACCCGGCCCTTATCCTCGGGAAGCACCTCGGCTTCGACTCGGTCGATACCCAGTTTGCGTGCGACCGCCTGTGCGGAGGTGTGGTTGTCTCCGGTCAACATCACCACTTCGATGCCTTCATCTTGCAAGGCCTTAATGGCCTCGGCCGTGGTGGCCTTGACCGGATCTGCAATAGCGATCAGGCCGGCCATGCGCCCATCCACCGCCGCAAAAATAACCGTGGCACCGTCATGCCGTAGCTGCTCGGCAGCCTCGGTATGGGCGACAATATCGACTTCCAGTTGCTGCATCAATAAGCGGTTACCAAGCGCGACTTGCTGGCCGTCGACCTGGCCAACCACACCTTTACCGTTAGGTGAGTCAAAATCGGTCGCTTCGCTGAGCTGCAGCTCTAATGACTTGGCCTTTTCCACTATGGCGTTGGCCAACGGATGCTCACTGCCACGCTCTAACGACGCCGCCAATTGGAGCAACTGGGCTTCGTCAAAGCCTTCTGCAGGGCGGGTTGCCACCACGCTGGGTTTGCCTTCGGTCAGCGTACCGGTTTTGTCGATAACCACGGTGTCGACTTTTTCCAACCGCTCCAGCGCTTCGGCGTCGCGTATCAACACCCCGTTCTGCGCACCACGGCCCACGCCGACCATAATCGACATTGGCGTGGCGAGGCCCAAGGCACAAGGGCACGCAATGATCAGCACACTGACTGCCGCAATCAGACCGTAAGCCATAGGCGGCTCAGGCCCCCATATCGACCAGGCAACAAAGGCCACCACCGCCACCAGCACCACAACCGGGACAAAGTAACCGGCAACCCGATCAGCCAGGCCCTGAATCGGTGCGCGGCTACGCTGCGCACTGGAGACCATCTGCACGATCTGCGCGAGCATGGTGTCGCGGCCGATCTTGTCGGCACGCATCACGAACGAACCTTGACCGTTGATGCTGCCACCCACGACCTGATCACCCACAGTGCGACTCGCCGCTAAAGGCTCGCCAGTCACCATGGATTCGTCTACGTTCGAGCGCCCTTCCAATATCTCGCCATCCAGCGGCACCTTATCGCCCGGGCGGACCCGCAACCGGTCACCCACGGCTACCTGTTCGAGTGCTACGTCCTCTTCATTACCCTGCTCGTCGAGGCGGCGCGCCGTTGCTGGTGCTAAATCCAGCAGCGCCCGAATCGAACCCGAGGTTTTCTCCCGTGCGCGCAACTCCAGCACTTGCCCCAGCAGCACCAATACAATGACCACCGCGGCGGCTTCAAAATAAACCGAGACTGCGCCATCGGCCTGACGAAACGCCTGCGGAAAAATATCCGGCATGACCGTCGCCAGTACACTGAACAGCCAGGCGGCGCCAGTGCCTATGGCAATCAGGGTAAACATATTGAGATTGCGCGACACCAGCGAGCGCCAGCCACGTACAAAAAACGGCCAACCGGCCCAGAGCACGACCGGCGTTGCCAGAACCAGCTGTACCCAATTCGATAACTGAGGCGCCATGAGCTGATGTATGCCGAATAGATGACCGCCCATTTCCATCAAAAAAACCGGCAGGGCAAATACCAGACCGATCCAAAAACGACGCGTCATATCGGTCAGTTCGGCAGAGGGGCCAGCGTCCGCCGTGACCTCTTCCGGCTCAAGGCCCATGCCGCAAATAGGGCAATCACCCGGCCCGGACTGGCGCACCTCTGGATGCATAGGGCAGGTGTAGATAGCGCCCGGCGGCGCTTGCTCTGCTTGCGTTGAAGCCTTGCTGGGCGCCAGGTAATCCTGCGGACTGGCGATAAACTTCGCTTGGCAACCGGCCGAGCAGAAGTACCAGGTCTTGTCAGCATGTTCAGCGTGATGCGCCGTCTTATCGGGATCTACGGTCATACCGCAAACCGGATCTTTAACGGGTTCAGAGGCGTTTTCATGATGACAACAACTATGTTCAGCAGACATTTCAGCGTCCTGTATCGAGTCCGGTAGCACGCCCTGACCAGAAGGCCGAGCAGAGCAATCCGAGAGTGGGGTCAACTGTACAACTACCTCCGTTCAGCTTGTTTGCTAACCACATGCAAAAAAATCTTTTCAACCAGCCATATGAGCGACATCAGCACAATAGCTACCCAGATAACCAACGGGTCGCTTTGCAGCTTTACGTAAATAAAACCAAGCAGCACCACCATATCCAAACCAATCGCAATCAACGGAATGCTGCGCGAGGCGTCTATTTCTTCATGCAGATGGCGGACCAAGCCCCAGTGAATGGCAATATCCATGATCAGATAGAGAATGATACCCAGCGCGGCAATCCGCGACAGGTCGAAAAATGCTGTTAGTACAACCCCCAAAACGATTGTGTAAACCAGTGTGTGCTTCTGGATGCTACCGGGCATACCAAAATGCCGGTGCGGTACTAATTTCATTTCAGTTAGCATCGCCAGCATGCGCGAGACTGCGAAAACACTGGCGATCACGCCACCCGCCGTCGCGGCCATAGCCAGCGCCACTGTAAACCAGACGGCGTACTCGCCTAACGCTGGGCGGGCTGCGGCGGCAAGCGCGTAATCCTTGTTCTGGATAATTTCACTAATAGACAGGTTGCTCGACACGGCGAACCCCACAAAAAGATACACCACAACACATAGCGCGATGGAAATGACGATAGCTCGCCCGACATTGCGATGCGGATCTTTCACTTCCGCACCACTGTTGGTGATGGTAGTAAACCCCTTGAACGCTAAAATCCCAAGTGCGGTAGCACCTATAAAACTGGTAATGGCAGAGGGCATCTCCGAACCTGCATTTTGAGTGGCGGAGCCGAACAAGCTCAAGGAGTCCGCCACCCATAACCCGGTGAGTGCAAAAATTACCACCCCCAATATTTTTGCATAACCAAGAACTGATGCGACGCCCTGAATCAGGCTATTGCTCGCCAAATTCACCAGAAACGCCAAAATTAACAGTCCTATCCCTAACAGTGGCACCCATCGCTCAGCCTGCCCGAGATCGAAAACCTGTAGCGTGTAAGAACCAAAGGTGCGAGCCAAGAAGCTCTGCGCAATTACCATGGAAAAATACATCAACAACGCATGAAAAGCGGTAGTGATGCTTTTACCGTAAGCCTTCTCAAGATACATCCCGATGCCGCCAGCAGAGGGATAAGCGTTGGATATCTTTATATAAGAATAGGCGCTAAAGGCAACCACCAGAGCTGCAGAAAGGAAGGCTAACGGAAACCACCCACCGGTCATCTCTGCCATCTGCCCCGTTAACGAAAAGATACCCGCGCCGATCATTACTCCCGTTCCGAGCGCCACCGTACCGATCAGGCTCAAGCTACCTTCACGGTACTCCGGCGTGCGATTATCAGTATCTTGCATGTCGCCTCCTATATAACGGACGAAAAGAGCTGCCATTGCGTGCTACGTGGAGGTTGAGCTGTGCTCACCGCGCTGTAAATAAGACCTCTAAAGCTTAACGTAAACGGCAGCAGAATTTGCTATGCGTGTAAAACTACTCTCATAAATAGCGTCAACACAAGACGACACATTGCGCGCAGCTCTGTTTCAACGAAATACTCTTAGTAGAGTTCGCTGCCGGTATACCAGCGCTTACGAGCTTTTTATCAGGCGTGACATATCAACCTATTGAATCGCCCCCAGTATTCTAGACACTCGCCAGACTCTGATAGTGACGCTTTTCGAACTCGACCGGTGACAGGTCACCGCTCGTGCCGTGTCGGCGCCTTGGGTTATAAAACATTTCAATGTAATTGAACACGTCTTGCCTTGCAGCCTCTCGTGTTGGATAGATCTGCCGCTTGATCCGCTCCCGCTTGAGTAACTGAAAGAAGCTTTCGGCGACTGCATTGTCATGGCAGTTGCCACGACGGCTCATGCTGCCCACCAGATGATTCGCTTTCAGGAAGCTCTGCCAATCACCGCTACTAAATTGGCTGCCTTGATCTGAATGCACCATGACAGGTCCTTGCGGCTTACGCCGCCAGACCGCCGCCAACAGCGCGTCTAGCGCCAAGTCAGACGTCATGCGCGGCTTCATCGACCAGCCGACCACCTGACGAGAGAACAGGTCGATAACCACGGCCAAATACAGCCAGCCTTCGTAGGTACGGATGTAGGTTATATCAGTCACCCAGGCAACATTGGGCGCCGCCACTTCGAACTGACGAGCTAAGTGGTTGGGTGAGACCACCGCAGGCTTACCACTGTAATGACCTGGACGGCGGCGATAGCCGGTCTGTGAGCGCAACCCCTCACAGCGCATGAGACGGGCTCCCCTGTGCTTACCGCAAGCCTCGCCAGCTTCACGAAGATCCAGATGAATTTTGCGATAGCCATATACACCGCCGCTTTCGAGCCATGAATGTTTAATCTGGCCCAGCAGGCGCTGGTCTTCCCGTGCACGATCCGACAGCTTGTTGCAACACCACGCATAGTAGCCACTGGGGTGCACAGTCATCATCTTGCACAGGCGGCGCACGGGATACAGGTCCACTTGGCTCTGAATAAACGCGTACCTCAATCGGACTCT
>TARA_R110002012_G_scaffold103911_3_pt1 | contig 11458 bp, 12 predicted proteins | sample TARA_R110002012 | Tara Oceans TARA_R110002012 (sample SAMEA4396515) | marine metagenome | biome: Westerlies Biome; feature: [DCM] deep chlorophyll maximum layer (ENVO:01000326); material: water (ENVO:00002006), including particulate matter (ENVO:01000060) such as... | depth 40 m
TTAGGTCGCGACTGGACAGAAGTAAGCGTTAATCTAGCGTGGGACCCAACGCCTCATCGCGGACGGCAGTTCGCGTCAGAAGAGGTTGCAAAAGAGTTTGCACATAGACCCTGTCATAACCACAACTTTAGATGTAAGCGTCCACTCATGGCTACCTTGCGGGAGAGAGCGAAAGGCCGGATTGTGAGAGCAATATCTTCAGTTAGGAAAAGTACCCTAAAGCCAGTTGTTGCAAACAATGAGAAGTTCAGGGGCTATCTAAGCGCTAACAGATACACCCTCACCTTGGGAGCTGGCATATCGAGGGGCATAGCTCCAGATTGGCAGGACTTGACTCAAGAACTTATGTCGCTGGCTTTCAGCCAGAGCATCCCCAAGGAGACTTTCGACGACTTACTCAAGCTCGGGTGGTCACTTGATGGCCTGATACAGAATGCAGCCAACGAATTTAAGCGGAAAGGAAAGACGAATACCGAAGTGACCGAAGCCATCGAGCAATGTCTGTATGCGAACATTCGCAACAAGGCGCGAGGACTCGGACTGGAAAAGTACCTAACAGCAGTATTAAACAGACCGAAAACCATTGAGAAGAATAAAGTAATTGAGGTATGTGAATTTCTGGAAAATTCTTTTCCGGATAGTTCTCTATTTCCGATTTGCCGTTATTTGGTAGATTCCGCGAAACTAGGCCATGCCCCATTGGCCGTAATTTCATTCAATGCAGACACGTTTCTGGAAACTTATATCGACTTACACCTTCGTCGAAATCACTACTTAGGTCCGCCGCCGCACGGTCATCCGCCTTACTACTATTCCGCCGTCAATGGGTCTGGAGCAGGTCGCGGATCGAAAATTCCAATTTATCATTGCCATGGCTCAATTGCCCCGTTGGAGCGAGCGGGTGGTCATCCTAAGGATCGACGGGATCGTTTGGTGTTTTTGGAAGAAGAATATTTAGCTCTATCAAGCGGGAGATCAGCATGGGCTCAAAGTGTTTTCCTATTCCATGCACAATCTACACGAATGGCTTTCTGCGGACTATCGATGTCTGATGCCAACATCCGACGATGGATGAGTGCAATCGAAGCTGATGTCAAAGATTACCATTATGTACATGGGAACTCTGCTCGTTCAAATCCAGAACACATCTGGATTCGCCCGAAGCCATTAGACGAGCTTTCCGAGGAGATTCTTCTTTCCAGTCTCACACACCTGGGTGTGAGACCCGCGTGGATAGGGGGATGGGAGCAACTATATGATGCCCTTATGAACCTGAGCGCCACTAAAACAACAAGCTGACATGCACTTATTTAGTCAGTGAGGGCAAATGGCGTCTTTTTGCGTCTCTGGATGGCTATTCAGCCTCATTGGTATTCGTGACGAGCCCGTAGAGAAAAAAGATGAAACATTTGCCGACGATGCTGCCCCTACTCATGACCAATAGTACCGCAATGGCAGCCGGACAGAATATGCCCCCCATAATCCCTGCCGGTTCTGCTGATCCAACTGTTCTCGAAACTGCGACATTCTGGGCAGCACTGTTTGCCGTATTAGTCATTGTTGTTCTAATCGTCCGGCTGGCATCGTTTTTGGTTGATAAGGCCCTTGACTATATCTCCTCCAAATTTGGCTTAAAGCCCAGAGATCAGGCAGAAAAATATGAAGAAATCGCACGTCTGAACTTTTGGCTCTTCGAAACTCTTCACTTGCCTTGATCCGGACGAAGGTGGTCAACGGAAAATTGTGCCTTAGACCAACTTTGTAACAACAGTATGCGTCTCACCAAGGATCGAAATATAGAATATCACCTGAAATTGCATCATAATTCACGATATTTCTCTTTGAAGATCATTTTTCATGAACTAGAATCAAAATTCAGGGAATTTACTGCCTGGATTTGCATAACCATGAGCAGGTACATTTTTCATGGCATCGACTGCGCAGAATCAATTTTTAGGACCCGTGACCGTTTTTCAGGAAAGACGCCTTCCTGAAACCGCAACGCCCGCAGGCTACTCTGCGCTGATCGCCGCGTATGGGGTGGATGCCCCTTTACCGCGAACGCTGAGCGCCATTGGTGCACATCACCGTATATTGGAGCGAGACGGCTGGAAGATTATGACGCCTCGCCATGCGCCCAATATTAGCCTGGAAGGCCACCTAACCTTCGCCCTCAAATATGAGGGTCTTGATCTTGCCGTCTTGAAGCGTCTTTTCCTTGCGACCGGGCCAGCCCCGATAGAAGCGATCGTAAAGAACAAGCCGACTGGTACTTACGCAAGACGTGTTTGGTTCCTTTATGAATGGTTATCGGGTGAACGCCTGAATTTACCCGATGCTCAAACCGGCAGATATGTACCCGTGCTCGATCCTGATCTGCAATGGGGCGTTGAGGGCGAAACTGCCTCGCGTTACCGATTACGTAACAACCTGCCAGGTACGCCGGAATTTTGCCCACTCGTTTTCCAGACAGAGAAGCTTGATCAATTCGTCGCCGAAGACTTGCCACAACAGGCGAGAGACGTTATCGCCGATGTGCCGCGCGACGTCCTCGCCCGCACGGCAGCATTCCTGCTGCTCAAGGATTCCAAATCCAGCTATGCAATCGAAGGGGAAAGCCCGCCAACAGATCGCATCCAACGCTGGGGCCGCGCCATTGGTGAAGCCGGAAAGCAACCGCTGGACGAGGACGAATTGTTGCGATTGCAGCGTATCGTCATCGGTAACGCCCGCTTCATCCGGCTCGGTTTTCGCGATGAGGGGGGCTTTATCGGCGAACATGATCGCGACACGCGCCTTCCTCTCCCTGATCATATTAGCGCTCGCCCGGAAGACCTGCAATCACTGCTATCGGGCATGATCGCTTTCGACCAAGGTCCTGCACAGCATATGGACGCCGTCATCGCCGCTGCGATCCTTGCCTTCGGCTTTGTCTATGTTCACCCCTTTGAGGATGGAAATGGACGTCTACACCGCTATCTCATGCATCATGTGCTGTCCGAGCGGGGCTATAATCCTCCCGCTGTCGTCTTCCCGGTCTCCGCTGCGATCCTCAACCAGATCAACCAGTACCGTGATACGTTGGAATCATATTCACAGCGCCTGCTACCCCACATCCGTTGGGAGACAACCGAAAAGTTCAATGTTCGGGTTTCGAACGATACGGGAGATTTTTACCGCTTCTTCGACGCTACACCGCACGCCGAATTTCTTTATGCTTGCGTCAAGCGCACGATCGAACACGACCTGCCAAACGAAACCGACTTCCTACGCCGCTACGACGAATTCCGCCGCCACATCGAAAACATGATCGAGATGCCTGAACGTACTGTCGATTTGCTTTTTAGATTCTTGAGGCAGAATGACGGAAAGCTTTCGAACCGGGCAAAAGAAAGGGAATTTGCTGCGTTGAAGGCAGAGGAAGTGGTGCGGATCGAAGCGATCTATAACGACACCTTTGGATCGAGCTTCGGATAACTGCAACTCATTTGATCCGATAGACGAGCTTTGCAATGATGTCGTCAAGAAGTGGGCTGTAACATTGCTACGGTGATGCTCCTGAGTGTGCTGAAGAATGAGTTCTCATCGGTTAATAGGACCTGGGCCAAAAATCCACCTGCTAATGCGCATTTGATAGGGTCAACAAATGCGCATTAACCGGAAATACTCTCGACGACTGTGCTGAGCACCTAGCATAGGTCAGCGGACGACCTGCCCGTTCTGCAATTAAGAAATAAAGAGAATAATGATGAAATCTTTGCCGACGATCCTGACCTCGCTCATGACCAGCAGTGCGGCAATGGCCGCCGAACAGAATATGCCACCCATAATCCCTGCCGGTTCTGCTGATCCAACTGTTCTCGAAACTGCGACATTCTGGGCAGCACTGTTTGCCGTATTAGTCATTATTGTTCTAATCGTTCGGCTGGTACCGTTTTTGGTTGATAAGGCCCTTGACTATATCTCCACCAAATTTGGCTTAAAGCCCAGAAATCAGGCAGAAAAATGTGAAGAAATCGCACGTCTGAACTTCGCCCTTCAAATTCGAAAAAACCTGCCGAATCCCCCGCATAGGATTTTAACGAATTCGCGCGACCCTGTATGGGAAATAGAGCTGGCAGGTGACAAAACCGCCTATATGCGGTTTAACGACCGCGAATTTGACAATCAATACATTGTCTATATCGATGCCGAGAAATTTTACTATCACTGGCTAAGATCGACCGATGGTTTCCACAAATGTCCGACCAGGGCAAAAATGCCCCTCGATCGGAAATATGCAGGCGCTGAAACCGGCTTCTCTCATGGCCGTGAAAATCCGGTACCACTCGCCTATCCGCACATAACCTTTACAGGAAACGAATTCTCCATTTCTTTCACCAACGGGATAACTCGCACAATCTGGCTGATTGCTAATGGAGCAAAATCCTTTCCCATCGAAGTAAGAGAATTTTCCCAAGCCGAACTGTTTCACGGTCTCATGGGCGTTGGGCACGCACCAATTACCGGTGCTGAACTCAAAATGTAAACCGGCACCCTGCCCTAAAACAGCGCGTTCCCGATTGGCTCCATCAGCTTTCTTCCGGTGTTCGTCACCTTGTTCACGTCAGTTGATACAGGCCAGGCCGCTAATAACTGGGATGGAAAGGGAGCCCGTAATTGCTTCAAAGCATATTCAAGTGGCGAATTTAACCAGGAACCAATTTCCTCATTCGTCAGGATTGCGGGTTCGCGATTATGAATACGTGCCATGTGCGGCCCTGCTGCCCGGGTAAGCATCGATACTGTAAAAAACTCTGTTTCAACAGCCTTCGACGTTCCCCGCCAATGCGACCAGACCCCTGCGACCAAAGCCGGACTAAATCCACTATCACCACGAACACCAATGGCGTATGGCCTTTTGTCCTTCGGGTTTTGCCTGTCCCATTCATAAAAGCTGCGGATCGGAATCAGGCAGCGATGCCGGACAGCTGATCCGCGATAAGCTTTACGCTCCAGTAAATCCTCAGACCTCGCATTGAATGTACTGAAACGCTTTTCTGTCAGATCCGCGGAAAACCAGGGAGGGATAAAATCCCATCTGGCATATTCACCCCAGATGTGCCTCTGATCAGTTAGCACAACAGGAACCTGATGGGTTGGAGCTGTATTAAAGTTTGGTTCTGGATCATCAAGCGGCACCGGAAATGCCAGCCCTGACAACTGATGAATTTCCGCCCAGGTCAAATCATGGCTATATCGCCCGCACATTCCTTAATCCCTAAATAATGCTCGCAAATCGTGCATTGGCAGAAACTGCGACTTGATCTTTTGATAACAATGATCAAAATATCTTTTGTTGACAATTTTGAAGCGATTTTCCGGCCATGGAAACCACCACAACCGAATATAAGCACGCTCTATCCTCCTGCGAAGGTGAATGGGAAGTCAGGGAAGATAGAGGAAATCTAATCGTTTTCTCCATGCGGTTCGGTGTGCTCATTATTGGTGAAAGACCTCACAACCCAAGTTTGCCTAATGCTATCTTCGACCTGGTGCCGGCATTCCCGAAATCATCGGCAACTTTACAAAACTTGCCGACAATTCTCGCACAGGCTATGCGGCCAAATCAGGATCGCTGGTACGTGACATTGCTTCACTTCGATGCGCGAACAACCGCAATGTCAGAGAATTTGCTTGCTGGGATCGAACCGGAAAAAACCATTGCCCCAGGAACAAGCCCTCAAATTCCTCTTCAGGAAGAAATTAGAACATTGCGAAAATCGCTTCGCCGACAGCTTGCATTAACGTTTGCTGACCCCAGGTCCGCTATCAAACAGATAGAACGCGATCTCTCACGCGAAAAAATACAAACGGTCCTCGATAGAATATCGATGAATCCAGAGAGATACGGGCAGGCAATAAAAAATCGCAAGCTCTCTATTGATCCAGACATTGTCTTGAACCTTGCCAACCTGGGCGCCGCCCTTGGAGATCGCAAATGCGAATTACATCTGCCTTCCTGACCACAACGCTTCTTCTTGCCGCATGGTGGGGGACCGCTTTGACAATGTGGCAAGTCAACCTTTTGTACCCATCTCATTGGACGGCGCTATGGAGAGCCGTGTCAGTCCTGCAATTCGACATTTCCGGATACTCGAACCAGCTCCTTGGTTTTTTATGTGGACTGCTGTTTGTAGTGATCATTGGAATTCCCGCCTGTGCTGCGATCGGCGCCTTATGGTTAACCCGGGTATGGTCAACCATCTTACAGAGCGTTTTGATATTGGCGAGAACGATTTTCAAGATCCCGCTTCGCTGTGCCAGGGTCATTACCAGGCCTCTGGCGGCGATCGGCAAATGGAGCCCCCCAATTAAAGTAAGAGCTCGGGTCAAATGGGGAGAGGAGCCAATAGAAAACAGCGATCGGATCGTCAGTGAAGAGGCCGAACCGGTCATGCAAATATCGGCAGAATCAACCCGCATATCTTACGCTAGCGAAGAAACCACAGATGACTTTGCTGTTGGTCTGCAGACGAGCGGGCTGATGAGCTACAATGCTTCGATGATTCCAACCATTCGTGATTATCTTGAGAAAAATAATTACGAATGTCGCCTCGATATTGCCCTTAACTCCGACGCCCTGGGAGATCGCGGCTTTACGCCTGATGAATTTGGCAATAATCCAAAAACTTCTATCGACATGGTCGCTTTTGGTAGCGACCAAATCATTATTATTCAAATTCTTGACCTAGGCAATCAGACCTGGACAGCATCGACCTCAATTGATCAGGCAGAATGGCAGTCTCAGGACGGTGAACGCGCCCCCTGCCCTGTTTTTCGAGCCGCAGCCGCAATGCGCCGCTTTAAGCAGCAGTATGCAGGCAGTCTCAACCTTCAACCAGGCGAGTTGGTCGCGGTAGCCTTTATTGGAAATGGCAACCTCGACGACAACCCGTTAGCAGACCAGATTTACGACTATGCCACCAGCATGGACGTTGAAATCGCAATGCTGGATTCGCCAGGCGCCCTCGAATCCCTCTTTGTCTACGGCGAAGCCCCCTACCCTTTGGACAAGATTGATCTTGTGTCCGCCTATTCTCACAACGCGAAATCCAACTAACGAAATTTTTTATAGTCTCTAAGTATTTGTTTTAATGTGATAAATATATTTTTTCAAAAAGGAAAAACACAAGAAACTTGAAATTTTATTTTGTCTTTTGATGTCAATAGGGATAGCTTCCCAATATCAACCCTGCCGGGAGATACCAATGACAGCAAATTTTTCTGACACGAACATAAAAGAATGGGCCATAGCCCTTCACAAGCAACCTGAGATAATCGCGAAAGTTATGGAAATTCTTCCATTCACTGCTCAGGACCTTATCAAGATAAGCAAGGACCTGTATCGACGCCCTCTGTCGAATGACATGATTCAGAAATGCATGTCAGTTGATGCATGCGTCAAACTGCAATCCGATACGTATCGTCGGCTCGCGATGCTATTTACTCACCTCGAAATCGGTGTAGAGCTGCAGGATGGCGAGTACCAACCAAAATTGCCCCCGTCCCTCCAACAGGCGGCAGATCTTTCGCGCCTTGACCGCCATCAAAAGACATATGCCGATACACGAGGGGTGCAGATACGCATTAGCCGATCTCAGATGGATGCCATAACTCAATATTGCAAGCGGCATCGCCTGTCCCGAAACAATCTCATTTGCGAAATCATTGAAGTAGGATTTCACAACGTGACGGGGCGGTCGTTACCTGGCGCAATAGCGCAAGACCCTGTCAAAGACCTCTATCAGGCAGGTTTCGGACTCATTACAGAACCTCAAATGGCACCTGCCGCTTCCCCGAAAACAGGCCTGGTCACAGATAAACAGACAAGTAACTCACAGCCCATGGGGCTCGTTTGCGAATGACCCTTGAAGACTTAAAGGACCGATTAAACAACACAGCAGCCGAAGCCCTTCAATGGCTCATGCCCGCAGGCTATGTTAGTCACAACACCTTTTATTGCGGTGATGTTTTTGGGACACCCGCCTCAAAAGGTAAACCCGGTTCCTTTACCTTTCATCTTCAAAAATTGGTCGGCAAAGACTTTGCATCAGGAGATCGCGGATATTTCGGTGTCTACGACATCTTTGTTGCACATGCAAAAGGCAATCAAACAGACGCGATCAGGCTTTCGCGAGAGTTCCTTAAACTCCCCCCAACGGATCGGCCGCAAATAAATCACCATCACGAGCGGGGCGCCAGGGACAGGAAAAAAAACAATCTGATAGACGTTGTTCAGGTTTACAAGACCTGTCCCGGCGGACCTCCTGAAATCCCGAAAAGACACCGGTCATCCGTGACCAATGTGTGGCCCTGGCGACGCGCTGACGGTTGCCTCGTCGGCTATAGCTACCGACTTGAGTTTGTCAGCGAGGGCAAGCGCAAAAAGATATTGCTGCCCCTGACATGGTGTCAGCTTTTTCACAAGGAAACCCAAAGGACATTTGATGGCTGGCACAATGCGGGGCTTCCGGCTCCGCAACCGCTGATGGCCATCGATGAGGTGCTGCTCGCAGCGGAATCAGTTCTCATCGTAGAGGGCGAAAAAACCGGCACTGCAGCTCGTGCGCTCAGCAAACTGACAGACCATCCACTGTCGCGGTTTCAGGCCGTAACGACATGGCACGGCGGCGTAAATCGCCTAGAGAAAGTTGATTGGAGACCGCTTCATGGGAAACGGGTCGTCTACTGGCCAGACGCTGATCAATGCTCTTTAAAATCCCGCGTCAGAGCAGGTTTTCGGGCTGGCGAACAACTGCCGCTTATTTTTAAAAAACAGGGAATAACCGTCGGTCAATACCGATTGGTCGAGCCAGGACTTGAATTACCAGACGGGTGGGATCTTGCAGATCCCCTGCCCGACGGCCTCGGCCACGCCTGGCTGCTCGATAAACTTGATACAGCGGAGGTTTACGTGAGCCCATAAAAGCATAGGCCCCGCTTTTCTGCGGGGCCCATAAAAGTCAAATATAAGAGCGGTCAACTCTTTCAACAGACCAGTCTTCTGCTGGTGCTGAACGTTGGGTCTTTGCTTATTCGCCAGACATTAATTTTTGTCTGAACGAACTTGCTCGCCTTTGTTTCAGCGGCACAAGCCCGGCTTGTTTGGTGTTGGTCTCTCCCCGTTGCTGCAAGAAGCGACCCAACATGCCTGAGTATATAGCGCGTGAACGGTCGAGATCAACCCCTGAAATGTGACACAGGAACTAAAAAATGAAAAATTTTCACGCTTCCACGTCGGCCGTAAACCGCTTCAGCTGGCTACAAGCCAACGTCTTCAAAGCAGAAGCTCTCTCTGCCACTGCGCGCCTGGTTGCGTGCGTCCTGGTCAGTTTCTTAAACGACAAAACGCTGGACTGCTTTCCGAAAGTCTCAACCATCGCCAGTGCGGCGCAACTCAATGAACGTACCGTGCGAAATGCAATCAATGAGCTGATTGATTGCAATCTGGTAAAAAAGAACTCACACGCTATCGGCTTTATGAAAAATCGGAACACCTACCAGCTGCTCGGTATCTCAAAGCCCAAAGCGGATATAAATGCCGGTGCAGTACCGGCATCTGCTTCCGGTACTGCACCGGAAAGAGATTCCGGCTCCTATAGGAACACGGATTCAAATAACACGGATAGAAGGAAATCCCATATTCCGGCCAGCCAGGTGCAAGAACATCAATTGATGGAAGTTGTGACAAAACGCTGGCAGCAATTATCACGGGACCCATGGACTAATGAAAACGCGCGCCAACATGTCGGTTTGGCAATTGAACGCGCCGGGATCGACGCAGTTACCGATCAGCTCAATGAGGTGAGCTCGCGCAAACAACGTTTCAATCGCTCAGCCATTCTCGACATGCTACAGGCGATTGGCACCACAAAAGCACCAGCTCGCCCGAGCGAGAGTATCGAATTGCTTGGCAAGGTGACTGATGTCTGGGCTGCGATCGCACAAGATTTTGCCCGCCATCCTCTCCTCGATTGTCCCCTGCCCTTCACATGGCTGAAGCAGATATCGGCTCGCATAGCAAACAACCAAATTGAGCTGAAGCCACAAACCCCGCTTGTCCGTGACCAGCTGCGCAACCGGTTTGAACAACTTCTCTCAGACTGCTGTCGGAAGCACGGCCTGAAGATGATCGTGGCTTAGAAAGGATAAAATACGATGGTCCAATTTATTCTCGGTCACATTCGCAATAGCGCTATCCCGTTGTTACTTGCGTTTATTCTTGAAAAGCACGGCATTTCTCCCATTCCAGCGATCATCCTTTTTTTCTTGCTGATTGCAACGCAGGTATGGGCGGATTTGTTTGATTTCGAACCTGTCACACTGAAATGCTATCTGAAGCTCAAAGATCTGACAGACTGGGACCCACGCCAACTCGATCAGGTAATTGAGCGCCGAATCATGCCGTTATGTGATGTTTTCAACAGCCTGCCAGAAACAGCTACACTCTATTCCTGTGAAGGCCACTTACGTCCCTATTATAACGAATGGTTTCTTCCACGCTTTGTGATTAACGGCCCCTACATCATGTTCCGATCAGAGTGTTGTGACCTGGTGCATGAGCTTTCAGACCATTTGTTTGCCGATCAGCTCAACAATTACTGGGACCTCAAAGGATCATTTCGCCCAGCCACTGACAATATCTATGATCCTGGTGGAGATTATGTCTGGGTAATTCGGTGCCAAACGGCTGTTGGCCTGTTTTGGCGCAAACGATCCCTCATTGATGCCGATATTGCGGCACTTGTCGACTTTCTTGGACGAGGCGATCGCCACTCATCGTCCCTCCCCTGCCCTCCAAATCCCACGCTTGAAGGAGAAAAATAATGTCTTCTTTTTTCAGCATGCGTGATCAAATGACGACCTTATGTCGAAAGACAAAAAGCGATCTGTTTTTCGATGCACCAATTTGGGCTATCCTCACTGCGATCGAGCTGTTCCCATCTGGTGTCGTTGTCGCGTTTCTCTATGGGAGCGCTACATACAATCAGGATCCCACTGATGGAATAGCCGACGTTAATGACCTCGCCAGTCATTTCTATTGGATCGATCAGAAAGGCAGGACAACTGCATTCAGCCAGCCACTGACAGATTGGTAGAATTCCAACGTTTTTTTGATTAATAACGAGCCTGATATTTTGCTAGGGCCTCCAACAAGCGTCGGCCTTCCGAATATAGCAGGATCAAATCCTGTTTAAGCAACACACGGTTATGCATGGTTTCAATACGAATATATTGCAATCGCTGAAAACTCTCCCGAACATCCTGCTCGCGCGGCCAGAACGCCGAAAAGACCTCTCTCCAGTTATCCCTGCGAATGATGATGCCAAGATAATCAGTGAAATCTGCAAACTCGATCAATGATTGACTAGGGCCTGTTGAGTATCATCGTCCATTGATAATCGCAGCTACGGCA
>TARA_R110002012_G_scaffold43135_4_pt1 | contig 11456 bp, 8 predicted proteins | sample TARA_R110002012 | Tara Oceans TARA_R110002012 (sample SAMEA4396515) | marine metagenome | biome: Westerlies Biome; feature: [DCM] deep chlorophyll maximum layer (ENVO:01000326); material: water (ENVO:00002006), including particulate matter (ENVO:01000060) such as... | depth 40 m
TGGAGGTGTACTTAATTTTAATGTACCTGCTGCTACACAACCTACAAGTTTAGGTGTTAGTTCACAGGCTACTACTCAAGTTAACTTTAAAATTGGACAAACAATTATGGTTCAAGTTCAAACTGGCGCTACTACAGCTGTTGGTGGAACTGGAGAAGTAATTAAAGGTGTTTGTACTAACGTTGGAGTTGGAGGTGGTGCCGTAGGTGCTGGACAACAATTCCAAATACAAGCTTATGCTGCTCACGGCGCAATTGCTGCTGGAGACTTTTTAACAGCTATTGCTTATGGATCAGAATTTGCAAAAGGTACTGGAAACTTTACTGAAAGTTTAGATCCAGGATATGCTACATTTACTAATTCTCCTATTATTTTAAAAGAAAACTATTCTATCAATGGTTCTGACACTGCTCAGATCGGTTGGATTGAGGTTACTTCTGAAAATGGGGCTAGTGGATATTTATGGTATATTAAATCTGAACATGAAACTAGACTTAGATGGGAAGATCATCTAGAAATGTCTATGGTTGAAGGTGTTAAATATGTAGCCGGTGGTGCTGCAATTGCTTTAGGCACTTTCGGTGGTAATTTAGCTGCTCAAAATGCTAGAGGTACAGAAGGTTTCTTCTCAGCTCTAGAATCAAGAGGAAACGTTTATACTGGATTTGGTGGTCAAGCGGCTGCTGGTGCAGGTAATGGTGCTCTAACTGATTTTGATGCAGTACTTAAACAATTAGATAAACAAGGTTCAATCGAAGAAAACATGCTTTTCTTAAACAGAGAACTTTCTTTAGAAATTGATGACATTCTTGCTATGCAGAATGGTAACTATGCTGGTGCAGCTGGTGTTACTAAAGGTACTTCTTATGGAGTATTTAATAACAGCGCTGATATGGCTCTTAATTTAGGATTTACTGGTTATAGAAGAGGTTCTTATGACTTCTATAAAACTGACTGGAAATATCTTAATGATTGGTCAACTAGAGGTGGTTTTGGTGATATTGAAGGTGTATTAGTTCCTGCTGGAACTTCTACAGTTTATGATCAACAACTTGGTCAAAATATCAAAAGACCGTTCTTACATATCAGATATAGAGCTTCAGAAACTGAGAATAGAAAAAACAAATCTTGGATAACAGGATCTGTTGGAACTGATTCTCCAACTTCTGATTTAGACATTATGAAAGTTAATTACTTAAGTGAAAGATGTCTTATTACACAAGCGGCTAATAATTTCGTATTATTTAAAGCTTAATTTTTAACTATAGAATACAGGCCCTTCGGGGCCTAGTGTTCTTATTTTATATTATTTTATTATGACAACTACAACAAAACAACAAAGCAGTATTGCTAAGATAGAAAAATCTTGGGAATATAAAGATAGAACTTATGTACTGAAAGGCAATAATTCTCCAGTATCATATACTATACAAACAAGGCATGCTCCTCGTAAACCATTAATGTGGTTTGATGAGGGATTAAAAACAAATAGAGAAATAAGATTAGCTACTAATCAAAAATCATTATTTGTAGATGAGCAAGAGGGATATGTTACATTAACACATGTTATGTTTCAAGATGGTATTTTACATGTTCCAAGATCTGAAGTATCCATGCAAAAACTTTTATCCATTTATCATCCCCATAAAGATAAAACGTGGGAAGAAGTAGATATGGCTAAAAAAGCAGCAGATGAAATTGATATATTAGAATTTGAATTAGAAGCTTTAAGTTTAGTTAAAGAACTAGATATAGAGCATTTAGAAGCTATAATGAGAACTGAATTAGGTGCTACCGTTTCTACTATGACATCTAAAGAACTCAAAAGAGATGCTTATAAATTTGCTAAAAAAGATCCTTCTTTGTTTATTGAATTATCTCAAGATGAGGATATTAAATTACGTAATTTAGCTAATAGGGCTGTAGAGCAAGGAATTATTTCCTTAGCTGACGATGGCACAGTATTTAAATTTGCCAATGGAAAAAAAATAATTACTGTACCTTTTGATCAACATCCTTATGCAGCATTATCTCAATATTTTAAAACTGATGATGGTGTAGATTTAATGAAATCTCTTCTAAAAAAGCTTAATTAAGCTAACCAAATATGAGGCGAGAAATCAGCCTCATATTTACTAAATAATACTAAAAAGAAACAAATGATTAATATTAACAATGTATACCAAACAGTACTTGTTTTAGCTAATAAAGATAATAGGGGATATATAACTCCTGATGAATTTAATCGTATGGCTGATCAAGCTCAAAATGAAATTTTTGAGGCTTATTTCCAAAGACAAATGGGTTATGAATTAGGTAAAAAAGGAGAAAGTGATTTTTCTGATCCTGCATCAAATGTTTCTGAAAGAATAAATTTATTTTATAAAAATAACACTCCTACGATAGCAAATGGAATTTTTCCTTATCCTGATGATTTAAGACAATTAGGAGTAGTTAGTGTAAATGAAATAGTTGCTGAAAGGGTTTCTCATGAAAATGTAAAATATATTAATTTATCCCCTTTAACTTACCCCGTAGCTACTCAACCGGTTTACACTGTAAACGCAACAGGTATTACTTTGTACCCGTCAAGCGTTACTACTGGAGTAAAATTTGAATATTTAAAAAACCCTGTACGCCCTAAATGGGGATATGTATTACAAGGAACAATCCCTTATTATGATTCAACAGTATTTAATCCCGCTACGGATAGTTATGATACAGCCGCAAAATCTTATAATTTTGAATTAGATCCGGCAGAATATCCTGAACTTGTTACAACTATATTAGGTTATGCAGGTCTTACTATTAAACAAGCTGACGTTACTGGATTTGCACAAGGGAAAGAAGGTCAATTACAACAAACTGAACAATAATGGCAATATCAAGAAAACCTTTAGACGTAGATAATTATTCCGCTTTAGATGGTGGTACTGGACTTGCGGTCCCTGGTTATTACAGAAGAACAAATTTAAATGATGTAATAAATAATTTTATGGTTGCTTATGTAGGTGATGGTAAAATGTTAACTAAAGTTCCGCGATATGAAATAGCATTTTGGGCCCAACGAGCCGTACAAGAATTTAGCTATGATATACTTCATTCTGAAAAAGCTATTGAAATACAAATAAGTCCTTTAAGACAAATGTCGTTACCGTCTGATTATGTAAATTATATAAAAATATGTTATACAGATGCTTGGGGAACTGAAAGAACTATATTGCCAAGCAATACAACACACGCAAATCAAGGTGTTGCTCAAGATGAAAATTATAAATATCTTTATGATCAAGAGGGAAATGTTATATATGCAGAAGAATCAGAAACTATAGAGCGATTTCAGAAAGCTAAAAGTATAGTTAGTACAGAAGAAACTTTAAATTATTACAATGGCTACTACTCTTTTGATGATTTTGGTTATTATGGTAGACGTTATGGATTAACTCCCGAATTTCAAAATAAAAATGGTAGTTTTGTTTTAGATCTTAACGCAGGACAAATATATTTTGATTCTACTATTCCACAAGATACTTATGTAACTTTAACCTATATTTCTGATGGTTTAGGAGACAACGGAAATTTTGATAATGTATACGTTCCTAAAATGGCAGAAGATGCTGTAATGGCTTTAATGCTTTACAATTTATGTAAATTACGTATGGCTACAGCTCCTGGGGCTGCGGCATATAAAAAAGAAGCTTCAGCTAAAATGCGTAATGCAAAAATAAGAATATCTAATATGAAGACTGCGGAAATGACTAACATATTTCGTAATAAAGCTAAATGGATTAAACACTAATATAATTTTATGCCAGAAATAAAAAGAACATTTAATGTCGGTAAAATGAACCGAGATTTAGATGATAGAATAGTACCGGCAGGAGAATATCGAGAAGGCTTAAATATAAATATAGGACAGTCAGAAAGTTCTGATGTAGGTGCTATTGAAAATTTATTAGGCAATAAATTAGTTGGACAAAATGGTTTAACAGGTAATTCTAAATGTATTGGGCAAATTGGAGATTCTAATGCTGAAAAAATATATTTTTTTGTAACTACTAATTCCATATATAATGAAACTAATACAGGAAACCATGGAATATATGAATATAACCAAAAAACAAATCAAGTAACTGGATTATTAGTTTCACAACAATTAAATTTTCATCAAAGCTATCCTATAACAGGTGTTAATATAGTAGATGATTTATTATTTTGGACAGACAATAGAAATTATCCAAGAAAAATAAATGTAGTTACAGCTCGTAACAATACTACATATTATGGAAATGCAGCTGATATTGATAATTTAATTTCAGTATGTAAATTTGCTCCTTACGATGCTCCAACTTTAGTTACAGCAACTAATGAAGCAAGTATATCTTCTACTTTTATGCAAGATAAACTAATTAGATTTTCATATAGATGGCAATTTGAAGATAATGAGTACAGTACTTTAGCACCTTTTACTCCAATAATTTTTTCAAGATTAGGAGAATCAGATACTATTAGTTCTAGTTTAGGAGATTTTGGAGAAATTGAGACTTTTATAAATGCTATTAACCAAATACAATTACAGGTACCTACACCTACAGGATATGGTATTAAAAATGTTGAACTTATTTATAAAGAAACCGGATCTGGTACTTTATATGTTGTTCAAGATCAAGAAGTTACAACAGAACCTTTTGTAAACTTTACTTATTCTTCTACTGATCCTTTTAGAACATTACCTGGAGATCAATTAACTAGAGTTTATGATGCAGTTCCTATTAAAGCTAAATCGCAAGAAATAGCTGGCGGAAGATTAGTATATGGAAATTTTCTACAAAATTATGATATTCCAGATATTGCTTTTAGTGTTCTTAGAACCGGAGAAGATTCTTCAAGAAATACCGGGGTTGGAGGACCGTTAAGTAATCAATCAGTAAAATCTAGACGTACTTACCAAGTAGGAATAGTGTTAGCGGATAAATTTGGTAGACAATCGCCTGTGATATTATCTAGTTCTGGTGTTGATACTGTTTTTATAGCTGCAAATACCGGTGACGCTTTATCCGATACAGCTTTCAATGCTTTAAGAATTACTTTTACCGATACTACTCAAATACCAAGTTGGGCATATTCATACAGAGTGGTTGTTAAACAAAGAGAACAAGAATACTATAATTGGATTTCTATAATTTCAAGTGCAAATACAGTTGGAAGATTTGGAGATAGTATTAATAAAATACCAAGAGATCAAACTGCGGTAGTACCTCCTAGTACAGCCGCAACAATATCACCATGTAACGTTTCTGTATACCCTAAATATGTAGGCACAGGTAATGTATATACACCACCTAACGGAAATTTAACTTCTGTACAATCTATAGCTAATCCCTCAGGAGATGCTTTAGTAACTACAATTGATAATAGCGGAACTTCAGTAAATAGTGGGTTATGTGTATTTGAAACAGAGCCAGTAAGTTCTGAATTAGATATATTTTATGAAACCTCTACAGGAGGTTTAGTAGCAGATATTCCAGCAACAGCTATTGATATAGAATTTTTTAATTGTATATTACTTACATTTCAAACTGGAAGTCACATAGAAGTAAATAGAATTAAAGCAGGTTTTAACCAACCAGCTTTTGATGTAGGGGTTAGAGCTTATGTGGTTCAAGAAAATTTTACACAAGAAAGAAGATTTAATACTTTAATACATTCTAGCGGATTATTAAATTCCAGAACTGGTATTAATTATATAAATCAATTTAATGAATCGGAAGGAGGTTTAACACTTTCTGTAGACCCATTAAATGGATCTATACAAAAACTTTTTGTAACTGATACACAAATTATTGTTTTTCAAGAAAATAAAGTTTCTCGATCGCCTGTTAATAAAGATTTTATTTATTCAGCAGAAGGAGGGGCAATGCCAGTAACAAGTAATACACAATTTTTAGGCACAATAGCAGCTTATTCAGGGGAGTATGGAATTTCTAAAGACCCTCAGTCATTTGCATGTTATGGATTTTCAAAATATTTTACAGATAAAAATAGTGGGAATGTACTAAGACTTTCTCAAGATGGTATGACCCCTATATCTATGTATGGCATGGGTGACTTTTTTAGAGATGCTTTAAAACAATCCACACAAGTTATTGGATCTTTTGATGAATATAGTAAAATATATGAATTAACTTTAATTGGAGAAGGGTATGATAGTAACGAAGATACTAATGCGGCAACTGCTTCTCAAGGATTTTTAACTTTAGCTTTTGACGATAGATCTAATGGATGGACTAGTTTTAGATCATTTAAACAAGAAGGTGGGGTATCTTTAAATAATACTTATTATACTTTTAATGGAGGTGATTTATGGCAACATCACAGTACAGATCCTAATATAACAAGAAATAATTTTTATAGTCAGGGAACAGCGGAGTCACATGTAATCCCTATATTTAATGATGGTCCTTCTTCAATTAAACAATTTAATGCTTTAAGCTACGAAGGTGATACTGGTTGGGAATTAGAATATATAGAAACAGATATTGGTAGTGCAGGAACTTTACCAGTACTGGCTACAACTTATGATACAATTTTACAATTATCTGGGGCCGCTGCTAATTCAATATTTTCAGGTGCTAATACAGTTGTTGCTAAAGAAAATGAATCAATTACATGGGCTATTTTTGTAGCCCCTTTAAATTCTCAATACCAGTTTACAAATATAAACGATGTAGTATTAATCCAAGCTACTGGAAGCACTTTAACTATAACAAGTCCCAGTGCTATTACAGATGGTAAGCTAGTATTTTTAATACAACATATTGTAGGTAATCAAGATTCAATACAAACTTTAAATATAACCGGTAATGGTGCATCACTTGCATTTACAGTAGCTTTATTAACAGTAAATACAATAGATGCTATAGCCCTTGCTACTTTATCACCTGCATCTCAAATTTTTAATACAGCAGGTAGTAATCAAATACAATTTACTACAGGGGTACAGAATGGGTATTACATTGATCCAGCAAATATAACTATAGATACAAGCGGTATGCCCGCTTCAACTAGTGTGGGAACACCAACTAATGCAAGGGCTGGAGCACCTCCAGATAATGTATTATATACTATTCCGGTAACAGTACCCGCAACAGCAACAGCAGGGACTATTTCGGCTACGGGAACTGCTACATTAAAACCTGAATTAACTTGGGCTGCAATAGCGGCTCCAGGAACTTTACAGGTACCAGCAACTCGTACTATTGGAGTAGCATATGGTATAAGCCCATATGATTCTCCTACAGAGAGACTGGCTACTATTACTTATACATGTCTTACTACTCAAGTATTATTAAGTAATGCTTATGCAGTTACTTATAATGCAAGTGGGGCGGTTACACAAGCATTTGGCGATAACGAAGATCAATATGGAAGAATAGTATTTAGTGTACAACTGCCAATGATAACTTCCAATACTACTGCCACTGCAACAATAACCGGAGCAGGGGCGGTTACAGCAACCATTGGAACTCCAACAATTGCAACTATAGCAACAGCAGGCACAGATCAAACAATAGCGTCAACTTGGAATGTTAATATTAGGATAGTTCCCGGCACGGCAACTTGGGTAAAATTAAATGGAGCCGTAAACACGGTTGCTGCAGTTAATCAAGGAGTCACGTTTACATTGGGAGCTGAAGTTAATTCTACAGGTAGTGCTAGAAGTGGCACTATAATTATTGAAACAAGTAATACTAGAGTTACAGGTACACCGGTAGCTCAACAAACAGTAACTATAAATCAATCATAATATGGGTAATTTAGTAACTTTTCCTTTTCAGGAAAAAGAAGGAAAATATTTTGCACCAATTAGTTCTAATGAACCAGATTATATAGTAATAAACGGTGCAATACAAACAAATGGAAATAAAATAGTAGCAGGCATTAAAGGGGCATATGCTACAATTAAATTAAAACTGCCCACTACAAACGCTACAACTAAAAAAGAATTATTTGCATTAAATACCGAGGCAGTTGCCTCATCAAGTTAAATATATATATTAATTAAATTTTATTTTATGTTACAAGTACGAAAATTAATAGAATCAGATTGGGAAACTTTAAATGTATGGTGGAGTCAATTTGGACAAAGCCCTTGGGTAAAAGGGGATACTTTTAGAGATATTATGCCTGGAGCTTTTCAGGTAGGAGAATACGATAAAAAAAGAAGAGGAATGGGTGGTTTTATGGTTTGCAAAGACCAAGAGCCCGTAGCAGCTATGTGGTTGTATATTGGGAATGGGCCTTGTGCTGTACCTACTGCGGCCATTTCGGATCCTTATTATAGGGATAATGATAGGCAAGAAGCTTTACAACTTCTGGTTAATTTTACTACAGATTTTGCTAAAGATTTAGGATATAAATATACTTTCGCATGGGCCGAAGAAGGTTTTATGTTAGATTACTACTTAAAGGCTGGGTATAAAAAATTTGCTAGTCCGGCCTACGAATTAATAAAAAAATTATAAAATGGGAAAACCACAATCACAGGATTCTGATCCAGGTCAAGATAATATAACTGCAGCTAAATATGCCTTCGGTCAACAAGATGTCTTAGGAGCTCAATTAGAGGAAGCTGCGGCCGCATATAAGGGAGGTATGGCTGACTTAGGCGATTTACAAAGTAATATTACAGATTTTTATTCTACTATGGGTGATGGTGGACAAGCATATACTGTGGACCCTACCCAAATGGGCAGAGCGCAAGTAAACTTATTTGGCGGCGATCCTGCTAAAGGCGGAAGAGGTGTTGAAGGTACTATTAGAGATAGATTAGGAGATGTTAATACAGTGCAAAGTGGGTTAGCTGATGTAGGATACACTGCAGGCCAAACTGGAGTGGGCGGCTTACAAAGAGGTGCTGGAAGTGGTTTAACTAATGTATTTAATAATCTTCAAGTATCTACAGCTGGGGCGGAGTTAGCAGCACAAGAAGCAGATCAAGCTTTAGCTGCTTCTCAAGATTTAGCTGCTCAAGCGGGTACTGGAGCTGGTGGTGCAACTGCATTAGCCGCTGCCGCTGCAAGATCTAAAGCGGGTATATCCGCAGATATTGATAGACAAGTAAAAGCTAATGAAATGGCTAGGGCTCAAGGAGAACAATCTTTACAAAGAGAACTTTTAGCACAAGGTAATTTAGCATCACAATTTGATTTAGGACAATCTCAATTTAATGTTGGAGCGGCCAATCAAGCAGCCCAATTTGGTGCACAAGCAAGAAATCAAGCTAATCAATTTAATGCTACAACACAAAACCAATTCCAACAACAAGCAGCTCAGATGATGAATGCTATGGATCAGTTTAATTTAAGCAATCAAAATGCTGCATTTGCTGCAGAAACTTCCACCAAAAACAATGTAATAGCTCAAAATGCTCAAACAAAAAATAACTGGGCATTACAAAAAGCTGGTGGACAAACACAATATCAATCTAATCAATGGGATTCTCTTATGGGCATGGTAGAATTATGGAGTACAGACTATCAAAATGCTAAAGAACAGTGGGCTGAAAATGAAGGTATTATTGGTCTTGGTGCTATGGAAGGTTGGAACCCTCCACAGGAAACATGGAATATGGGAGGCGGAACTCCTCAAAACGTAAATCCTAATCATCCTTCTAATAATCCAGGCGGAGGTGCGGGTAGTGATGATGGCACAGAGCAATATGGATCTGCTCCTACTATGGATTATTTTTCTAGTGGTCCTACAGGTTAAAATTTAAATATATATATATACATGAAAGATTATAATGCATATAAAGCCCAAACAGAATTAAATCCTGAACAGGCAGCTATTAAAGAATTTAGAAAAACTGAATATCAAAGAAAGTTTGGACATACAGCAGAAGAAAGAATAAATCAAGAAAATCCTAGTCCCTCAGGATTATTTACAGTTCAATTACAAGCATTAGCTAGAAAAATAGTTGAACAGGCAAGTGCCCTTACGGATAAAAAGAAAAAAGGGGATATTGAAAATGCGGAATATGCGGCTAAAATGGCTATTGTTCAAAGATCAGTTGGAGAATTAGGTGGTTTTTCAAAAGCAGTAAAAAAAGCTATGACTTCTTATAATGCAGCCCTTAAAAATGGAACATTATCTTATGGTATGGATCAATTTAATGAAGGTGTTTTACAAGGATTAAACAAAGGCACTGTAAATTTAACTATAGATGATAATGGTAGAGCTTTATTACATGGGAAAGCTAATAATTCTTTAGAAGGAGAGTTTGATGTTAATATATATGATGTGCCCAATGTTCCTAAAGTAGTTAATAAAATTAAACCTATTAATTTATTATTAGATCCTGTTGCACAAAGACTAGGATTAGATAAAAATGGAGAACCTTTAATGATAGTTGATAGGTTTGGTAATAAAATGTTTGATTCAGGCCCTTATGAACAGCATCAAAAAGAAGTATTAAAGTTTTCTCAAAATGCTTTACAAGATTTAGGGCCAAATGGTGTTAGATCATATTTAGCTGATCATATGCAATATCCTCAAACTCAAGTAAAAGCTATGATGGAGGATACTTCTTTTAATGATCCTAATGGTATAGAATGGGACAATAGAGGAACAGCTGAAGCCTATGCAAGTATTGATGAGTATGTTGGTAATAAATATAATAGAATAAGAAAAGCACATCCTGAAACTTTTGCTAAGTTTGCTAAACAAAGAGCTGAAAAAATTGCAGCTAAAAAAGGTGTACCAAAAGAACAAATTGATGTAGCAGAAACAACAGTAGTTCCCGGTCAAGGTGAGGAAGTTTCTATAGCCGAAGATGTGCAAATTGAAAATCAACCTTTTAAACCTCTTTCGCCACCACGATTAGTACCTCCAGGGACAACAGAAGAAGCGGTAGCTGTAGAAGAAACGCCAGGGGGAGGTATAGATGTAGCGGAATTAATTAAAAAATATTCTTAATGAGTTTAGAAACCATAGTACAAAACATGGTTACGGCTAAAGAGCCAGAGGCAAATATTGCTAAGGTTATTAGACATTATAATCAAATTAATAGTTCTCCTTTAAATCAAATTGAAGAAGTAGAAACTGTAGTTGCAGAAGAAACCCCTGAATGTGATGGAATTGGTATGGTATGGAGTGAATCTGCTCAGAGATGTGTGCCAGAAGAAAATCAACAAAAATATAATGATTTTAATAAAGGTATTTTTAAAACAGATGAAAAAGAAGAATACGATGAATTTATTAAAAATAGAGAGGGTACTCAAAATCAAACAACTGAAGTAGTTGAAGAATCTTCAGATGATTGGATGGCTAACTTACCCTCACAAACTGAGGAAGATATAGTCGCAAGAGATGCAGCAGGTAATATTGTAACAGAAGAATATGATCCAATAGCTGAAAAAGAAGCTATAGCGGCAGCTACTATTCAAAGAAATATG
>TARA_R110002012_G_scaffold2634_1_pt1 | contig 11454 bp, 9 predicted proteins | sample TARA_R110002012 | Tara Oceans TARA_R110002012 (sample SAMEA4396515) | marine metagenome | biome: Westerlies Biome; feature: [DCM] deep chlorophyll maximum layer (ENVO:01000326); material: water (ENVO:00002006), including particulate matter (ENVO:01000060) such as... | depth 40 m
GCCACCGTGTACCACATTCATCACGCCGTTAGGCAACCCGGCGTCTTTAAGCAGCTCGGCGACCGCCATGGCTGCCGAGGGGTCTTTTTCGGAGGGCTTGAGGATAAAGGTGTTACCGCAGGCGATCGCCATGGGGTACATCCACAGCGGCACCATGGCAGGAAAATTAAACGGCGTAATGCCCGCGACCACGCCCAGAGGCTGAAAATTGGACCATGCATCAATGCCCGGACCCACGTTGTGTGAGTACTCACCTTTCAAGAGTTCCGGCACACCACAGGCGTACTCAACGTTCTCGATGCCACGTTTGAGTTCCCCCATGGCATCTTCCGGGGTTTTACCATGCTCTTCGCTCACCAGCTGTACCAGGCGATGCGCGTTATCTTCGAGCAGTTGTTTAAAGCGGTACATCACCTGGGCACGTTTGGCGGGTGGCGTATCGCGCCAGGCGGGAAAGGCTGCTTGGGCGGCGGCAATGGCGCTCTCCACGTCGGCGGCATTGGCATTCGCCACCTGACGGATCACGTTACCTGTGGAGGGATTGGTCACCTCCAGGGTGTGCTGGCTGTCGACTAACTCACCGTTAATCAGGTGGGAAACAATATTCATGATCAGACTCTCTAATGATGTGGTCAGTAGGTTATGCCAACGACGCTTATGCCAATGAATCCAGGGTGCTCGCCACTGCATCGAACAGACGTTCAAGCTCAGCCTCGGTGGTGCCAAAGGGAGGACCAAACTGCAGCGTATCGCCGCCGTAACGCACGTAAAACCCGGCTTCCCAGAGCGCCATGTGGGCATCGCGAGGACGAATCGTCGGGTCGCCGTCACGCGGCGTTAACTGAATGGCGCCGGCCAAGCCATAATTGCGAATATCGACGATATGCTGGCGACCTTTCAGAGCGTGAAGCTTTTGCTCAAAGGTAGGCGCAATGGCGCTGACTTGGGCAGTGAAGTGTTCACGCTCCATTAATTCAAGCGCGGCCAACCCGGCAGCACACGCCACAGGATGGGCGCTATAAGTGTAGCCATGGGTGAATTCCACCGCATGCTGAGGGCCACCTGCGTGCATGAAAGTGTCGAAAATTTCGCTGGAAGCGATCACCGCGCCCATTGGAATGGCACCGTTGGTGATCTGTTTAGCCACGTTCATGATATCCGGCGTCACGCCAAAGGCTTCTGCCCCCGTGGTCGCACCGCTGCGCCCAAAGGCGGTAATCACTTCGTCAAAAATCAACAGAATGTCGTGGGCGGTGCAGATTTCGCGAAGCCGATCCAGATAACCTTTGGGCGGCACGATCACCCCCGCCGAACCCGACATCGGCTCGACAATCACCGCTGCAATGGTGGAGGCATCGTGCAGCGCAATGTGATCCAGCAGCGCATCGGCAAGCTCGGCACCGGTATCGGCTTGGCCTTGGGTATAGGCATGGCCCGCCTGCAGGGTATGCGGCAGGTGCGTTACGTCCATCAACTGGCCATAGTGCTTACGGTTGCCACCGATCCCCCCCAGGCTGGTGCCGCCGATGTTCACCCCGTGATAGCCCTTGGCGCGACCAATCATGCGGGTCTTTTCGGGCTTACCTTTCAATCGCCAGTAAGCCTTGGCCATTTTGACCGAGGTGTCGGCCGCCTCTGATCCGGAGTTGGTGAAGAACACATGGTCAAGACCGGCAGGCGTGAGGCTGGCGATCTTCTCCGCCAGCTTAAATGCCAGCGGGTGGCCAATCTGAAAGCCGGGAGCAAAGTCGAGCGTCCCGAGCTGCGCCGCCACGGCTTTTTGGATTTCGTCACGGTTATGCCCCGCACCGCAGGTCCACAAGCCCGAAAGCGAATCGAACAGCTTGCGGCCCTGATCGTCGATGTAATAGCGCCCTTGTGCCCCGGCAATCACCCGTGGGTTGGCGTGAAAGTCACGGTTGGCGCTAAACGGCATCCAGTAGTGCTGGTTAAGGCTAGTGCCTGAAGCACTCTTTTCAGCTTCAGCCGTTTGCGCTGTTGATGGTGGGGTTGTTGTGTTGTTTAAGCCAAACATGGTGTCGCGCTCCATTGCAATTGGGCATTTCCGCAGCATGCGCCAGCGGCCACGTTTGTAAAATCAGACTTTCCTGTTGTTCACGTTAGATAATCTATACGTAATACATGGCTGTTTATCTCTACGCTGGCAGGTAGCCACATCATAAAAACAAGCGCTAACCATAAGCAGTAACACCGGGATGCCGCCAGCGTTACCTGTGCTTACTCATAAGGAATGCCCATGAACTCGTTTGCTGAACCGACCATCGCCACTGCCGACCTACGTACCGATAGCGATCGCCTTTGGGAATCGCTGATGGAAATGGCCAAGCTCGGCGCCACTGCCAAAGGCGGTGTGAACCGGCAAGCACTCACCGACCTGGATCGCCAGGGGCGGGATCTGTTTATTCAATGGTGTCGTGCCGAAGGCTGTACGATTCGTATCGACAATATGGGCAATATCTTCGCAAGGCGCGAAGGTAGCGATCCTGGTGCAAAAGCGGTGATGGCAGGCAGCCATCTGGATAGTCAGCCCACTGGCGGCAAGTATGACGGGTGTGTTGGTGTGCTCTCTGGACTGGAGGTGATTCGCACCCTCAACCAGCACAACATCACCACCCAATCCCCTATCGAAGTGGTGGCCTGGACCAACGAGGAGGGCTGCCGCTTTCCACCCTGCATGATGGGCTCCGGCGTGTTTTCCGGCGAGCTGGAATTTGATGCCATGATGGCGCGCACCGACGCCGAGGGCATCACGGTTAGCGATGCCCTCGATGCTATCCACTACCGCGGCACCGATAGTGTCTCGCCCAACGAGATCAAGGCATATTTTGAGCCACACATTGAGCAAGGACCCATTCTGGAAGACACCGACACCACGATTGGTGTGGTGATCGGTGGGTTAGGTCAGAAATGGTTTGATTTAACCCTGACCGGGCTTGAAGCCCACGCGGGACCTACCCCGATGCACTTGCGTCGGGACGCCATGATGGGCGCGGCTGAAGTCACCCAAGCGCTTAACCGGATTGCCCATGAGCACCACCCGCATGGGCGTGGCACGGTCGGCTATATGGCGCTCCACCCCGGTTCGCGCAATGTAATCCCTGGTCAGGTCAAGATGACCCTGGATATGCGTCACTGGGAACCAGACGCGCTGGAGACAATGGGGCAAGCAATCAGCGATGCTATTGAGGAGATTTGTCAGCGCCACGGCCTTGAGTACCACTTGGAACCCACGGCTAACTTTGCGCCTGAATACTTCAATAAAGCGTGCGTCGATGCGGTGCGCGAAGGGGCAGAGAAGCTCAATCTATCGCACATGGATATCATCAGCGGGGCGGGCCACGATGCGATGTTTGTTGGTCGTGTTGCCCCGGCGGCCATGATTTTTATTCCCTGCAAGGATGGCATCAGTCACAACGAAATTGAAAGCGCCACCCCTGAGCATGTTCACGCTGGCTGTAATGTCCTGTTCCACGCCATGCTGAATGCTGCAGGCCTGGCAGAATAAGAATAGCAATAGGCAGCGCCGCTACACGCCTCACTGCACTTCCCACGCCTTGGCGGCCAACGCTTGTCGCCAAGGCTTCATTTGGTCGCGGGTAAGTATCAGGATAGGAAGGTGTTGCATGCGGCGCAGTTGTTAGAGGGGGGATACCGCGGCTGGTGCCCACACTCTGAGCATCATTGATGACGAAACGCTTATCGGCATTTTAAAGAATACGGTGCGTTCACCGTTGCGATATGGCGTACGGAAAGGGAGTTCGATGGCGTTTTTTAAATAGAAGATTGGCAAGCACGGTAAGACAACGTAAAAAAGCGGAAAATAAGGAACAGAATTACACATAAGACACTAACGCTCGCCTAGCAGGCGCAAAAGGCTTGGCTAAAATGAGGAACGAAGTGACGCAAGCCAAGCTTTTTGCGTCCTTTGTTGAGGCGTTTGTTAGCTACCGATACTACAAGAGTAAGAATACATTTTCTTTAGTGAAATCAATATTTATACCCGAGCCGGTAGAGCCTTTTTAAATGCCAGATGAGTATTCATGAACCGTTACTTGATACTCGGAGCCCGCAATATCTTTGACGATAGCAATCGAGCCAACAGAAAGGCGTTTTTTAACCAATTTGTTGCCCGAACCCATGAATGGGATTTCATCAAGGTTGGGGTTTTGTAAATCTAGTTTCATTGACACGACTCCCCCAACGGTTTGTACTCATTATCTTGGTTATTCCACGTTTGTATACAGCCCGTCCAGCGGTCTGCTCTAACCTCAAATCCTAATCTTGTACCCATATATTCATAACGAAACATAACGGAGAAAACAATAATTCCTAACAGCAATATGATTGCGAATACTAACGTTGAATTTTTCACTACATTTTCCTTAAGTAGCTAACGCCTGAATAACAGGTGCAGCGTTGCTGCGTCCGGCGTCGAAGGCGCAAAGTTGATTGCCCTGTTATATTTCATTTAGCTCAAACGGCAGATCAAACTGTGCATAGGTACCAATATCTTCCAAAAAAGCATTCCAATCTGATCGCACAATACGCCTTGCCAAATAATGTGCTGCCATTAGCGTATAGGCTCCGCTTACAACAGATAAATCTTCTATAAACTGATTTAGTCGATCAGATTGATTACTTCCATATGAGAGATATATTGCATCACGATAATTTGCTTTCCCTCGATATCTGAAAGCTTGAACTAAGATATTTACGTTCGCTGGAGCTAGCTTTGCATCACGTAAAGCTTTCGCGGCATTTGTGCGAAAGCTATTAAAACCACCTCTACGATACTCCGAACTACCCTTAACTTGCTCCTCCAAACGCCATTGTTCATATTCAGCAGTACCTTTGAGGTATGAACATAGGGCTCCAAATGCCATTTCTTCATTTTCGGGCAATGTATTCAGCTCATAAGTGTTGCCAGAGCGAAGAGTGTTAATCTCACTTTTTGTATTTGATGGAATGAGGTTAGTAACACTTAGATTAAATGGTTTTTTAACCAGCCCTCGATCAACGATTTCAGATTGGAAAACTTTTCCAGCCGATGCATGTGTCTGCGGGTCGGCTCCACTGCTGGCGGCCAACATAGCTTTTGAGCTGTAATATGTTGCATAGTACCAAGAGACAATAGCGGATCTTACAATAGGATAAGGATTTTCAATTCCTTCCATAGAATCTAACGCGCTCACGTTATGCATTGCCATTATTAAGCATTCAAGGGCTAAAGTATCTGCAGATTCATTCGCGGGTCTCCGTTGAACAGGCAGATAGAAGTCGCGTAGAGACTCATGGGAGAACTCGTTGTTATCAGTGTGAATTGACAGCGCACGCATCCAGTTCACCGTTCCTTGGAAAGCAAATCTAGGAGTTGGTTGATCCCCTTGGTCAAAAAGCCTACTTAACAGCCACATGTTCTAAACTCCCCTTAAAATATAACGCCCGCATTTGCGGCTGGTTTAGAGCGCAGCGGAAAACCAGTCCAACAACATGCGTTTGTTACCTGCCTGCTAGTTTAAACCACAAGAACCTGAAAACCCCCATGGTTTTCAGACCTTCCACTTGCATCCTAAGTTTGGACACTAACTTATCCTTTTCGATTAATTCGGAATTAACATGACTGAGCTTTATCTTGCTATCCAAAACATTCTCCCTTTCTTTTTCAAGGAGCGCTTTCGAATGTCCTAATTGCTCTCTTAACTTCTTAATATTTTCAAGCAATTCAATATTTTCATTTTCCAAGTAATCTATCGACTTTGGATCAGACAAGACCTTACTCCATAAATATTCTGAAAGACGACCTTTGAGAAAATCAATATAATCTCGCTCTAGCTTTGGAGTGCTGTACTCTTCAGGTATTTTGTACGCCAACTTTTTATTTGCACTAACTTCAATAACTGGAATTCGAAGCGCTTTTAGATCCTTTAGTTTTTGACCAATAACAGGGTTCGTGTTATGAATCTCTATTGCAAGCTCTCCATTCCACTTTAGCTGGTATTTTGATTGTGAGGTGAATTTTACGAATACATCTAGGTCATAGTACCTATCTTCAATATATACGCGCTTCTCAGTTTGAGCATTAATAAGCTGAACGGTCACGTCTTCGTTAAAACTAGTTAGTTTCAGAGTGGTATGACTTAATTCGCTTATAGCAATTTTGTAAAGGTAGTGAGCAAGTGACTCTCCGCCACCAAGTCTTTCTATTTCAGCTTCCTGGCCTCGGTTATAAGCAAAGGAAAAAGTCCCTTTAGAGCTTTCACGAATATGCATTCGGAGACGTACACTTGCAGGAGAATGAGTGCTGTAATATGTTCGCCTTCTCCATTGGCCTGGTTCTGCTTTCTCCTTAGACAAAGCAGCATACAAACCAATTTTTCGCCATTCTTCGCCTTCTTTATAGAACGCCCACTTTTTCATTTAGAGACTAATTCTCCCTGGCAGATAACGCCGCTAACACGCGCAGTTTTGTAGTGGAGGCGAAGCCGCAACGAAAAAGCTGTCGCTGCGCTTGGCCTTGTTAGGGCATGAACGCCAAAAGCACCGCTTTATAAGAATATGCGATAGCTGTACCGAACAGAGCATACCCCGCAAGTGCAGCAGCAATAGCCGAATACCGAAAGCGATCGCCCCACTTCTCATATTTGTCGTTATCGTCCTCGCTTTCCGAGTAACATGCTTGGCTAAAATAACGGAACACAAAACCGGTTGCGCCAGCCAGAACTCCGATTCCAAAAAGGAGTAGTGGAAGCGCCAGCGCAATCGCGAAGCCGGGGCCACCAGCCTTTCCGACTAGATTGCTTAGCACGCCGAGTAGCGCGACGACTGCGCCACCATTGATGATAAGTAAGGCATGCAGTGCGCTTTTACCCGCCTCCAATACTGCCTTAAGCATCTCTATGCTGTGCTGTGTCTTTGCAGTGTAATGAGCAAGCATCCCTTCGTGTTCTTGTCTTCGGTATTCTTGGGATGCATCAGCATCTTTATCGAGAGCATTCAGATATGCACGGAGAGCGGAAACCTGGACCTGCTGCCCGCCTTGCCCTTCAACTTGATCAAGCTGCTTTCTGAACGACTCTATGACTTCTTTTGATTCCATCTACTGGTTGCCCTAACGCCGCGCTTTGCGGCTGTTTTGGAGCGCAGCGGAAAAATAGTCCGACAAAAGCGCCTTGTTAAACGTCTTTTCTGAGATGCAGAGCTTCACCTAGAAAAAGGTATGTATTCAAGAATAACGCCTTTGCTTCCTCAGCTGAAACATCTTTATGTACACCAGTCGAAACTCTATCGAATAGGTTTGATAGATTCTGCCTAAAGCGCTGTTTCCTTGATTTGCTTTCACAATTATTGTGTATGTAGGCATTGATTCTATTTTGATGCTTACCAGCATCCAATTTTAATTCATTACCACCAATCTCAATGGTTTCATCCGTTGCTGGGAAAATTGAATCAGCGAATGACTCAATGATTCTTCGGCAAGTAGTTAGAGCGTGACTAATGGCTTCTGAATCACCTGAGCCTAGCCGCTCCATCGCAGAAGGGATCTGGTCAATTACATCTCCACAGCTTTCAGCAATTAGATTATCAACATCTCTTTTGTAGCTTTCGAAAATGGATTCTGATAGGTGATCAAACACCTTCTCGTAGTAAACATCAGTAACAAATAGATGTAAGCGGGCCATAACCTTGCTTCTTATTCCACTGAACTTGGAAATATTTGACGAGGCATCATTCATTGCCCGTGTCGCCATAGGAACAGCATGATTATAATCACCTGAGGAGTCAGGGATCCTCATCACTGCCAACTTGGACTTTTCTGCCTCAATTAGCGCTTCGATTTGTGCGAGTGGAACCCAATACCCTTTATTGTCCTCGCGCTTAGTCCAGCGGCCAGTAATTCCCATGTACTTTAAAGACGTATCGTTATTACTTTTGAATCCACCTAGTTCGAATCTTAGCCACTCTTTAATTTCTTCAGCCCCCACAATTCGAGCAAGGCGAGAAGCTTTAAGAATTAAGCTCTCACCAGAGGATCGGCCTAGCTCAAGATCATCTAAGAGGTCTTGAACTAACTCCAACGTGTGTTCACTCTTGCTTATCGCCACTTGAATTCCTTAGGACGTTTAACAGTGATTATATGCCCATCCACATAACACCAATAAATGCGCCGGCGCATTTATTGGTGTTATGCAGTCCGCACGCGATCCGTAACTGTCTGATCTATCTAGAGCCGACCACTTTACGGGAAGCCTATCCACTCTTCGCGTGCTCGCTCGTTTTACTCGATTCAATCATACCCTATCCACAAACTTACCTTCGGTCACGCGTAAATTTGATGACAGCCGTCAGTCATAAGCCATAAGTCGTAGCTCTTTGCTCGCCAACTCTTTCGGCTGGCTCAAGCGCCGCCCGCGCCTTCGCAGCAAACGCCTGCCGCGAGGGCTTGAATCCCACGCCTTCGGGCCATGCAAGCCAGGCATCCGGCACCATGAAGCCGGGTAGCGCGTCGCGCACCCAGCCACCTAGCGTGCGTTCCGACACGGGCTCATGGTGCCAATCGATAAACGCCACTGGTCGCTCGCCCCACTCGCGACTGGGCACTGAGACAACCAATGCCTGAGCAACGCTGGGGTGATCGACCAAGCGCTGTTCAATAGCTTCCGGCTGGATATTTTCACCACCGGAAATAAAGGCGTTATCAAGTCGCCCTTCCACCACCAGCGCGCCTTGCGGCGTAAAATGACCCTTGTCGCGGGTGGCAAACCAGCCTTCGTCGTTGAGGGCCGAATCAACCACGCCGTTATTCAAATAGCCGCTGAACAGGGTCTCGCCGCGTACCTGTATCTCTCCGTCGGCCACTCTCACCTCGCGCCCCGGTAGCGGCGCCCCCACAACGCCAGGTGCTGCCGGGATACCGGTGCAGACCTGGCTGGCCATCTCGGACAGCCCATAGCTGACCTTCGGTGTCAGCCCCAGCGCGGTCATCCTGGCCACCAGCGGCGCGGGAATGGCTGCGCCACCCAACAGCAGTTCGCGCAGCTGCGTGCGCTGAGGTGTAAAACCCGCTTGCAGCAGCCGCCAAAGCTGGGTGGGCACCAGTGACAGGTGGGTGATCGACTGCTGCTCAAGACGCGCCGCCAATGTATGCGGCGCATCGTCGAGAATCACCCGCCCGCCGGCGAGAAAGACGCGAAACGCGATTGCGTAGCCACCGATATGAAACAGCGGCAGCGAGAGCAGCCAGCCACTGTCCTGATCGACGGGGATAAACGACGCCGAGCCACGCGCCGACGCCAGATGATTCCCCACACGATGGAGCACCGCTTTGGGCGTACCGCTGGAGCCGGAGGTAAAGATCGTGTTGCACAGCTGGTTGCTATCAAGCACCGGCGACGAGCTCACCTCGGTTTCTGAGAGAAAATCGAGAATGACCGGCACAAGCTCCGACGGATAAGCATGGTCACTCTCCGGTTGGCAGACGCGATCAGCCTGAAGTCGCTTGGCCAGACCCAACTGCTGGGTTACGGGAAACGCGGGATTGAGCGGACAGAAAATCAGCCCGGCGCGTAGGCAAGCCCAGGCGAGCAGCAAGGAATCAAGTGAGCCTTTGGCGGGAACCACTAGTCGATCTCCGGGCACGAACCCTTGCCGCGCCAATTGCTGTGCTAACGACGCTACGCGGCGATCGAGCGCGCGATAATCAAGGCATACAGAGCCAGTCTCTATGGCGATTTTCTCAGGGGTCTCTTTAGCCCAAAAGTGTATGGGGCAGGTATCGATCACGCTGAGTGCTCCTGTTGATGGCTATGAGGGTTTATATCGACGAGGCCCGATAGAGACAGCGCAGTGAGTGTGTCATTACTTCGCCCGAGACATGGGTAACCCGCGCCGTCAGCCACTGGCCTGTGTCCAGCCCCGGCGGTTCATTGGGCGCCCACTGACTGGCTAACCGGCCCAGCAGGCCAAGGCCCAGATCGGATTCAAAGCTCGAGGAAATCACCACGCGCAGGTTGCCTTCGCTTGCTCGCTGAACGAGTGCTTCGCAGGCATTTAGCGAACCGATCAGCGTGGGTTTGATGACCAGCGCTTTTAGCTGCGGGTGGTATTGCCACGCCTCCCCGCGGGAAAGCGTTTCATCCAGCGCCACGCCTACCCCCGTGGCTTCCGCGACCGCGATGGTGTCAGCAAAGCTAGCGCAAGGCTCTTCCAGGTAGTCGATCTGTTCCAGCGCCAAGCGCTCGCAGAAGCGCTGGGCCTCTTCCCGTGTCCAGCCGCCGTTGGCATCCAGAATCAGTTGGGTGGTGGGTAGTCGCTCGCCAAGCTGTTCGATCAGCGCCAGTTCCTCTGCCATGGCGTAGCGTGCCACCTTGAGCTTGAGTCTTTTCGGCGGCGACGCCTGCCAATGGGAGGCTGAAAGCGCCTGCATCAGTGACGCGGGCGCGCCCTGAAGCATCGGATAGGCTGGCAAAGGGGCAGGAAGATCAGCGGGCCACGCGCGCTGGGCGCAGTCGAACCCGAACTGCACCGAGGGCAGCGCCGGGCAGAAAGGGTCGCCACGCTTTAATGCAGCCAGGCAGGCAAGGCTTTCCGCTTCTGCTTGCGCCAGGGTTTCCATCGAGAAGCCAGGCAGCGGCGCGACCTCGCCCCACTGCCCATTGATGGAAATCAGCAGCCCTTCCCGGCTCTTGAGCCTATGCCCTTTAAACATCAGCGGCTGGCGCAGCGGGAGGGAGTAGCGGTAGAGCGCCAGCGGCATCAAGGGTTACGCGGGTAGCGAGAGAAGTCCGGGCGGCGCTTTTCGTTGAACGCGTTGCGCCCCTCCTGGCCCTCTTCGGTCATGTAGTAGAGCATGGTGGCGTTGCCGGCCAGTTCCTGCAGCCCCGCCTGGCCGTCGCAGTCGGCATTCAGTGCGGCTTTCAGGCAGCGCAGCGCCATGGGGCTGTGCTGGAGCATTTCGCGGCACCAGCGAACACTCTCTTTTTCGAGCTCGCCAAGCGGTACGACGTGGTTGACCAACCCCATGTCGAGGGCCTGGGTGGCGCTATACTGACGGCACAGAAACCAGATTTCCCGAGCCTTTTTCTGACCGACAATACGGGCCAAATACGAGGCGCCGTAGCCGCCATCAAACGAGCCGACCTTAGGGCCGGTCTGGCCAAATACCGCGTTATCGGCGGCAATGGTCAAGTCGCACATCAGGTGCAGCACGTGGCCACCGCCGATGGCGTAGCCCGCCACCATGGCCACTACCGGCTTGGGGCAGGTGCGAATGTCGCGCTGAAAATCCAGCACGTTGAGGTGATGGGTGCCCTCTTCATCCTGGTAGCCGCCGTAATCGCCGCGAATGCGCTGGTCGCCGCCGGAACAGAACGCTTTATCGCCTGCGCCCGTCAGTAGAATGGCGCCGATGGCGCTGTCATGACGGGCGCGGTTTAA
>TARA_R110002012_G_scaffold76801_2_pt1 | contig 11447 bp, 4 predicted proteins | sample TARA_R110002012 | Tara Oceans TARA_R110002012 (sample SAMEA4396515) | marine metagenome | biome: Westerlies Biome; feature: [DCM] deep chlorophyll maximum layer (ENVO:01000326); material: water (ENVO:00002006), including particulate matter (ENVO:01000060) such as... | depth 40 m
ACAACAAAATGCTCAATCTTTTTTACAGATGGATCTTGCTGATTTTAATGCAGAACAAGCAGGGTCTGTGTTGAAATATCAATCTCAAGTTCAATCATTGTTTACAGAAGCAGCAGCAGAAAATGCAAGGCTTCAATTTAACGCTAAATCTCAAACACAAATAGATCAATTTTATGATCAACTTGGATCATCTATCTCTAAAAATAATGCTGACAGAGAAACAGCTACTAGACAATTTAACGTTGATCAAGGAAACAGCATGGCTAAGTATGCCGCTAAAATAGAAGATGCAAGAGAAAAGTTTAACTCTAGTATGCAGCTTCAAATTGATCAGTCTAATACACTGTGGCGTAGAACGTTAAATACTGAAAACACAGCAGGACAAAACGAAGAAAATAGACTTAACGCTGCTGCGTTATTAGGTATGACTGCAACGGCTCAAAACAATTTATGGCAGAAATACAGAGATGAATCTTCTTTTGTTTTTCAATCAACTCAAAATGATTTGCAAAGAACACACCAGCTTGCTCAAACAGCTATTGCTAATCAGTTTGCTAGAGACATGTTTAATGCAGAAATAGATGCAAAAACAAATGAAGCAATAGGAACCTTTGTAGGAAGCACGTTACAAGGCGTATTTTCTAAAGCAGTAGGTTCTTTAACATCATCAATATTTGGTTAAATAGGAGTTTAATATGATTGGCGCAATTATGAGTATGTTTGGCGGTGGTGGTGGTTCATCTAAAGAAGCAACGCAATCTTCTATACCTACTAAATATTCTAAATTAGAAGGTGCTATACGTGCTAAAGATTCTGCTTTAGCAGCAGGTAGAGAGACTTTGCAATACAAAGGATTTTTACCTCAAAAACAACAGCCAAGCAGAGCAGAAAACACTATCAGCAATATTAAAAATTACGTAAGTTCTAAAAAACCAAATGCAAAAGCTTTAATAAAAGCTACAAAAGTTGGAGGACCAGCAGTAGCTATATCTACTGACGAACTAAAAGAAGATCGTCCAACTCAAAAACAACTTGCATATAAAGGTTCTGATTATAGCACTCCTATATCATCAGATAATTACTTTAATATATAGGAATACAAAATAATGGCAATACGACAAGAAACTCAAGCATTTGATCCTTTTGCAAAAGCAATTCCTGGGCAATCTTTTACTGACGAGCCAGGTTTACGTCCTTATGAACGTCCTCCTTTAGAAACAGATCCTGAAAAGTTATATAAAACTTTAGATGAACAACTAAACGAAGAGTCTACTGCAAATAAAATAGCTGACATACTTGATGTTGGAGTATCTGCAGAAACTCTTAGTGAAACGTTAATGATGAAATGTTTTGCAGAAGGAGTTTGTTCACCAGATGTAGCCGAGATTGTAAAGCCATTTATATTTATGTCTGTAGTTGAAATTGGAACAGAACATTCTGTAACAAAAATGGCTTTGTTTAATGAAAACATGGAAGAAAGTTCAATGGACCCTGAGTCTAAATTAGAACTTATGAAAAAATTAGACTCTGAAAGATTTGACGATACTATGCAAACTATAGAAAATATGTCGAGAGACGAAGATGAAATGGTTGGCTTACTTCAAGAAGATTTAGACATGCAGGATGATGAAAACATAGGAGAAGATATGCCTATGCAAAATTTAGAAGATACAGGAAGTTTTCTTAATATGCCTCTGAATAATGAGGTTGCTGTAGAAGACAATGAAGAAACAGAAGAAGTTATGATGTCTGATGAAGAAGAAGGAGGATTAATATAATGGCTGGATTTTTAATGGGGCTTGCAAAAGGTGCAACACCTAGAGCTTCTAGTGGTAAACCTCAACGTTCTTTTGAAGAAGAAGCACGACTAGAAAGAATTAAAAAAGGAACTGTTGATCCTAGTGGTGCTGCAACAGCACGACAAAAAGGTATTCAAGATAGAGCAACAGTAACTCATACAGAAACTGTACAAAGACCAAGATTAGAGCGACAGACTGAAATGCAGTATAAAACAGGTCCAGTAGCAGTACAAGCACAAAAAGGTATAGATGAACGAGCTTTAAGAAGAATACCAGACGAAACAAAAGTATTTGAATATAAATTTAGTAATGAACAAAAAGCTGCAGCAAATTCTTTTAAGGTATATGATGCAAGACGGAAAAAATTTCAAAACGAACTTGGAAGTAATGAAATTATAAAACCTACATTTGATGAAGCTATACGTATATCTAGTGGACACGTTAACAACCCTTCTTACGTATTTTTTTCTAATAATAATTTACTACCAAGAAAAGCAACTGAAGAGGAAAAACAAAATGGAAAAGCACATGCGTCTGGTCTTATTATTGGTGATGGCGGTCCTAATGGTGGTTTTGCAACTAAAACGTCTAGAACAGACAGAGATGATGCACTAGCCTTGTTACAGACGGATATGCAAGATTACGAAATTATAAAGAATGGTGTAAATACGCAAACGTCTGCAGATAGAGGTTATTATTTTGATGCAAACGGAGCATTAGATCTTTCTAGGACAAATCCTAATGTTAAAGCAACGTATAATAGAATTATAAATTACGTAATACCTAATACTTTAAAATTTAGAAATAGAAAAGAAGCAATACAAGAATCTTTAAAATACTATGTAAAAGATAACGATAACAGGCAGAGCTTTTTATATCAGAAGCTTCCAAGAATGTCTCACAAACAAATTAAAGTAAACACAGACAGAGGTCTTACAACGTCTGTAGCATCATCTGACGGGTTTATTCAACCAAAAGAAAAAACTCAATCTGGTTGGCAAAGTATTTTAAACGCAAAAGATCAATTTGCTGCTAGAGAAAAAAATGGTCAAGTAGATAAAGTTGTAAAATCTTTATACAACACTGCAGATCCTGAACATGAAAGAAATCAACAATTATATTCGTTAATTAAAGAAAGAGCAGTTAAAGTATTTTCCGATTTAACTATGAATAGATACAAAGGTGCTGTAAATTTTGCAACTAATAAAACGAAGTTTGGAAAAAACCTACAGCAAACAGGGCAGGTAGGTGAACACATAATCGGTTTTTCTAAAAATCATAAAATAAAAGACTCAAGCTACTTACAAGGCAAAACTCCTATTATTCCAGAAGGAGACGATTTAGACGCTATTGTTTTAACAGCTATGGGTGAAGGCAGAGGTTTAGTAGGAAACAATATAGAAAATATTGATCATATATTAGAAGTAGTACGCAACAGAATGTATCATCCTGATTTTGCTAAACAACGAACACCAAAGAAAGTAGTTTCTTCAAGTAAAGAAAGTGTTTTAAAAAAGCCTGTTTCAGCTAAAGCTTCTCTTGCTACAATAAGAGACAATCAAACAAAAATAAAAACAAAGGCAGGGCAAATAACAAGTGCTAAAAAGTTACTTGGAAGTCCTTCTGTGCCTATGCTACTAAAAAATTATGCTCCAGAAAATATAGTTGAAGCTGCTAGGCAGAATGGAGATTATGGACATATTTTAGAGAATACTTCGCTTACTACTGTAGAAAGTAAAGCAGAAGAAATAGTAAATGAACAACAAAATCGACATGCTAAAGCAGTAACTAACAAATTAAATTCTAATAAATTTTCTGCAAACCATGTAACAGATAACAACAAAAACGGTATAATGCACGTAACACTTACAATAAATAACAAAGAAACTAGCAAGACTACAAGTGGAACGACAATTCCTACAATGATGCAACCTTGGAAAGCAGAAGAAAGTCTTTTAAGTCTTTTAAATAAAGGTGTGCCACAACCTTTACAAGACACAACATTATCTGAGGAACATCATAGAGCTTTAGCAAATTTAGGTGCTAAAGAATCTTTTTTAGAAAAAGTATCTTTTTTGCCAAATATAAAAGATAGAAAAGAAATAATGGATGCGTTTCAAAGAAAATACGGTGCAGAAATAGCTTTAGAGTTAAATAACTTGTCTGATATAAGAGGACTAACACAAAATACTTTTGTTAATATAAAACCAGATAATTTAAAACACATCTCAAATTTAACGTTTACTTCTTTAGGACTAGAAAGAACAGGAAGACAGATAATTCAAGAAAACTTTGATAAAAATAAAAGATACATTAAATTTTACGAAGAAGGAGGTACAAAAGGCACTGAAGGAAAGTATGCTTATATTGAAAAAAAGATAGGTTCTTTAGATCTTGTTTATGCTGTTCCTAAAAGAGATAAAGCAGAAAGAGATAAAAACGGATACTTTCAAGCATCTAGGTTTTTAGTTCCTAATCAGAATAATGATATGCGTCCTATTGAATCAGGAGATATAAATGTCCAAAACAATAAGTGGGCTAGAGCTTTCGATCCTGATTCTTTGTTCAAACTTCCAGCAAATGATCAAATGTCTTTTGACGAATTAGAAGAAAGAAGAATTAGGCAAAGTAAAGTAAACACTTTGATGACTCCTATCAAAAAGATGATAAAAGAATATAGATCAAATAAGTCTCAAAAAGGTGCTAATGAAATTGTAAAAACTGTTTTCGATATAATGGAAAATCCTGACTCTGAGTTAAGACAAGCATTAGGCGAATACTTTAATGACTTTAATAAAAGAGGCTTAGTAATGGCTATCGCAAGTGCAACTAACAAAGAATTTGCGTCTTCAGAAGTTCTTATACACGGTCAGAAACAAAGTGTAGGCGGTGTACGAAATATAGATATTACAAAAGTAGATCCTCAACACGCACTTCGAAAAGAAACTGAAATTAGTAAAGATTTAACTGTAAAAGATGCACAAAAGATAAAGGCTTCTGCTTCTGTTGTTATAAGATATATGCAAGGTTTAAAAAATACATCTGAACAATTAGGTGGACTAACTGCAACGGCTCGTCAACTTGCACAGCGAATGTCTGACAGCAATATGCCAGCAGAAAATTTATTAGCAGCTAAAAAGTTTTTAAAACAAATTAAAGATAATCCTGATAAATTCAATGAGATCTTAGAACAATTTGACGAAAAAGATCGTGAAGTAGTTAAAAACTTTTTAGGAGCAGAAGGATCTGCACAAAGCGGTGGTGTAGGTACTTTTATTGATCTTATTGTAAACAAAGGCATAGAACTTACAGCTATTGCAGGAGATCTTTTAAAAATTCAAACAGATTCTGTTGATTCTGCTAAAAATCTTTTTACTTCAATAACACAGACTCCTATGATGAAAGTACCTGCAGGAGCAAGTGCGTCTGAAATACAGGCTATTGAAGAAAGCAATGTACACAGACAAGAGTTTTTAAGAAAGTATAGTACTGGTAAGTATGGTCTAGATAAACTCGATAAAAGAAAAGAATTTTATGTAAAGGAATATAAAGAAGCTTTACAAATGGAAAGAGGAAGAAATAGAACAAAAAGAATATTAACTGCTAGAAGAAATTTTTATGCTATTGCTTTAACGTATCATTTTGCAGGTTTAGTACAAGGTGGTTCTGGAGGTCGTGCGATTTCTAATGAAGATTTTGAAAATCTTTATAGAGCTTTATTTTCTAGTGGTGGAGATGTAACATACAGTAACATAAAAAGAGCATTATCCATTTCACAAAATGCTTTATATAAAGCTGATATAGTCTTACAAATGGGAGAAAGAAAAGGTCAGTATACATATATTATGAATGCTGTAGATCCTATTTTATCAGCAATTAATGATAGAGAAGAAAAACAAACGATTAAACTAGAATCACGAAAGGCTTCTAGAATAAATAACCTTAAAGTTATTCGGCAAGACGAAAATACAATGGATACTTTTATTAGTAAAGCATTAAATGGACAACCAGTAAGTAAAGGTGTACAGAATCACAATGATATTCACGAAGGTTTTGATAAAGTTCCTTTAAGCAAACTTAGCCCTATTCAGCTAACTCTTCTTGCTGCTTCTTCAGGAATAAAAATAAAAAATTTACAAGACAATATAACATCTGTAGATTTCTATACAATGCTTGATGTACAAGCAGCAATAGATGAGTCTAAAAGACTTAATTTAAATGAAGAACAAACACAAGATGCTATTAAAAGAACTAAAGAAAAAGGACCAGCTTCTCTCTTATTTAACACAAGTATAAAAAATATGTTAAAAGAAATGCCAGACATAACGTATAATCCTACTACACCTGAAAAAGGCGGTATGGCAGCTAGTGGAAAAACTATGGATCAAATATTTGAACTTGCTGAGAAAAAAGGCACATATCAAAAAGAATATCAGAAAATAAAAAGACAGTTTTTAACTTCCTATATTCGTTCTTATATAAATCGTATTTACGAAGGAACAACTGTAGGCATGATAGATGAAATGGGCGGTATGTAAATATGGCTGATATAGATATAGACCAAGAGATAGATCAAAGAAAAATTCCTGATCCTTTAGTTAATGAGTTAGAAGTAGAACCTGAAATAACTGAAGAAGATTTACAATTTTCTGAATTTCAAAAAGGTAAAGATTTTGATTTAGGGCAATTACCTGTAGAGAAATCTCCTGCAGAAAGACAGTTATCTCAACAAACAGATCTTTCAACAACTCCTATAGAAAGTCAAATAAATAGATTACGAATAGGAGACAGAGATCCAGATCTTGTTGATTATGAAGCTAATAGAGAAGAGTTACGTAGAAAGCAACCTTTAGATTACTTTGCAAATGATTTAAGACAAACTATGTCATCTTTTCTAGGATCAACTGTAAAAGATAAACCTATAATTGGCGGTATGCCTTACCGTGTTAAAGGACTTTCTGGAGAATTTGAAGATGATAGACCTGCTATACTTGAAAGATTTTCAGAAGACCAAGCAATTACTACTATAACAGTAGACATGCTAGAAGGTTTAAAAAACATTATACTTTCAAAAGAAGATTCTAATGAATCAGATAAAGAAGAAGCTATTAAAGCTTTAGGAGCTTTTACTGAAACAGTAGGACAAGTTCCTTTAGCGTATCTTGTTGCTAGAGAAGCAGCAATAAATGTAGCGACTAAAGATATTCCTTGGCTTGTTAAAAATGTTTTTGTAAAGCTACCTGTTATGGCTACTCCTGTTTATGGAGATATTAACTATCTTGATATGGCTTCAAATACTGTAAAGTATGTTGCAAATCACGGTATTGATCTTTTAAAGTATATGGGAGTAGTAAACTGGTCTAATTATAAATATGACTTAGAAGATATAATGTTTAGAGAACATACCTTTACAAATGCTAAAGGAGAAGAGGTAACAATGCCTCTATATCAACATATAGAAAGACTAGATAAAGCTCTTGGAGTAACTAGAACTGTTGAAGATATAGGAAAAGATCTATTACTTGGAATGCAAGTTCCTGAAGATCAGAGAAATGTTCTTCATCATATGATACGTTTCGGAGTTGAAATAGGTCTTCCATTATTTATGGTTCCTATGGGAGGTACGCTTAGAACTATATCTAGAGGTGCCCAACATTTAGATAATTTTAACGTTGCAAGAACAATAAAAAAACATACTAAAGATTATAAAGGAACTCAAAAAGGACTTGAAAATTTATCTCAAGACATTAGAGACGAAGTAATAAAAAGTTCTAAAATAATTAAAAAAGGTCCGTTAGGAACAACTATAGAGTTAGAAAGCGGTATAAGACATACAATACCTCCTCTTAATAATTTTACTACTAAACAAGCAGCAAAAGAATTAGGAACTATGCGTTGGTTAAATATGACAGTAGGAGCAGGTGTAGCAGGAGGAGTAGTACACGACTATTTTATAAATAGTCCTGATTTAAAACAGTATGCACCTGTTGCTTATATTGCTAGTATTGCAGGAGCTATAAAAGGTGCAGCAGGTCTTTCTAGAGCAGTAACAAGAGTTCCAGGTCTTCTTTCTCCGTTAGGTTCAGATATGCTTTCAGTACTTGGTTATAGTGCAGTAGGTCTTTCTAGAGGAATAGGAAGTAAAGCATCAAGAGGAATATTGCATTACTCTGGAGATCTTATGCGTATGTTACGAAAAGAAGGAAGTAAAGCTGACTTTTTAGATAGTAAATGGGGTATGTTTTTACAAGCACAATCTGCTGGAGTATCATTATCTAGGTCTTTAAAAGATGTAGTTAGGAATGAAGGAGCAGGTCTTCAAAAATTGATAAATGAAGAAGCTATGCCTACAGAAGCATACATACATCTTGCTAAATTTTATAGAGCAATGTCAGATGAAGAAAGACAAACACTAGAAAACAGTCTTGAATCTGCAACAAGATTAGCTAGAAGTTTGCACGAAATGGCAGGAGCTAACGGACTACAAGAACAAACTTTTATGTTAGATCAAGTAATAAATTTAAGCATAATTAGATCTCAAAGACAAGTTCTTATGAACTCTATTAAATTTGGAAAAGAAGGTTTTCTTTCTAAACATAGTAGATGGGGCGATCTTATGGGTAAAAGATTAAAAGCTGGTAAGATGTTATCTCATATGGATCAATATGAAAAAGTTGTTGAAAACCAAATAGGTGCGATGGCAAAAGCATTAAAGAATATAAGAAAATCTGAAGCTGTAGGTACAAAAGGTTCTGCTGAGAGAGTCAGAATGGCTAATTTTATAGATAACTATATTGATAAAGCTCTTGATGAGTCTGCAAATTTTTCAGAAAAATTAGCTGGTTTTAAGGCAAAAGCAGACGATTTTACTTATGACATTGAAAAAGATAGATTTAGAACTGTTCTTAAAATGAATCAAAATGGTAATGGACCTTTTGATCCTGATTTTATGCCTAGTCTATATAGAGACAATCCTGTAGCTTTCACTCAATCACAACACAAAGCATTAGACGGGCAATATATTAACGATGCTGCTACAGCTTCCAAAGAAATATTAGATGGAGCTTTAAGCGCAGCATGGTCAAGAAGTAACAAACTTTACGATAGAATAAATCAAAATTCTAAATTTGCAGATAAATACATTCCTATAAATAACGTTGTTAATAAACTTACAGAAGAAATGATAACAAGCTCTCCTACTATTATGCGTAAACTTTCAGGATTAGATACTAGCAGAGGAAAAGCTTTAGAACAATTTATTGTATCAACAAAAATGAATAATCTAAATAATTTAGATTACAATCAATTATTATATAGAGCAAATGAAATTCAAGTATTGACTAAAAAATTTGAAGATGCTGGTCAACTTTTAAATCTTCGTTATAAAGGTAATGAATTTAAATTAGAAGACATAAATAACTTATTATCTAGAGTAAAAGAAGAAGGACCATTAGGTGCAGGAGATGCTACTTTAAGAGATTTTTTAGCTAACCTTAGTTCTACAGATATAAAAGTAGCAAAAAGTTTAAGTAACATGGTTCCTTCTGTTATACCTCTTAAAGATCTTAGAAGTATTATGTCAAATCTTGGAAATAAAAGTTCTACAAAAAGACCTCAAGATATAAGTGTTACTAACACTTTTGAACCTCGGAAAGACGTAAAAACTTTTAATGAAGCTTATGACCTTGACAGTAATGACGAACTGCTTCAACAAGTTTTAAAAGATCAAGGACTTTCTACACAAGACATAAAAGACTATATACGTTTTAAGAAAAAAGCAGACGAAAACTATAAAAATGAAATTGGATATGTTTGGAAAAGAAAACTTGGAGAAGATTTAACAAAAGACCCAAGATTAGGTGGACCCAGACTCGCTGACGAAGAGAATCTGTTACATTTCTTTCAATACGCTAAAGTAAGAGTATCAGGAGAAAAAACAACATACGGTGTTGAAGCTTTTAACAGAGCTTTTCCAGATAAAGGGACAACAGAAATTACAAAAATTTCAGAAAGCGGAGATGAAGTAATTGAAGTTGTAGAAAACTCTGTTTTAAGAGAACGTGCTAAAAAAATGCTTTTACATCAAATTGCTTTAAAAACTGTTTATGGAAAAGATAAAGGTTTACAGTTTGCTAATACACTTACTCCAGATGTTTTAGATAATTTTATTAAAGCAAAAATAATACCTGAAGATATAGGTCATAACTTAAAAGTTGCCTTTGAAAATTTACAACAAGGTTCTGTTAAAGACGAAGTTATTAAAGAAACTAAACTTAGATTAGGTAGACAATTAAAAAGTTTAGCAAATCTAAAAGAAAAAGGTGTACAAAGATCTTGGCTAGGCGGGTTATCTAGTAAAGGAGATGATTTCAATCAAGCAGATTTTGTCGAAGCTATAGTATATGGTGTAGGAAAAACAGGAGATGTTACTGAAGCTGCTGGTAGAAGATTAAAAGCAGAGATGAAAGATGACGTAACAGAATTAGGAAGAGCGACAGAAGAAGCTGGAAAACCAATAACTGGAAGATACAGTGTTGAAAGTACACAAAGAGCTATAGATGATTTGCCTTTACAAGAAAATGTAAGAGATGAAAATATAAACATATTTATAAATACTGTAAAGTCTAAAAATATTAAAGATCCTAAAGAAGCTGCAGAAGCTATAAAAATGCTTGATGACGCTACTGATCTTGTTCTTAATCATGGTTATAATGAAGCTTTTCAATTTTCAAAATTTAAAGCAACTTTTGGCGATCCAGAACTAGGTGCAAGTTTAGGTACAAAAAATGTTGGTTTTGAAGAAGCAAGTAGATTAGCAGCTAAAGAACAAAGCAATAGTTTTACATTTCATAGACTTAAAATGGATGTTAATCCAGATAAACTTGCAGCTTTTGTAGACGATGCTGCAGAAACTATAGAAAAATTATCTAAACAAAAATTAGAGATAGCTAATGTTTCAAAGGATAGAACACTTATAGCTGCTGCTACAAAAGATTTAAAAATGGTTAATCAGTTAAAAGAAATAAACTCTATGGCAGCAATAATAAAAGGAGATAGTCCCACGCTTGGAATAGCAGGACAACCAGCAGATTTTGTTGGATCACAGATAATATCAAGAGTATATTCTTGGGCTAGAGGTGTTGTAGGTATGCAGTATTTAGCTACTGAAGCAGCTTATAAATCATGGCATTTAGCTCACGCAAATATGATGAAAGACATTTTATTTAATCCAGCAGCAGTTGACATACTTCATAAAATAGCTGTAAGAAAAGGTAAGATGACAGACGTAGATTTTAAAACTTTATCAGGACTTGTTTTTAAAGCTTTCTTTAGAGGACAAGGTTATTCTAATGCACAAGAAAAGAAAAAAGGTGAGCAAGCTTTAGTTGCAGCGCAAAAAATTACAACTCTTGAAAGAGGCATTGAACTAGCTGAAAAATATTTAGGATTTGTTATAAAAGATCCTTATCCAAAAGAAAAACATAAAGATCCTATTTTTACAACAGAAGGTACAATTAGAGGACCAAAACCTAAACCTGCTGCTCCTTGGACAAAATCAAGACCACAACCTCAAAATACACGCCCAAATCATTACTAAAGGAACAAACAATGATAGGCATACTAAGCTCTCTGTTACCAGTAGCATCT
>TARA_R110002012_G_scaffold49475_2_pt1 | contig 11441 bp, 27 predicted proteins | sample TARA_R110002012 | Tara Oceans TARA_R110002012 (sample SAMEA4396515) | marine metagenome | biome: Westerlies Biome; feature: [DCM] deep chlorophyll maximum layer (ENVO:01000326); material: water (ENVO:00002006), including particulate matter (ENVO:01000060) such as... | depth 40 m
TAATAAAATTGAGGGGTTTAGTGGAGATGAATTTGTGCAAAGAATGGAGTTTCAATTAAAAGATGAATTAATTAGAAATAACGTAATACAAATTGATAAACTAACAGAAAATATGAAAGAAGATATTCAAGAAAATAAAGAATCAATAAAAGATTTAGAAAACAAAGTTTTTAAAAGATGAAACATTTAATATATGTATTGTTTATATTGTTATTGTGTTCAATAAGTAACGCTCAAGATTTAACATTATTACACATAAATGCAAAATGGAATCAATCGAATAATTATGATTTAAAAGGTTTAAAAAATTGTAAAGTTAAAATGACTTTATTAGAAGATTTAGTACCTTCTATGAAAGCACAAATTAAATCAGTACCTACTATTATTTTACTTGACAAAAACGGTAAACCAAGAGGACAATGGAAAGCAGGTTTAAGTTTTAAAGTAGAAGCAACAAAACAAGAAATACAAAACAGAATTAATGTAATTTATAAAGAATGAGAATATTATTTATTTTATTATTTATTGTAAGTTGTGGAACATACAACAGTAAACCTAAAATTAAAATTACTCACGTTTTAGCTGTAACAGAAAAAGGAGATACATTAAGACTTCCAATTAATATGATTAAACCAAATGTTTATTACAACGTAATATCATATCCTAATTATCCAAGATACTATAATAATTGGTATAACAATAATTGGAATAGAAATTATAGAAATAATCAACCAATTTATGTAGAAAAAAACAAACCTATTAATAAACCAAAAGCAGAAACAAAAGACATATCAAGATTAGAGGTTAACAATAGTAAAATAAAAATGAAAAATTAATATGGAAATTATAAAACATTTATTGGGTTTTTGTGGGGATCATTGGCATCCTAACATTTTTACAATTACAATTACATTAATTATTTTAAAATTAATTTATGAAAAATATTTTAGCAAAACTATTTGGAACAACAGGAGGTAATATAGCTGAAAAAATATCAGGCATTATTGATAAACACACATTCAGCAAAGTTGAAAAAGCTCAATTTGAAAAAGAAATGACTCAAGTTTGGATAGATGCAGAAGCTGATATACAAAAAAACGTTACTGATCGTTGGAAAACAGATATGAACAGTGATAGTTGGTTAAGCAAAAATGTTAGACCACTTGTTTTAATATTTCTTGTTATATCAACTGTATTAATGGTTTTTATTGATGCAGGTGTAATTTCATTTGAAGTTAAAACAAGTTGGATAGATTTATTGCAATTAGTTTTAATAACTGTTATTGGCGCTTATTTTGGTGGTCGTAGTTACGAAAAAACAAAAAAGTAATGGCTAAACTCATTATTAATAAATATCGTTCAAATAAACGCACTAAACGACCTGGCGTTCATTCCAAGAATGCTAGCAAAAATCAAGTTAAATTCAAAAAAAAATATAGAGGACAAGGAAAATAAATTTTTTTTATATATTTACGTAAAACTTGCAAAACCTAATAAAGATGGACGTTGTTTGGATCAGGTATTAATTTTTTTTTCTTTTTTTTAGTTTTTTCTTTTTTTTTTAAAATGAAATATAGTATATAATATAACAATAAATTATTATAACTAAAATATAACTTAAAAATAAAGCATTAAATAATATACTTGAATGAAAAAATTATCAAGAAGTAAATTAATAAAAAAACTTGATAAAATATTTAGCATATATATTCGAAAAAGATACGCAATAAATGAAATAGCACAATGTTTTACGTGTGGTAAAAAAGATCATTATAAACGTTTACAATGCGGTCATTTTCAATCACGTAGATTTTATTCAACTCGTTGGAATGAAGTAAATTGTCAAGTTCAGTGTGCCGGTTGCAATGTTTTTAAATATGGTGAACAATTTATTTTTTCACAAAATTTAAATAAAAAATACGGAAAAAAAACAGCTGAAAATTTATATATCGAAGCTCATAAAATTGTTAAATATTCTACATCTGATATACAAGATTTAATAACTAATTACGAAATGTTAATAAAACAATAAATTTAATTTATATATTTATAATGTTCTGTTACATTGTCTTTGTCAAAAAGAGGGGTTAATTTTATTAGCTCCTTTTTTTTATCAAATTTTTTGTTTATATTTATAATTCATTTAAAAAACATATTATGACAAAAGAAAGAACAATTTCATACCACGAACATTATGTTCAAGTTGGTTTTTATCAAAATTTTATTAAATCAAAAGAAAAAGAAATTCAAGATTTAAAAAAACAATTACAATTTACTTTGCAAACAAAAGACGTTCTAGAAGCTAAATTAGAAGTACAAACACAAAACCAAATGACACAATGAAAAAAGAAAAATTAACAGAATTGTATCATAAATACAAATTAGAAAAAGACGATTTTTTTAAACATCAACATTATACAATTATTACACGTCAAGGTATAGATAAAATACAATCTATAGAACAAATAAAAATTACATATAATGTAATAAAATGTGAACCAAATTTTGCAGTATTTAAAGCAATTGCAATTAAAGATAATAATCAAATTGAAACATTTGGTAGTGCATTAAAAGGATCGTCATACAGCGAAGGTAATTGTCAAAGTTGGTACATAGCTGAAATGGCAGAAAAACGTGCAATGAGTCGAGCAGTTTTAAAATTAACAGGATTTTATGAATTAGGAGTATTTGGTGAAGATGAATCAGATAGTTTTAAAAATAAAACCACTAAACAAGAAATAATCAATAAAATTAAAAATAAATAATATGGCATCAATAATCACAGCAAGCATAGACGTTGCAAAATTACCGAAAGAAAAATTTGTAAAAGGTAAAAACGGAGCGGTATGGTATAATTTTGTAATTAGATTACAAAACGAAACAACATATACTAATAATGTATGGATAACAGATTCGCAAACAATCGAAGAAAAAGAAGCTGGTAAAAAATCTTTAAGCTTAGGAAATGGTCGAGTTGTGTGGATCGAAAATGTAAAAAACGGTAAAGGCGAAATTCAATTAGCAGAAAAACAAGAACAAGAAGCTGCGCCAAACACAAACAACGACAAAGACGATTTACCATTTTAAAAAAAAAAAAATTTAAATTGAAAGGGGTTTTTAAATATTCCCCTTTTTTTTTACATTTAAATAATGACAAACAGACTAACAGAAAAACAAACAGAACAATATATGATAATGCAATTAATCGAAGAAGATTGTATTATTGATGCTACAAAAAAAATAGAATATCCACCAGTTGCTTTGTCATTTGGTGAAAAATTGATCAAAACCAAAACAGGAGATTTATTATTACCTATCCCAATTGGAACATATGGTAATTTTAGTTTTATTCAAGCTCCTCCAAAAACAAAAAAAACATTTTTAATTTCTTTATTTGCTTCTGTTTATTTAGGTAACAAAAATAATTTTGGTGGAAATATTATTGGTCACAGAAATAATAAATCATTATTACACATTGACACTGAGCAAGGTAAATGGCACGCACAAAAAGTATTTAAACGTGTGTTAGATATGAATGATTTTGATTATTCAAAAGATTATCATACATTTGGTTTAAGAACAATTAGTTATAAAGACAGAATAAATTTTATAGAATATTGTTTACAGCACAAAGATTTTAACACAGGATTTATTATAATTGATGGCATAGCTGATTTAGTTTCAGATGTCAATAATTTAGAAGAATCAAATGCTTGTGTACAAAAAATTATGGAATGGAGTGCAAAATATAATTGTCATATAATGTGTGTGATACATTCGAATTATGGTTCTGAAAAACCGACAGGACATTTAGGATCATTTTTAGAAAAAAAAGCTGAAACACAAATACAATTAGAAGCAAACACAGTAAACAAAGAATGGGTAACGGTTAAATGTAAACGTAGCAGGGGATTTTCTTTTGAAACGTTTAGTTTTGAAATTAACAATATTGGATTGCCAATTATAGTTGGAGATTTATATGACCCATTAAATTAATGAATTACACTATTAATGATATTTTTAAAAAACATAATGTTTGGATAGATATCGTTTGTTCTTTTGGTTGTAATCCTCAAACAGCTGAAGATATTGTACAAGAAATGTACATTAAAATTCATAAAAAAAAACAATCTGGTTTAAATATAGATTACGGTGATAATGATTTTAATTATTATTATGTTTTTAGAACATTAAAAAATTTGTTTTACGATTTAAAAAGAAAACAAAACAAAGTAAAAATTGTAGATCTTGAATATTGTAACAATTATATTAGCGAAGAAAATTTTATTGATTATCAAATAGTTTATGATGAAATAAAAAAATCATTAAATAAAATGTATTGGTACGATAAAAAAGTTTATGAGTTAATTGAATCAGGTCAAAGCGTAGCACAATTGTCAAGAAAAACAGGTATACCATATTATTCGTTATATAATACATATAAAAAAGTTGTCAAATTATTAAAAAACAAAATATGAAATTAGGAGATTTAATTTTTTACATAACAAAATATACTGGAATAAAATATATCGTTGATTGGTATTCTAAAAAAATGGGTGTTGATTGTGGGTGTGATAAACGTAGAAAAAAATTTAATGAAATAAAAATTAAAAGATGGTAAAATATAACAATGAAGATTTTAAAAAATGGGAAAAATTTAGGCTTTCAAAAAAATCAACCATTAGTCGTTCCGAATATAAATTGGTTTGCGACTTGCACAGCAAATATTACAAACATAAATTTTATGAACCCTGCACCTGTTCCCCGAAAACGATCAATAAATGGATAAAAGAATTGAACGTAATATGGGATAATGGATATTAAAAAAATACAACAATTAGAAAAAGCTGTCATAAAAATTTTAAATATCGATAATTGGGATTTAAAATGGACTGGTAAAGGATCAAAACATTATGACGCTAAAGGATATACTCCGAAAGGAAAACCTTGTGTAATTGAAATGAAATTTAGAAATAAATATTATGAAGAAAAAATGTTGGAAAAATTTAAATATGATGCGTTAATGAAAATGAATAAAAACATTATAAAATTATATTTTGTAAATGATCCAAAAGGAAATTTTTTGTTTTGGTTAAATAAAATTAAATTACCTGATCCTGTAGAAATGTATTGTCCTGATACTACGATATGGACAAAAAAAAGAATATTAAAACCTGTTTACCTCTTGAAAGAAAATCAAGCTTCAAGAATTAATATCAATTAGCTTTATTAAATTTTTTGTTAATTAACTAATTAATTGTATATTTAATTAATAGTTAAAAAAGACAAAATGGTTATATTAATAGACGCTGACAGTTTGGTTTTTGCCAGCTGTTACAGAGCAAAAGACGATTCATTCGAAAATCCTTTTTATACCGACATCGAAGATTCAATTGTAAAATTTGATGAACAATTAATGAAAATTATAAATGATTTAGAAGATCAATACGAAATAGATAAATACATTGTTTTTAATGGTAGTAAAGGTAATTTTAGAAAATTAATTTCTAAAAAATATAAAGCAAACAGAAAAAAACAAACACTTCCTCCTTTATTACACGATATGCACCAATATGTAAAAGACACATATCACAGCATTTATGGTTTTGGTATTGAAACAGACGATTTAGTTGCTAAATATTGGTACAACATTGCAAAAAACATTGGTCGTGAAAATGTCATTATAGTTTCAATCGATAAAGATTACAAACAATTTCCAGCTTTAATTTATAATTATCATTATAAACATCAAACAATTTTAGATATAACACCACAACAAGCACTATACAATTTTTACGAACAAATGATTGTTGGTGATACAGCTGACAATGTGAATTATTTTAAAGGCAAAGGAAAAAAATTTGCAGAAAAATATTTTGCAAATTGCACAACTAAATATCAATACACAAAGCAATTATATTTATTATTTAAAAAACATTACAAAGGTAAAGCAAAACAAAATTACATTGAATGTTATAACCTTTTAAAATTAAGAACACAATAAAAAAAAACAATGGATAAAAAACATCACGCATTTGAAAACCAAATTTTTCATCATTACAGAGAACAAGCAAAGCAAATTAACGATGCAATTGAATTATTAAAAGAATTTAATTACACGATAGTTGATCTTGAAGGAAATATTATTAAAAAGTAATGAAAATTAATTTAACACATAACATTATAAATGATGAATACACAGCATACGTTTATGAAGCATTTGATATACAAAACACACATCAAAGCAATGTTATTATTGATGCTAATTTAGAGCAGCTCCCAAATGATTGGAAAATTGGTGTTATTTACGGAGGATCAGGAACAGGCAAAACAACCATATTAAAAAATTATTTTAAAAAAGAAATGGATACATATAAATTTGATTATCAAAAATCATTGATATCTAATTTTGATTGGTTGGACCCAAAACAAGCTACATTTTTATTGTCAGCTATGGGATTAAGTTCTGTGCCAACTTGGTTACGACCATTTCACACATTATCAAACGGAGAACAATATCGTGCTTCGTTAGCATATATGGTTGGTAAAGCAAAACAAAACGAAGTTATTTTAATTGACGAATACACATCAGTCGTTGATCGAGATGTAGCCAAAGCAATGAGCAACGCATTACAAAAATACATTAGACGTAACAATAAAAAAATAGTATTAGCATCTTGTCATTTTGATATTATGGAATGGTTACAACCAGATTGGACATATTCACCATTAAAAGGGCGTCTTGAAATAGCGTCAAGTCTTCGGCAACGACCAGAAATTAAATTACAGATATTTCGATCAAGATATGATACTTGGAAAATCTTCAAACACCATCATTATTTAACACAAGATTTAAACAAAGCTGCTAAATGTTATGTTATATTATTTAATGATAAACCAGTAAGTTTTATGGCTATATTACCTTTTCCACACGGAAACATAATTAATGGTTATCGAATTTCACGTGTTGTTGTATTACCTGATTTTCAAGGATTAGGTATTGGTTTTCAAGTAATAAATTATTTTGGTGGTATATATAAAAAAGATAACAAAACATTATATATAAAAACATCAAATCCAGCATTATTTGGAGCTATGAAAAAAAACAATCATTTATGGAAATTAACAAATCAAATAACTAAAGATCAATTAAACAGCGAATTTATGGAAAGACAACAAACATCAGACAAAGGCGGAATGTTAAAATTACGCAATGCAATTACTAAATCTTATAAATACATTGGTGAACCAATAAACGACAATACAGATGTTATTACGTTTAATGCTGATGCGTGGAAAGATGTAGCACAAAATCAATTAAATATTTTTGATTGTGGAGCATAATTTAGACATACAACATAATTATTTTTTAGATGTTAAATCAGGAATCAAAACATTTGAAATAAGAAGAACAAATCGAAATTATAATATTGGCGACAAATTAATATTAAAATCATTACAAACGAATAAGACAATAATAAAACAAATTAAATATATATGTGATTTATCTATTTACGATATAAAACATATAATAATTCTAGGAATATGAAACAATACAATTTATTTTTTAACGGAACAATTTCAAATCATTTCAACGGACATTTAAATTTATATTTAGGAGATCAAGATTTCGTGTTCGCAAATGAATCAACACACATAATAGCAGAAATAAAAACAATTTCAAAAGATTATACATTTACAGGAAAAAAAGTTTCTTTTAATCAAGCAAAACAATACGCTTCATTAAACAATGTAAAAGATAATTATGGAAGAATAATAAAAACATTTTTGTTTGAATATCATAAATACGTAGATAAACCTTATATAATAATCGTACCATTTAAAACACCAACATTAAATGAAATTGATCAAAAAGAATTTTTAAATTATAAAGATGCGAAAATGTTGTATATTGGTGAACAATTAAATCAATGGTTTGATGGTACATTAACACGATATGTAAAACCAAAAAAACAATTGTTATGCATTTAAAAAAACAATTCGATAGTTTAACAAATCGACAAGAACGAAGATTGTTTGCATTAAAACATATAACAAATACAAATCATAAAGAATTATTGTGTTATGAAAAAATATCAGATTTTACAATTAAATTATTATTTTACAAATCAATAGGAGAAAAATACAAATACAAACGAACATATAAAGCGAAACATAATAAAGAAAGAGAATTTTAAAAAAAAAATATGAATTTAAAACCATTAGAAATAGCAAATAAAATAATTGAATTATCAGGAATTAATATATTTGAAAACACACGTAAACGAGAATACGTAGAAATGCGAGCTTTACTATGTTATTTATTACGTGAAAAATTAGCAATGAGATGGACAAACATTAGTTTGTTTTTTAGAGCGCAAGGTAAACGTATGGATCACGCAACTGCTATATATGCTGTCGAAGTATACGAAGTATATAAAACAACAAATAAAAAGTTAGAAGAAATAGAAAAAATGTTCACATTCAAAACAGATTTAAATATAGACGAAATAAATAAAATTCAATATTTACAAAACAAATGTAAAAAATTAGAAAATCAATTATATGCATTAAAAGGATCTTCTGAATTATTGACGTTAATAAACAAAATACCAGAAGAACACGAACAAGAAGCAATACAAAAATTAGATTTATTAATCAAAGGTTGGGAATGGAAAAATAAAACATATGCATAATAAAAAATTAAAAAAACGTGCTTTATTAGTAATACAGCATTTAATATGGAAACAACAACGTAAATTAAACGTTATCGAAGATCGATTAGACAATCATAAAACAATCGAATCAAAATTAATACAAACAACAATTAAAAAAAACATTAAAAAATTAAACACATTAGAATTAATAAAACATTGTGTTGATGTTTATGAATTTCCAAAAAAAGATATAATATCTGGAACTGAATAAATTAAACAATTAATTTCGTTATATAACAAAGATTGATTAAACAATAATATTTCAATTATGGATAAACGCAAAAATAATGGTGGAGTAAGACAAGGAGCTGGCAGACCTAAAAAAGCAGATGAATTAAAATTAATAGAAAAATTAGATCAATTAATCGATAATGACGAGGTAATTAAAACATTAGGTAAACAAGTTTTAAATGGTGATAGTCGAGCAATGAGTTTATATTTTGGTTATCGTTACGGCAAACCAAAAGAATCGGTTGACATATCTTCATCCGATGGATTTAATATTAATTTTAAAGACTTAATTAAATTTAAGTGATTGAAATAAATAAAAAGTATTCGCCAATAGCAGAATCAAATGGCAGATATTTTATTGTTACAGGTGGTCGAGGATCAGGTAAATCGTTTTCAGTTAATTTATTATTAGTATTATTAACGTATGAATCTGGACACACTATATTATTTACTCGTTACACTTTATCTTCTACTTATATTTCTATTATACCTGAGTTCATTGAAAAATTAGAATTGTTAAACATATTTAATGATTTTTACATAACAAAAGATGAAATTAGAAACAAACGATCAGGCAGTAAAATAATATTTAAAGGTATTAAAACCTCGTCAGGAGATCAAACAGCTAATTTAAAATCATTACAGGGCGTTACTACATTCGTTTTAGACGAAGCAGAGGAATTAACTAATGAAGATACATTTGACAAAATAGATCTATCGGTTAGACAACAATTTAAACATAATCGAGTTATATTGATTTTAAATCCAACAACAAAAGAACATTGGATATATAAACGATTTTACGAAGACAAAGGAATACAAGAAGGAACAAACGACACAAAAGACAACATTACATATATACATACAACGTATTTAGATAATATAAACAATTTATCGAAAAGTTATATTAATCAAATAAACACAATTAAACAACGTAGACCAGAAAAATATAAACATCAAATACTTGGTGGCTGGTTAAACAAAGCAGAAGGAGTTATTTTTACACGATGGAAAATAGGTAAATTTAAAAAAACAAGTGTTAGTGTGTTTGGACAGGATTACGGTTTTGCTTCAGACGAAAATACATTGTGTGAAACAAACATAGATGTTACAAACAAAACAATATATTTAAAAGAATGTTTTTACATCAAAGGTTTAACAACAACTGAAATAGCACGTTTAAATTTACAACACGCAAAAGATAATTTAATAATTGGTGATAGTGCAGAAAAACGTTTAATATATGAATTAAAACAAAAAGGCTGTAATATAGTTGAATCAATCAAAGGTCAAGGATCAATTACATACGGCATTGCATTATTACAAGACTATGATTTAATAGTTGATGAACAAAGCATTAATTTGATCAAAGAGTTAAATAATTACAGCTGGTTAGAAAAAAAATCAAATACACCAATCGACAAACACAACCATTTATTAGATGCAATACGTTATGCTGTATCATATCAATTACAAAATCCTAATCGAGGAAAGTACTACATCAATTAAAAAGTTATTAAATATTTTGTTAATTAAATAAATTGTTTTATATTTGTAATGTAATTGCAATGAAGCAGTTATATAAACAAAACAAAATGAACAAATTAAAATTTTTAAAATTTACAGAATTAGAAAAACAAGTTATTAGAGCGTGGTGTAATGAAATTAAGTTTTCAGATGAAACCTTTGAAAAAGATATGCATAGTGCAATTTCTTATTGGGTAATTGAAGCAGAAGAAATATCTAAAATTACACAAATACCAACAAAAAAATTAAGAGGTGTTTTGAGTAGTTTAGTTAAAAAGAATGTTTTTTATGAAGATGAAATTGAAGGAGATACTTGGACATCACCAAACAAACCTGCTTTTTTTGCTGCTGGTTATTTTTGGGCAGATTATGCAGTAGCCAACCAAATAGATGATTGTAATATGGATAAAATTTATGATGCAATTAAATAATAACATTGGGAGTGTAACAGCTCCCTTTTTAAAACAAACAAAATGAAACAATTATTTCAAACACAAAACAGACAAGGTACGTTAGTTCAAATTGATATTTTTGAACCAGGTATTAAAGACAAATTATGGAATTGGTTAGAAAATGAACACAATGAAATTTTTTGGGATATTGAAATGCACGAAGGTGGATCAATAATAATACAACTTGATTCCAAAAATTTAAATTCATCAATTACGTTTAAAGGAGATAACGGAATATTTGAATTAGAACAAGTTGATGCAGAAATAATTTAAAAATTAAACAAATGAATAAAAATAAAAAATTTTACAAACACAAATTATTTGAACACACAGACGATCAAGATATAACTTGGTACGAAGTTGTGTGGTTTGAAAATTATGGCACAAAGGATCAAGAAATAAAATTTAAAAGTTTTGATCATAAACAGCAAGCTGAAACATTTATTAATTTAAAAATGGGTATTGGATTATTATAACAAATAAGTTATTAAATATTTTGTTAATTAAAATATTA
>TARA_R110002012_G_scaffold134284_1_pt1 | contig 11432 bp, 5 predicted proteins | sample TARA_R110002012 | Tara Oceans TARA_R110002012 (sample SAMEA4396515) | marine metagenome | biome: Westerlies Biome; feature: [DCM] deep chlorophyll maximum layer (ENVO:01000326); material: water (ENVO:00002006), including particulate matter (ENVO:01000060) such as... | depth 40 m
TTCCAAAAAAGATCAGTAAGCTCATTGATTTGAGCTTCAGATAAAAGATCTCTATTTTCTTCAATGGCTAATCTGAGTTGTGTAAAATCTAAATTTAGATCTTTAGCACGGATAACAGAAGCTGCAGCAAATACAGCTTCCATTGAATCGATGTCAGTACGTCGAAAAATAATAATGTCTGCACCATTAGCGGGGGCACTATTAAAAGTAATCTCAGTTGCAGAGCTGAGTACCCAGTTTGTATTCGGTTGTGAGTCTACTGATACATAAATGTCATCAGTTTCTAAATATTCAAATGTAAATGGGTAGAGAACAGTGACACCATCCCCTACATATAGATTAAATGCTTCCGCCATTAGATTACTTATTCATGTTTAAAAGGTTTTTTGCATCATCTGCAAGCTTAGATGCTGAGTCTAAATCACTACGATTTAACGCTTTTTTAGAAGCTGAGTTGATTTTATTAAGATCTCGTAATGAAGTATCTTCCAAAGCTAATGCATTAAATGCATCAGTGTAAGCTTGATTCATATGATCATTGAGAATTCTATGTTGTAGAATCTGTTTAATTTGCCAATCTTTTTTAGCTTTACCTTGACCATATTTTTTAAATTGTCGAATATCTTTTATCCAAGCACCATCTTCAGCATCACGAGCCATCATTTCATCAATCAAAGGGTTTAGAGGAGCATTCTCTGCAATCCAATTATTGACCCATTGGCGACGTTGAGGTGATAATTCTTTTTGAGTAATTTTATCAGTCCTAGGTGCAGACAAACCAGTCCAAGCAATTTGTGTTAGATAATCTTGTTGTGGACTTTGATCACCATTTACTTTAAAGAATGGCATAGCAATAGCTAGAGTCGCATTAATTGGATCAAGATAGTTAATAGGTTTACCATCCATGATTGAATTATATTGATCTAATTGACCTGCAGGTCCAAATAGAAACTTGTTTTGTTTCTTCATTTGACTCAAGAAATCTTGTTCAACGTCAAATACTTGAGGAGCAATAACATCATTAAGAATAGATCGAAGACCTCTTGGTAATGGGTTAATTAAATCGACTTCTCTTACAGCCATCTTTTGGAATTGACTGAAATCACCACCAATAATTTTAGCCAATGGTTCAATACCAGACAAGAAAGTAGAGCTAGTTACATTAGATGTTATTGAATAAGCAAGTTTATGGAACATACCTTCCATAATTTGCTCATCAACACGAGTAGATTCATATGTAAAATCAGCCACTAAGCCAAGGATTTTAGAGAATGGTTCAAACTGTTTATAACTATACCATTTACCATCCAAAGGACTTTTAATAGTATACGGTTCCCATTCTAAATTTATACGCATCCTACGTGCTTCTGCCTGATCACGAGGACCAGATCCACGTAACTCACCATTAAGAGCTAACATAGCGGCACCCATCAAAACTGCAGAACCCATCATTTGACGACCTCTGTAATCTGATTTCAATGCCATTAGTGCTTGTTCTCGACCAGCTGCTGTAGCTTCTTTAATACCATGTTCAGCCAAAACATCAACAATTTGTTCAGGAGTCTCAGCTCTAAATACTTTAGATGCACGACCAACACCAGCCATCAAATTAGATGTTGGTGTATAAGTCCAAGCTAAATCCAATGCATTAACACCAGTCCTAGGAAACATAAAAATTGGTTTCATGACTGGAAATTTGTCCATCATATTAGTAAGACTATCAGCAAGACCATTATCAAGTTGAAGAGTCATTTCTTTAGCAGCAAATTCAGCTGCTTTATCAGTCATGTTACCAGCAACATCAAAAGCTTGAGAATAGATTTCTCCTTGCTTATTATTGAAAGCTACTTTAAAATCAGCAGCACTCATCTTACCATAAGAATTAGACAATTCTCTGTAAGCAGTTCTACGTGCTGACCAGCTAGCATTAATGCCTTTAGTAAGACCATCTAATGCAGTCATTGCATTTACACCAAACCTAGCAATATTTGATTTATTAATATTACTGAGAACATTGGTGACATTATAAGCAGCAACTCTACCCAGGTCAAATTTATCACCTGAATTATATAGAGCTTTCATTGCTTCTTGAGTAGCTTCAAATTCAGCATTATCTTTATAAAGACGAGCCAAATCAGGTCGAGCAGTTCTAGCAAGAGAACTAGGATCACTAGTAACAAGGTTCCAGTCCTTAGTAAAAGCTTGGAAACCACGTTGCCAGTTCTCTACAAAACCACCATAGACAAACATGTTTTCTTTAAAACCACCTTCAATTAAAGAACCAGCAAGCTGAGACATAGGTTTAAGGGCAAGGTTAAGTCCATTACCAAAGCCAGCATTGAGCACAGCTTTACCAAACAAAACAGAATTGTACCTAATGCTTTCAATTTCTTTAACCAAGAAACTAGCAACTTTAGGGTTTTTATCAATGACAGCTTTACCTAAAAATCCATAACGTTGCTCAAGATGAGACACCATTTTACCTAAAGTATTGGCATCACCTTTTGTTGCTTCAAAGATGTCAAAGAAAGGTTTCAACATCTCGGGGTTTTCTTTGTTTATCTTAGTTAGTTCATCAAAGAAAACTTTAGATTTAGCAGCTGACTCAGCATAAGCAGCAGATATTTCTGCACCTTTTTCTGCCATGTATGCAGCCTTTTGAGCAGGAGTGAAATTCTGAATAATCTTTTTGTTGTTCAACAACGAACCAGAAATGAATTGATTAAACCTCAATTCTTTTTGCATGATGTGTAGGTTCTGTAAAACCTTAGCACCTTGTGATTCAGAGTTAGCAAAGTCTCCAACAATACGAGCAGCTTTAGCAGCTATTGAAGCATTAGATGCTGCCTCTTGAGTTACAAAAGCAGATGCATTCATTCGAGACGGATTCAAAAGATCACTTAAAGATTCACGTAAAGCAGATTCAACAGCTGAGAATTCTACTTCACCTAACGTTTTAAATTGACCATTGATTGTAGTAGTAAGAAGACCTTGCATATAGTCTTCTACTTCATTAGGTTCTAATTGAAAAACTTTAGCTCTTAAATTAGCAGCTTCTTTATCAATTAATTCTTCTGTCAGTTTAGCATCACCAACAAAGGCAGAGATTTTTTCAGAGAATGGGATACTAATATCATCCATAATTCGTCTGCGTCCTTCATTAGTAAGGACATCAGCCATTGCTTTCTGTTGACCAGGAGTTGTTACAGGACGCATCATCCCATCAACAGTACCTGTATTGGTCATAATCCTTGCATTATCTACTCGGGCTCCAATAGGATCAACAGGCATACTTTGAGCAGGCTTTGCTACATCTTCTGCAGGAGTATTAAGATAAGGATTATAACCTTTTTCACCAAGTGGATCTTTCTTTAATGCATCAACACCTTCTGCTATTTGATTAGCTTTAACTGTATCACCAGCTTTTAAAGCAGCAGTAGTAGGACCATCAGCATTATAAAGAGCACCATCAGCAATAGGTTTAATTTCTTTACCATCACTTGAACGGAAGATCTTAACAACGGATTTAAGTGGTTTAAACCGTCCAAAGAAGCCAGCAATCAATTCAACACCACCAGCAATGCCAACATTATCCATTAGATTTTTGGCATATGTTGCATCAGGGGAATCATCATCAGTAACAGCCCAGGGCACATTAGTACCAAAGACATCATTCATAAAGTTACCCATGTTACCACCTTCTTCTGTTTGAGAAGAGATAGCAGCAACAGCTGTATCAGTACCAACAGCACGGGCTGCATTAGCCCAGAACTTAGTTTTAGAACCAAGTTTAGGTAGTGCTTTGGCTCCAACTTTACTGAATAATCCTTTGGTAACTTTATCTGCAACGATAGAAGGTATGACAACACCTGCTAAATTACGTGTTGCTTCAATCCAAGGGTTAGTATTACGTGCTGAATAAGCATCCCATTTGTCATCTAGCTCTTTAAAACCAGCAACACGAGCTAGATCAAAACCAAAATCAGCTACACCTAAAGGTATAGCAGCTAATTGATCTTTAATATTCCAGTCATCAGTAACACCATCATCCTTAGGAGTGGTGTCTGGCTTCGCCTGTGGGGGCTCCTGAGTAGCTGTAGGTTGGGATGTATCACCTTCAGGTTTAGGGGCCGTTGTAGGGGCTTCTGGGGCAGTCTGAGCGGGTGCTACTTTTGGTGTGGGAGCATCCCGAATACCAGCTTCTATTTGACCTTGAATGTCATCTTCATCTTCAAAACCTTTAAAGCCCATTTTGATAAGTCTCCACTACTGCTGGATCTAATGTATCTGGTTGGCGCCATGGGGCTGGACCAAAGTCTGGCATTTGCATTTGTGCTGCTTGTTGTAAAATGTTAAACTTAGCTTGAGAGATCTTTACTCGACCATTCTCCATTACACCAATCCAAGCTTGTGGGCCTTGAATAGTAAGTAATTGTAGTGCTAAGTAATCCTGTAATTCAGGTGTAAATAAAGTGTCAGGACTAATGTTGTTTTTATCCATTAGCATCTGTAAAGTAGATGGAATAAATTGATACTTACCGACAGCCCATAGACCACCACTGGCTCTCCATTCTGCATCTGAACCAGAAAAGTTTTCATTTTGCATAGCTCGGACTTTCCCAATTGTTTGCTGAGTAAGGTCCATGCCTGGATAAATATTACCAATAGAACCAGATCCTAGAATTGTTCCATCAGGAGCTGTACCTTGATTTACTGCGTTATAACCCCATTGACCAGACTCAACATCAGCAATGATCTGTGTTGCTTGTTGTTGTACACTATTTAAATCAGTGTTAATATCTGGCTCTTTACCGAGACCAACCTCAGCGATGCGAGATTGAGTACGGTTTGGTTTATATGATAGACGACGGACTGCATCACGAATGTTCTGATCATTCATGTCTGCTTTTTCTAGTACATCAGGAAGATCCCAATCAATACCAGCTGCTTTCATCTGTCCATTCAGTACATCAAGGTAAGTTGCTTTGGGCAGTTTGTCAGCAAGCCTGTAGATAGGAGTAAGATCGGCGCGTGATAAGTTACCGTCTTCTTTATATTTATCTGCAATTTCTTGCAAAGTGTCTTGATCATAAAGTTTTTGTGTGTTTATAAGGTCAGGTTTTGCAATAAGTTGATTGATAACTTTAGGGGGATAATTTCTTACATCACCCATAGGTGTTGGACCACCACCTTCGAATTTAAGGAAGCCTTCAAATATTTGCCCATCTGATCCTTCTACTCTATCTTTTAAAGATGTATAAGTATAGTTACCATCAGGATTATTGAATACTTTTTCTATTTGAGCTTCTGCATATGCTAAAGCTTCGGCTGGAGTAGCATCACTATTCTCCATTTTTAGTTTATAAGCTTTTAAACCTTCTTTATACAAAGCTCTCCTTGCTGCATCAGCTGTTGGACTTTTTGATAAAGCACCTACAGCACTATAGTTCTCTCCCATTTTAGATTGAACTAAAGCATTAGCCCTAGATTTAATACCAGCTGCATCAACTGTATTAATAGCATTAGCTTCTTTTGCTTTTTTTAATAGCTGATTTCTAGTATCAGCAGTGGCAGATGTATAACCTCTAATCATCATTTCGTCAACAGGACGACCTTCAAGAATAGCTTTGTTTACGTCTTCAGTTAAACGCTTATCAGCATCAGCTTCAACAGTACTATTTGATTTTAGATTTTCCAACTTATTTCTAACGTCTGGATTTTCGGTTGCATTTTTAGCAACTTCAATCTGATCATTAGTTGGAACATTACCACCTTTAAAAAGATAATCTTTGATCTCTAAAAATTGCTGTTCAGACGCTAAGTCACGTGCTCTTTGATCTTGTGCTGTTTTATCAAGATTTCGTTTCTGAGCATTTTGTAAAGCATCTTCTAATTTAACTGCTTGGTTTTTATAAATATCACGAAACTTACCAGTGATGTTAGGGTTACCTGGAGGAGAAACTTGCATATCTAATATGTTAGTTGCAAGTTCAGAAGAAATTGCACCTGCTTCTGTTGCTGATACAATACCTTTTATTTTATCATTTAAGTATAATCCTCTATCAGGTCCTGGCATTTGAAGCTGTACTTGATCCCATAGATCTCTAGCTCCTTGAGGGTTCGATCCAAAACTAATGATCTCTCGTGTCTCTTGAAGCTTTTGATTGGCTTCAAAGTTTTCTCGATCTACTTTTCTTACCTGAGTAAGCATGGTGTTTTCTACAGTCCGCATCGAATCAAACATGTACTTGTCAAGGAACTTAGGATCCATGCCAGGTGCTGCTTCATTAATATAGTTAATGCGTTGTTGAGTAAGAATAGTAGAAACAGCTAATTCATCACCTTCAGAAATAGCTTGAGCTAAAGTCATCATCTCATCACCAACTTTATATTTTTGGCGATCAGCTCCAAGGTAACCAGAATAGTTATTGCCAGCTTGTTTAGCCATAGCAATATTAGCGCCTAGTTCTGCATAACCAGATACATTAGCTATTAATTTTAGCTCTTCTGTACTAGCACCAGCATTTTTTAAACGTCGTAGAGCAGGAGAAGTAACAGCATTCATACCATTAATTTCCCCTTCAATCTCATCTATTTCAGCACGTTCTTGTGTTGTAACACCGTACTTGAAATAAAGATTCATGGCATTGTCTTGTTCAGCTTGCCTCTTTTCTTTAAAAGCTGTGTTAGTTCTGGCAACTGCTGTTTGTGAAAATTGTTCAGCAAACTTTTGAAGTTGACTAAATGACTGTTCTTTTTTTTCTAAATTATTAATTCGAATATCAAAGTTACGTTTTTCAGCAGCCCTGTTCTCTTTAATAAATTTATCATTTAGTTCAAAATTCTGCCTTCTATTTTCTGCTTCAAGTGTTTGGTTTTCTTGCTGTTGAGATAATACCGCCCTTTTATATTTATCCTGAGAATCAAAAGCGCGCTGCATATCCTTAGATTGACGATCTGCTTCTCGCAAATCACGCTCTGATGTATCAGGAATTAAAATTGGATCAAAACCATTATTCCGGGCGTACCCTTGAAATGAGGCCATAAGATTTAATTGTTAATAGTTTTTTTGTTTTACGTTTTATTAAACATTGCACCAAAGTTAAGACCAGCCAAATTATTTGCTGCACCAGTCAAAGCACCTAAAGTATTAATACCACCAGATCCTGCTCCTTTAATTGGTTCTGGAGGATCACCTGGTTTGTAGGGATCTTGAATATCTGGACGTGGTAGTGCCAAAGGTTTGGGTGTAGCAATGCGCTCTAAAGGCATAGATCTTCGCTGTGCATCTGCTTTGAGATTAGCTCCAAATAGATCATTAGCAATCTTCATATTCTGACTGTTAAATGAACGTTCAGCAGATTTCACAGACTCATCTATAGCTCGTCTTGAAAGGTCTGCATCATATTTATTATATTCAGTAGAAGTATTAATTGTGCTAATGGCATTCTTTGAATCATACACAAAATTAGCTAGCTCTTGAGACTCTTTCATAACACCAGTTTTGTACTGGCTTTCAGCTCTAACTAAGCTATCTACAAGACGTGCTTGTACAACACCAGTTTGAGCTGCGATAGTATTCACCCCTCGTTTGATAGAGTTACCTGACTGTCCACGAGCCATTAGACGGCCTTCACTAGCCATTCCCTTTAATCTACTGTCTTGTATGTTAGCAGCTGTTTCAGCTTCCTTAGAACTTAATTCAAGGCCTTTGAAAACTTTACTATAAGCAGTACTTTTTCGTCTGCTATCTAGTTGATTTTCAATGCCTCGTTTTTTGTAAGTAGCATCAGCTAACTGTCTTCCAAGTGTAGACTCAGTTTGTTCTAAATTAAATTGAGCTGAAGTTTTTCTTTCATTTAATTGAAGAGCATTATCATAATAAGCTTGATCTGCTGCTACCATGTTATACTTCATCTGCTTTCCAAACGTTTGTTCAGACTTATTAAATGCAGCTACTTGATTATTATAATCACGTATACTTAAAGTTTCTTTAAATTGCCAATCATCTTTCAATAACTCTTCTTTATAAGCAATGTTATTTAAAGCATTTTGTCTGGCAATATTAGTTTGATCCATTGTATAAGCATGTAGCTTATCTCGCTCTTCAAGATTATAATCATACATTTTCTGATTATATTTATTCTGTGCTTTTGCAGCATCATCTTGTGCCCTATCTTGTTGTTGGCCTCCTATGATACCAGTTACAGCACCAACAACTGCTACGCCCGCTTGTATCCATGGCATAATTAAATCCTCTTGTAGTAACGTGGTGAGTATTGACCTTCCCACATCATGGAATTAACAGACACTGGAAATGGGAATTTACTTGTTAGTTTAACAAGGAAATTATCAGTCTTCTGATAAATAGGAAGTATAAATATTGATTCATCAGAAATTGGAGCATCATCAGCTAGATAATAATTAGCTAATGGAACAGGGATTGTATTTGACCACTCCTCTGTACCTCTTGCTTTTAATTTAAAAGTGATTCCTCCTGATAATCCAACTGAAAATTTTAACCTAGAAATAGTCATTGAAGCTGTATAGTCAGAAATTTTCTCATCTCGCTTAAAGAATATTTTTGGTAAATCTAGAGACATTTCATAATTATATCCAATAACACAATGATTACTATATTCTGTCAGATCTGTATTTCTAAATAAAGCATAAGATCCATTAGCATCAGTACCATATTCTGTAGTGGTAACAAAATATCCAGCATCATCTTGAGGATCACCATAACTTGTATTGGAGTAACCATACTCAGTTAAATTGGTCCTTCTAAATAATGTATCACGTTCATCAGTAACAAGAAACGATACTTCTTTATTATCTAATAATATAGGTAAATAACATTTTGTATTTTGACCATCAAAAGAAACGTCTAAAGGATTAGAATAAAAATCAAGGCAAGGATTACCAATTATGTTACCATCAGAATTAGTAACAATTTCGGCTTCTTGTACTTGGTTAAAGTAAGAAATAGATAATACATATTTACCACCAGCTTTACATACAGTAAACAGTCTATCTTCAACAATAAAAAATGTCTGCATCTCTCCTGGCATTCTCCATTTAAACCAAGATTGAATTAATATTTGATCTCCATTGGAATAAGTACGGTAGAAATATAGTTCATTAGAATTGACACTAGACAATACTGTTAGTTCGTTTTGTGGTGATGTTCCTAAGGTATCAATTTGTTGTGGTAAATAACCACTAACTACTTTTCCAATATCAGTAACAGAAGGAGTTTCATTGAACCCTCTAGTAACCATAGAATAGATTCTTGATTGACCAGGAGACCTCGATGTAAAGGCTACAGCAGCACCTTGACTAGCAGGAGGTACTTGTACATCCATTTCATATTCACTGAGCTGTGTGACGATTGCTGATGTAGGAGATAGACCGCCGTCATCGGAGGCTAGAAGGAACTGCTGACGCCTTGAAAACATCAATAGACCTTGGGCTACATTCAATGCACTAAACAGCAGCACGGGCCTTGTAGAGGACGCTGAGAGGTCAATGACATCTGAGTCAACTTGGATCTGTGCACTAGAACCATAGAAGTTAAAGAAGCTACCAGAACGACTAAGGATTACATTAGCTTCAGATAAAAAACCTAATCGATTAGAATTAAAAAATGCTGCTTGAATAGGGAATCCAACAAAACTAGGTTGTGGATTTGATGTATTATCACCAACTAATCTATCTTCAAATGGGATAGGTCTAAAATCAAAAACATTTTCTGATATTGCTCTTAATTGATGTGGCATTGTAGATAGATCAAGACCAGGAGAAATGCTAGGGTCTATTGATTCTTCCCATACACCATTACCAGAAACACCATTATCAGCAACAAAACGAGTCCAATATCCTGAACCATCAGTGTCAATATTAATGATTTGAACAATTCGATTAGCTACTGATTGATTAGGTAGACGTACAGCAACATCAATATCGTCTTGAAATGAAATCAAACCATCATTTGTAAGACCACCAGAACTGTCAATAGTAAAGGGGGCAGTCTTAGATATTTCAATAGATGAATCTAGTTTTAGAGCTGACAGTCCAGATACAGAATTTAAACCTGTTACCAATGCATCGAGGATAGTGTTAGCATTAATAGTTCCTTCTTCAGCATTGTCAGGTGAATCATAGCTAGCTACTAAGCCACCATTAATAGACACTCTATAATTAGCACCATAAGAAACTTCTAATAATCTAATAGTTGCTTTTTGTCCAGAACTATAAGCAGGTGCTGGTTGCTCTGCAACTATTGTTCCTTTATTTGTAATGATTGATGTATCTTGAACTGTTAAAACATCAAACAATAAACGATCAGGTGTTGATCCAGTGTTTTGAATGTAAGCAGATCCAGCAGATGTATCTACTGTTGCTTCCACTCTAGTAATTGCATTCCAAATTCTTATGTTACCAGAAACAATGCAACCAATATATGCCTCTCTATTATCTCGAAGAATAAAGAACCATTTACCATTATCTAATTCTGGAGCATCAGTTAAATTTGCTAAAAATGCTGAACCTGATCTTTTTGTCATACCAAACGTTGGGTCAGCAAAACAATTTAATGCTTCTCTAACTTGACCAGGAAGTTTTTTAACATCAGGTTGTGTTGATACACCTCCCAAATATGATGGTATTAGTTGTGTAATTGCTGCCATTAACGCCTCAATGCATGGAACGGTTGATAGGATTGATATGAATTATTGCCTTCAGGAAAACCAAACATGGAATAATCACCTTGTGTACATTCATATTCCATTAGTGTTGCTCTTGCCGCAACTTCTTTTTGTGACAGAATAGAGAACTGAGTTTTATCACCAACAATCCTGCTGGATACAACAGCTGCTGCACGAGCAGTAATAAAATCTCGATGAGGGAATGGTAGATCTTCCCAATTAAAAAGCCAAATAATATCTACATACACTGGACTGGTATCCCATTTATAAGTATGGTTATATCTATCATATAATCTCCCATCACGTCTAATACCATCCTTGCTTAAATTAGCAACATGGAGTTTACATAGATCCATTTGGATAATGTTATCAGGAATAATAATTTCATTATCAATATTAGTGGGGATGGGATAATTACTTTCTCTATTGAAAGTCCATCCTTCTGCCTGTATCTCACGAGACACTTCTAAAAGTGTATTATAAGCAATCGCAACGTCCGGGTTGGTTTGTTCTAGGGTAGTTACAGGCGCTTGACCAACTGACGCCAGAATTTGATTAACAGCTTGAAGCTCAGTCTGAGAGCCAGAGGTAGGTAATGTCATTATTTAAAGTAAAAAAAAAGGCCCCCCGAAGGAGGCCCGTTGTTATCAAGAGGTTGGGTTAAGTTGAGGAGTAGACTTAGAAGGAGGGTAGGCCAAGCCACCATCCCACTGTTCTGTTTCTGAC
>TARA_R110002012_G_scaffold115909_2_pt1 | contig 11420 bp, 8 predicted proteins | sample TARA_R110002012 | Tara Oceans TARA_R110002012 (sample SAMEA4396515) | marine metagenome | biome: Westerlies Biome; feature: [DCM] deep chlorophyll maximum layer (ENVO:01000326); material: water (ENVO:00002006), including particulate matter (ENVO:01000060) such as... | depth 40 m
CCGTAAATCGCTGTTGCGGAAGCATCTTTTAAAACCTCTATACTAGCTATATCGGAATTATTAAGGTTAGTTGGGTTTCCAGAAAAAGGGAATCCATCGATCACATAGAGTGGGTCATTATCACCTTGTATGGAGTTTGCCCCACGTATCCGAACAGAAACTCCTCCTCCTGGAGCTCCATTGTTTTGGATCACCTGTACTCCAGGAGCCCTACCGTTTAGGGCCTGCAATACATTGGTGGTCGGGAAAGCATTGATTTCATCTGTATTGACTTGAGCCACGGATCCCGTCAGATCACTTTTTCTGGCTGAGCCATACCCGATCACCACAACTTCTTCAAGTTCTGATTCCTCATTTGCAAGTGTAACGTTGATTTCACTTTGTCCTCCGACTTTTACTTCTTTAGTAGCAAAACCTAGAAAAGAGAATAAAAGAACTGGGTCATTTTGAGAGCTTGGGATATCTATTTTATAGATTCCATTATCGTCTGCCACTGTTCCTGTTTCAGTTCCTTTGATTTGCACAGTTGCTCCAGGAAGAAAATTGCCATCTTGGTCGGATATCAATCCAGTCACAGTTTGGCTTTCATTCACTGCTTGCGATCTTGGAACAGTATCCTGGAATTCAAGCGATGTACCTGAATATCCGAAAATTGGATTGATGAACAGGGTAGCCAATCCGAGGGATAAAAAGATTGGTAGGTTATTTTTCATGGTAAAAGTTATTTAGCCGAGAAATAGTTGGTTGGAGTTTACTCTAGTTTGACTGATGGCATACGCTATTCCACTTATTGAAAAAATTATCGATCATGATAAAAATGTTAGTTTAAGCATTGTAAAACATACAGCAATTGGCTCTTTAGTCCAATCCTTGAATAAGCCAACTAATTCTAGATATGATTACTTATTGCACAGAATGAGGAAAATAAATACCATAATGTTCAGGCACTGTGCGAAAAAAAATCCCTGAATTTGATATAATTCAGGGATTTAGCTTTATGCGGTTTGTCCGGAGTGTTTACCCTCCCGGAATTCCTCAACCATTTTCTTATTGAAAGCGGCTAAATCTTTCGGGCTCCTTGAGGTCACCAATCCACTGTCGACGACTACATCCTCATCTATCCAGTGAGCTCCAGCGTTTTCGAGATCTTTTTTAATGGATTCAAATGAAGTTAGAGTTCGGCCATTTACTACTCCTGCCTCAATCAGCATTTGCGGACCATGGCAGATTGCAGCCACAGGTTTGTGATCAGCAAAGAAGCTCTTCACAAATTCTACAGACGCCATATCCCTTCTCAATAGATCAGGATTAATTACACCACCAGGAAGTACAAGTGAATCAAAATCTTTTGCGCTGACCTGATCTACGCGGGCATCTACCTTTATCGATTCACTCCATTCACCATGTTTCCATCCTTTGATATGATCATTTTCCGGGGAAATAATATATACTTCAGCTCCTTCTTTTTCCAATGCCCTCTGAGGCTCTATCAATTCCGATTCTTCAAATCCGTTAGTTGCAAGAATCGCTACTTTTACATCTTTTAATAAACTCATGATTTTTGTGGTTAAGTTGGTACTCACTTCCTACTAAGAGAAAGTCGCTTCTGTTCAGAAGCAAATTGAAGATCGCCAACGCCATTCCAAAAAATAAAATCCTCTGTAAGCACAATTAGAAGGGGTTGTTAGTTATTTACTTTTGTAATTATTCCACAGTTTGAGAATTGAACTATCAATTTTGGGATATAAACATAGACTATGAAAACACTATAAATTCGAATTTTTCATGGAATCGAAAATTAAGACTTAATGCTCGAGTGATAAAGATTTTTCAAATTGCAATTATCTCTTTCCCCATTCCAACAGCGCTGTTTATCCAAAATTTCATTATCGCTTCAGAAGTACTTCCGATATTTGAGCAAATAACTTCCTATGAAAAAATCTGTACAGTATCTTCTTTTCACGGTCATAAGTTTAGGTTCTCCCATCATCACTTTAGCCCAAGATATTATGCCTCCTCTTCTTCCATGGGATGGAAAAAGCAAGGAATTGATAGTGGATAAAACGCATAAATGGGTAACTCCTTTTGAACTATCTGATGGATTGGAATCTCCAACTTATGCCGAAACTATGGAGTGGATTGAGAACTTGGTAAAGGAATCTGAATATCTTGAACTAATTCCAATTGGAAAAAGCGAACAGGGAAGAGAAATTAAAATGGTGATTGCCACCAGTGAAAATAATAGCAGTCCCGAACAGTTATCAACATCGGATAAACCCCTAATTATGTTTCAAGCTGGAATTCATGCAGGTGAAATTGATGGAAAAGATGCGGGAATGATGCTACTTAGAGATATAAGTCAGGGCAACAAAATGGACCTCCTAGATATAGCAAATCTACTTTTTATCCCCATTCTAAATGTAGATGGTCACGAGAGAAGAAGCGAATTCGGCAGAGTAAATCAGAGAGGACCAAAAGAAATGGGGTGGAGAACTAATGCAGTAAACCTGAATCTTAATAGAGATTACACTAAACTCGAGACTGCGGGAATTCGGGCGGTAGCAGAAGTTATCAACAGTTATGATCCGGACTTATATGTTGATATTCATGTGACAGACGGAGCGGATTATCAGTATGACGTAACGTACGGGTATGTAGCGACAGGCGGCTATTCACCTGAGATTTCCGCTTGGCTAGGCACTTTTTTCCAGCCTGAAGTTGATCAAGCTTTGAAAAACCATGGACACATTCCTGGTCCATTACTTTTTGCGGCAAATGGTAATGATTTTACTGAAGGAAATATAGCGTTTTCCTTCAGCCCGAGATTTTCTCACACCTATGGAGATATCAAGCATATTCCTTCCATTTTGATAGAAAATCATTCATTGAAGCCCTTTGAACAACGTGTTTTGGGGACTTACGTATTTTTGGAGCAAGCAATAAAATCTGTTGGAGCGCATTTCGAGAGGCTAAAAGAAGCTATCGAAGCTGACAAAAACCAGAATCCGGAAAAGGTCACAGTTAAATTTGCTTTCAGAGAAACTCCTGCAGACTCTATGGAATTTTTGGGAATTGCTTCCAGAAAAGAGATTTCTCCAATTACAGGGAGAGAATATGTGGTATGGGAAGGGAAGAAAATAATTCAGCAAGTACCCAGCATTTTGATGGATAGGCCCGTAGAAAATGTAGCTGTACCTAAAGCTTATTATATTCCTGCAGAATGGTCTGAAGTGATCAAAAAAATGGAACTGCATGGAATAGAAATGGAGATTTTGGAGGAGCCAATAGAGTTAACTCTTGAGTTTTCCACAGTTAGCGATTACAAAATGGTCAATCAACCCTACGAGGGATTGATGCGTATGCAGTCTTTCGATCTGGATAAAATTGAAAGAAAAATCATACTCCAGCCAGGCTCCGCAAGAATCAGCACTATACAGTCGCTTGGAGAATTATCCGTCATTTTGATGGAGCCTGAGTCAGTAGATAGCTTTTTTCAATGGGGATATTTTAATTCTGTTCTAGCTCAAACTGAATACATGGAAACCTACATTATGGAGTCTCTGATTTCGAAAATGCTCGAAGAAGATGCGGATTTGAAGAAGCGATTTGAGGCAGAGAAAGCTTCGAATCCGGACTTTGCAGATTCCCCAAGAACAATCTATTCATGGTTTTATAAGCAGACTCCTTATTTCGACCAAAATTGGAAAGTAATTCCTGTGGGCAGAGAATGGTAAAAAATGTAGAAATATGAAAATTGAACATCTCGCAATTTGGGTTGACAAGCTGGAGCAAATGAAAGATTGGTACTGTCAGTCATTTAATCTCTCTGCCGGAGAAAAGTATATAAATGACACCAAAGGTTTTAGCTCATATTTTCTAAGTTTTTCATCAGGCGCTAGAATTGAATTGATGAAAGGAGCAGATATAAAGGGCACTTCGGGCCCAAGAGGTAAATTATCAGGCTATGCACATATTGCGATTTCAGTAGGTTCAAAGGAGAAAGTTCTCGAGCTCACTGAAGCATTTCGAATAGCAGGAATTACTATCGTCGGAGAACCAAGAACTACAGGAGATGGATATTTTGAGTCAGTTATAGAAGACCCAGAAGGAAATTGGATTGAGATTACTGTATAACGTTTACAGTGATTTAGATTCTCTGATTTTGTCCAGTTATCCTTTTTTACACTTCAGTCGCCAATTCTTACACTTCAGTCAGCTTTAATTTTTTCAACATAACATGACGTGCACTTTTGATTCAAATCTGAATCGAAATGAATCCACGACTACTACTTTTTATCGCCTTTCTTCTTTTGCAAACTCAGGCTTTTGCGCAAGCAACTATCCAAGGAAAAGTTCTCGATGAAAAAGGTGTACCCCTGCCAGGAGCCAATATCCAGATCAAAGGAAGCTATGACGGAGGTACTAGTGACCAAGATGGAAGTTATCAGTTCAAAACTTCTGAAATGGAGGCTCAAGTTTTGGTTTTCAAATTTCTTGGCTTCAAAACAGAAGAACTTGCGATTACTGTTGCGCAAGGTTCCAATGAAATTCAGCCGATCGAATTAATCGAGGCAATCACCGAAATGAACGCCGTGACTATCTCTGCCGGATCAATGGAAGCTTCCGATGCAAGCAAATCTGTGATCCTTAAGCCTCTCGACATCGTGACTACTCCAAGTGCGATGGGCGATATCATGGGGGCATTTCAGACACTTCCAGGCACAAGTACCGTGGGAAATGATGGGAGATTGTTTGTTCGTGGTGGAGATGCGAGTGAAGTGGGAATCTACATAGATGGAATGCGGGTAGGAAATGCCTACGGAACTACTGCCGGAAATGTACCGACCCGAACCCGATTCAACCCAAACCTATTTAAAGGAACATTCTTCAGCACCGGAGGCTATTCAGCTGAATACGGGCAGGCACTTTCCTCAGCCCTAGCTTTAAATACAAAAGACCTCTCAAAAAGAAGCCAAGGAGACCTAAGCTTGATGACTATCGGCGGAGGGTATTCTCATACGCTTGCTAATGATAAGCAAAGCATCACCGCAAGTGCCAACTACTTCAATCTTGGTCCATACCAAGGAATGATCAAGCAAGATGTTGATTTTGAAAAAGCTCCAAATGGCTGGGATGTAGAAGTCGCTGCACAAAAGAAAACCGGAGAAAATGGACTGCTTAAAGTAATGGCAAGAACTGAGTCAGGCGGAATGAGCCTCTGGCAGCCACTTCCTGGAATTGAAAAGCGGGTTTTGGTGGATCTAAAAAATAACTACAGCTATGCTCAGGCAAATTGGAGAACAACATTGAAAAATGACTGGATGATTTTTACAGGAATATCCTATTCTAATAATTTTGACAAGATCGCCTATGATAGCTTAATCATCGAGCGCAAGAGTGAATTAGCTCATATAAAAGCAACTGCCATCAAGGACTTTTCCGATCGGCTTTCTGCAAAATTCGGTGTTGAGCATTTCATCCATCCCTATTCTGAAAAGCTGGTTGCTGAAGGTTGGAAAAGAGATTTTGATGATCGTGAAACTTATCTTTTTACTGAGTGGGATTTCTATCTGAACAAGGACCTCGTTCTTAGGGGAGGTTTGAGAGGTGGTGCAAGCTCAGTATCTAGTGAGAAATGGTTGGACCCAAGATTCTCTATAGCCTATCAGTTAGCGGATAAAGGTCAACTTTCCTTCGCTGCTGGCAGCTTTCATCAATTGCCTGCTGAGAACTTCCGTGTGTTGAATACCAATCTAGAAAATTCCGAATCAAATCACTTGATTTTAAACTACCTGTTTTCCAAAGAAGGCTTCACATTCAGAGCAGAAACATTTTACAAATCATACGATCAGCTGGTAACATTTGAAGGATTGCCTGACGATCCAAAAGAATTAAAAAATGATGGATCTGGCTACGCCAAAGGAATTGATTTCTTTTTCAGAGATCGTGAGACTTTCCGAAATACGGACTACTGGATCACCTACAGCTTTGTGGATAGCAAAAGAAGCTTCAATCAATATGAAACCCAAGTTCAGCCAAGTTTCGCACCAAAGCATAATATCTCTGCAGTTATGAAGCATTTTATCGCTCCCCTCAAATCCCAGATCGGAGCCTCATTAGCCTTCAATGATGGCTACAGCTATACCAACCCAAACTTGGATGACTCAGAAATGAACTCCAAAACCAAAAGCTTTCAAAACCTAAGCTTGTCTTGGAGCTACTTACCAAAGCCGAACATCATTATTCATATGGCTTGCTCCAATGTATTGGGCAGAGACAATGTCTTCGGATATACCTACAGTCCAAAAACGAATTCCCAAGGTGTATTTGAATTCATTCCTCAAGGCCAAGTCGCTCCGAGATTCCTATTCTTAGGAGTTTTCCTCACTCTTTCAAAAGACAAAACAGCAAATAATCTAAACAATCTTTAATCCATAAAATCATGAAAAAGTCAATCTTAACCATCGCTCTTTCCTTTATTTTAATCGCTTTAGCACAAGCATCTGATCCAGCTTTCATAGCTGCTATGCAAAAGCAACTTGCGGCAAAAGCAACTATTGAAACCTTTGAACAATCCCAAGAAGTCACCAATGGATTTATGAGAATAGCTGATGCGACAGAAACAGAATGGCTCCCTTTTTATTATGGGGCTTTATTGAAAACAGAAGCAGCTTTTCGATTCGATATTGACAAAGATAAAATCTTAGACGAAGCCCTAGAATTAGTCAATAAAGCAGACAAATTAGCTCCAGGAAACTCCGAAATCACGGCACTTATAGGATATGTTTTGATTGGAAAAATATCTTTGGACCCTGCAAGCCGTGGTCAGTCCATGAGCCCAGAGGCAATGCAGCTGTTAGGAAAAGCCATTAACCTAGACCGTGAAAACCCGAGAGCAGTTTCTTTGATGTCACAAATGGAACTAGGCATGTCTCAGTTCTTTGGCACAGGACCAGAAAAAGCATGTGGAATGGCAAGAATGAGCTTGGAGCTTTACAAAAAAGAACAGACAAAAATCACAGAAGATTATATACTACCTACTTGGGGAAAAACCCAAGCTGATCAGGTAGCATCTAAATGCAATTAATACGCATCCACAAAGGGAAGTTCCTAACTTTCGCGTCAGAGAGAAAGGAATTGCCTCTTTTTAATTAATTTCCCAATATGCCAAAAGTTAACCAAACAGGTACTTACAAATCTAACGGTGGAATATTGAGCACCATTCCTAAGTTCATAATCATCAACCTAGGAATTGTGACGATTCTTATGTTGTATTTCTGCCCTAGATGCTTTTTAAGTTGGGAAGGAATCAAGAGTCTCGCACCAGATTTCATTTTCTCACTAGCTATCACCATTGCGATGAGTTATGGCGGCAATGCAGTGGAGGACTTTTACGATAAACGAATCTCATGGATTCATCATCCGGCTAAGAGATTTCTATTGACAAGCGGTACATATATGAGCTATGCTTTTATCGTATCATTTAGCTTAGTTTTTATGTATTCGTTTGTCAAAGGAAATTTTACTCTAAACAATATTCCGTATAAGCTACTATTCGAATATTCCCTAATGCCAATGGGAATAGCATTGGGGTTTATGGCTTTGTTTACTACACGATCTTGGCTGTTGGAATGGAGAAAGTCAGCACTTGAGGCCGAGATTCTTCGCAACGAAAAATTAGTAAGTCAATATCAGTCTCTCAAGGATCAATTGAACCCCCACTTTTTATTCAATTCCCTTAATGTGCTTTCCAGTCTAGTCTATGAAAATGCAGACAAATCTGCAGCTTTCATTCAGAAGCTATCCCGAATATATCGCTACGTATTGGAGGCACAAAAAGAGGAATTAATCGAGCTGGAAAAGGAAGAGAGTTTTGCCAGAAATTATCTGGAACTTCAGAAAATTAGATTTGAAGAAAGCTTACAGTTTTCTATAGATATAGAAAATCAAAATGGGTATATACCACCACTTTCTCTCCAACTCCTATTGGAAAATGCAATCAAACATAATATTGTGAGCCAAAGTGAACCACTGTTTATCCACATCTACAGAAAGGATGATGATTTATGGATTAGTAATACTTTTCAGCCTAAGTCTAGCCAAACTGAACCATCGACAGGAATAGGATTGAATAATATCAGAATGAGATATCAACTACTTTCTGAAAGAAATATGGAAGTAATTGAGACGGAAGATGAGTTCTTGGTCAAACTGCCAATTTTAGAGTTATCCACATGAGAATCGTTATTATAGAAGACGAAAAACCAGCTGCTAATCTGCTTAGAATGCAAATAAAGAGGCATTTTCCAGATGCTGAAATAATTAATAATTTAGACAGCGTCTCTAATTCTGTTCGATGGTTTCAACAAAATAATCAGCCAGATTTAATATTCAGCGATATACAACTAGCAGATGGAATCAGCTTTTCCATTTTTGAAAAAATAAGTTTATCCACACCAATTATTTTCACTACAGCATTCGATCAATATGCCATCAAAGCTTTTCAAGTAAACGCTATCGACTACCTTTTGAAGCCAATTGATCCGAATGATTTGGCTAGAGCTGTGGATAAGTTCAAAAGCAACCAAATCCGATCATCCATAGAATTGGATGTCTTGAAAACTCTACTTAATCCAACAAAATCAACCTACAAATCCCGGTTTTTGGTACGCTTTGGAGAGAAGATTCAAAGTATTCCAGTGGATGATATTTTGTATTTTAACAGTGAAGAACGGATAACCTTTTTGCATACACTTGATGGAAAAAAGTACGTGCTAGAAAGCACTTTGGAACAAACGGAATCCCAGGTAGACCCAGTAAAATTCTTTCGGCTAAACCGAAAATACTTGAGCAGCCTAAATGGGATAGATGGAATTTTCTCCTATTCCAATAGTCGTTTGAAAGTGACTTTGAAAAATTGCCGGGATCAGGATATTTTAATCAGCCGTGAAAAAGTATCGGATTTCAAAAGCTGGCTCGATCAATAATTTAGATAAATCGAATTTCTAATGTATTTTTTGAATGATGAATAAAGGCACAGATTACGAACGAAAGCAGGAAGAACTCACTTGGCTCGAAAATCTCCAGCGGAATAGCTGGGAACCAGAGGTGATAATATCAGGTATAACACTTGCATTTTTGTTTGTCTTCCCAGCGAAAATATATGAGTTCTCTGTTTACCTTATTCAAGAAGTTGGTGTGGGGTATCTTCCGAGTTTGTTGATACTTTTTTATCTGACCACGGTTGTTTCAGTTTTTAAGATATTTTTCGTGGTGCACCTTTGTCTTCGATTTGTGTGGGCAGGACTCTTAGGGCTTAGTTATGCATTTCCAGAAGGTGTCATCAATAAAAACCTTTTCAAAATGGCTCAGGACTATGAATATCAAAAGCCAGCAGATATGGTGCTCAGGTTAGAAAAAGTCTGCAGTATGACATTCGCCTATCCAGTTTCACTAGTGTTGGTTTTCCTGACTTTTACAGTCTATCTAGGATTATTGATTGGTATTTACGTCTGGTTCGATCTCAATTTTTTTATCATATATGTGATTTTCATGGTGAGTATGATTGGTTTCATGGCATTGACGTTTGCCAAAAAGAAAACTAAACTCAAAACATGGTATACTCAAAGTATGTTAAACTCTATTTCAGCCATATATCAAAGTAACATCGGTAAATGGCTAGCTGTAGTTTACGCTTTTTTGATTTTTGCTTTCTCTACTCCTATTATTATTTCTGATACTCAAGACTTCACTACTTTTAGTAATGATCGGGGATTAATTGAAAAGGAATTGGAGTGGTCAGCCAAGTATCTGCATTATGAAACAGAACACGATTTCAATACAAGGTATCCAAGAAGCTTTATCCCATCCGAAGAAATCAGTGACGACTATCTGAGATTAGGCATTGCCAGATATGAGGGAGATGGAAAAATAATTGAACAATTGAATACAGATTTTGCTAAAGAGTTAGATTCTCTGGGATGGAAAACCCTTGAAGAAACTGCAGACCTTCACCGGGTTTATATAGATGAAGAATTGGTTAAAATAGATTCTTGGTCGAAACATAGAATCGGAACCACTAAGCAAAAAATATATCAAACAGGAATAGATATCTCAAATCTTGAAAATGGTACCCATTCGCTTAGGGTGCAAAAACTGCTATTAGAATATGGATTTGTGGATAATGAGCCTACTCTGATTATTTTAAACCAATGGGATCAGTTTCAATTTGTTAAACGGTAAGTTTTTTTGTACCGAAATAGTTAATTTAAAAAGCACTCCGGTTCATCATTCATGAAAAAACTTACATTACTTAATTTTTTCTTCTTGAATAATGCGTCTAAGAAGAATTTGTGAGATCTAAGAATAAAAAATTCATAAAAAAAGCGAGACTATTCAGTCTCGCTTTTTACTTGTAGTTCGATTTCCTCTCCAGATTCATCTAAGAATCTGTATTCCGTCACGGGTAGGGAAGAATCTTTGATCAGTTTTATCCACTTATTATACTTGAAAAACCACTTCACTCTTCGGCTAATTATGCCGGTAGTAAAGTATGCGTGCAGGTAGGGATGCAGCCCAATTTGTATTTTACTCACATTCTGGATAGTAGCAATATGATCTACGTCTTTTTCTAGCTTATCAGCTATCAAGATGGACGCTTGTATTTTGCCGGTGCCGTTGCATGCCGGGCAAGTCTCTTTGGTCACAATATTGACCTCAGGCCTTACTCGCTGTCTGGTGATCTGCATGAGCCCAAATTTGCTCAGAGGCAAAACAGTATGCTTAGACCTGTCAAACTTAAGCTCGTTATTCATCGCTTCGTAGATGGCCTTTTTATTCTCGGCCTTCTTCATGTCGATAAAATCGACCACGATGATTCCTCCCATATCCCGGAGGCGGAGCTGTCTGCCAATTTCTTTAGCAGCAACCAGATTGGTTTTTAATGCCGTTGATTCCTGGTCACTTTCCTGGTTGGACTTATTACCACTGTTCACGTCAATGACGTGCAGGGCTTCTGTATGCTCGATGATCACATACCCTCCTTGCGGAAGGCTGACCGTCTGTCCAAACAGGCTTTTGATCTGCTTTTCTATTCCAAAATTTTCAAAGAGCTTAGCTTTACCAGTGTAAAGCTTTACAATTTTTTCTTTTTCAGGAGCTATGTTCCTGATGTAGGATCTGATCTGATCGTAAGTTGATTCTTCTTCTACGGTGATTGCGTCGAATGATTCGTTGAGCAGGTCTCTCACGAGTGAGGAAGCCATGCTCATCTCTCCAATTATTTTGTCGCGACTCTTGGCTTTCAGCAATTTACCCATGCCTTCTTCCCAGCTATTGAGAAGATTTCGAAGGTCTTTATCTAAGTCACTAACGGACTGACCTTCTGCCACTGTACGGATAATTACTCCGAAATTGGCGGG